>Ga0131853_10012238_pt1 | contig 15712 bp, 13 predicted proteins | sample TergutLab28metaG_FD_92764 | JGI IMG/M metagenome (GOLD analysis project Ga0131853, IMG submission 92764) | Labiotermes labralis P1 segment gut microbial communities from Petit-Saut dam, French Guiana - Lab288 P1 (version 2) (version 2) | ecosystem: Host-associated > Arthropoda: Insects >...
CAGCACATAGGGATGCCCGGCCGTGGAAAAAAGCGCCTTGGGCAGATCGGCCGGGGTGAGTATCTTCAGCACCCCGGGAACCTTCGCCGCCTCGGAAACGTCCAGGGCCAGGACCTCGCCGTGGGCGATCGTCGCCCTGCATATCGCCCCGTGCAGGAGACCGCGCATCGGGATGTCCGCCGCGTAGTCCGCCTGCCCCCGAACCTTCGCCCGCGCATCCCAACGGACCGAACTCGTTCCCACCGTTTTCAAGCTGTTCCCTCCGGATATATTCCCCTGCGATCGAAAGCATCATGTTTCCGAACGGTATGGAAAATCATGTCAAAACAGTCCTCCTTCAGTATACTTTCAGCCTGGGAACTTTGCAAGCACGAAACGATCTCTTCCGTTCCCAAGACTTTCTTCCATCGTAAGAGGAAAAATTCTGTTTTGCATCCATGATTATTACGGTGGAGCTAAATTTTTGTAAAAAAACAACATATTTTCTTGACAATATTCAAGGACATGGTAGAATTACGTCCATGGACCGGTGCGGCGTCGGATATCCGGACTTCCCCGGTCCTAAAAAAGAAGCAGGAGATTTCAGATGAAGGAAACACGGGGAGAGGTCGCCCAGGTCGATTTTTCGGGCATGGACGGGGAAACGGCAAAGCTGTACCGGCTGGATGGGCGCCCGAAGTTCAGGCTTGCCGCCCCCGTCGCCCTGCAGCATCTGCTGGCGATGTTCGCCAGCAACATCGCGCCGGTGATCATCGTCACCGGCGCGGGCGGCCTGGCCCTGGCCGCCGACGATCCCCGCCGGGGGATCATGCTGTCGGCGGTGATGTTCGCCGCCGGCATCGCCACCCTGGTCAACTGCTATCCGATCAGGCTGGGCAGGAAGGTGCAGATCGGATCGGGCCTGCCGGTGATCATGGGCACGGCGATGACCTTCGTCGCCCCGATGCTCGTGGTCGTGGCCTGGGCGAAGGAAAACACGGCAAATCCGGTCGGGGCGCTTATCGGGGCGGTCATGGTGGCGGCCTTCGCCGAAATGATCATCGGGCTGTTCTACCGGTACCTCAAACCCTTTTTCCCGCCCCTGGTGATCGGCTGCACGCTGCTGTCCCTGGGCCTCTCGCTGCTTCCGGTCGGCGTGAACTACCTGGCCGGCGGGCAGCCCGCGCTTCCCTCCGGCGCCCTCAACCCGGCTTACGCGACGGTGCCCAACATGATCCTGGGCTTCGGGGTATTCTTCCTTAACCTGTTCCTCCAGCGCTTCGGTACCGGCATGTGGAAGATATCTTCCATACTGATCTCGCTGGTCGTCGGTTACCTGGTGGCCATCCCCATGGGCCTGGTGAACTTCGCCTCGGTTTCCGGCGCGGCGGTATTTTCCGTTCCCGTTCCCTGGCAGCTCCGGCCGGAGTTCCATCCCCAGGCCATCGTCATGCTCCTGACGATATTCCTGGTCTCGGGGCTTTCGACCATCGGCTACACCGGCGCGATGACCTCGAACGTGCTGGGCAGGGAAGCCCGTGTCAAGGAAACCTCCGGGGCGATCTTCAACGACTCGCTGAGCTCGGTGTTCGCCGCCTGCTTCAACGCCCTCCCCAGCACGGAGTTCGGCGCCAATTCGGGCATGGTCATCCTCACCAAGATCTGCAACAGGTGGTGCATCGCCCTTACCGCCTTCGCCGTGATCCTGGCCAGCTTCTTCCCGCACCTTGCCGCGGTCCTCGGCGCGATCCCGGAGTCGGTGCTCGGCGGCGGCGTGCTCGCCGTCTTCGCGATGATCATGACCAACGGCGTGATCATGGTTTCCAAGTCCGGCTTCTCGTCCCGCAACGTGGTCATGCTCACCGTCATCTTCGGCATCGGCCTGGGCTTTGCCGGTTCCGGCCCCCTGCACGGCCACCTCATCCGCAACTTCCCCGGCTGGATGCAGTTCATCTTCAGGGACCGGATCACGCTGATCTCCATCGTCGCCGTGCTTACCAACGTCCTGTTCATGCGGAAGGCCGACTGGCAGGGCCTGAAGGAACGGTTCAAGGAGGAGTAGGCGAGGGAATCCCCCGGATGCGGCCGACGGGATGTCTCCGGGCATCCCGCAGGTACCCGATAAATGCGAGGAAATTTGATTGTATTCGGAGGGTACATACCCGGCCCTTTAGGGCGTAAAAAGGGTATGTACCCTCCGAAATCACCTTACCCAAACAACATCCCCCGCCATTCATGGCGGGGTTGTTGATTTCCGCAGGCCGCGCCTCGACCGTATTGACGCTCGGAGCTTATTCCGTTACGCTGGAAAGCGATATCCCGTATCGGAGGTGTTCCGTGAAGAAGGTTTTTTTCTGCGTCGCCGTCGCGTCGTTCGCCTGTTCCGGCCTTTTTGCCCAGCAGTGGTCGGAATTTGTCTCGAACCCGGAATACTTTCGGTTCGTAAGGAATGCGGTACGGAACGCGCCCCGGGGAATTCTCGCGGGCGAAGGCCTGGCGGAAATTACCGATGGGGATGTCGGGCGGGCCAGGTCCGTCGCCCATACCCGCGCGGTACTCGACGTTTACCGACGGATAAAGCCTTTCGCCGCCGTTTTCCTGCCGGAGCTGGCGGAGATAGACTTCCGTCGGGAAGTGGTGGACATCGTCAATTCCGATTACCCTATCGACGGGGCGATCCATGACGGTGCGGAAGAGGCGGCCTGGGGCATATTTTTCATCGATTCGATCTTCGCCAGTTCTTCCATAACGGAGGAAGGAATTGCGGGCGACGGTTACCGGGTGTCGGTCGTGCTCTCCGACGCCGCCCCGAGCCCGTCGCCGGACCCGCCGAGTCGGTCCTACCCGGATTCGGTTTCCGCGCCTTCGGGGGGAGATCCGGTAGGGGAACTCGTCCGGGACGCATGGGGGACGGTTCCCGAAGGCACGCTCCTGGGCATCGGAACGGCGAGCATGCCTACCCGGGCCATGTCCCGGAGCGTCGCCCTGTTCAGGGCCCGCACGGAGATTGCCCGACAGTTGGACCTGACGGTCAGGAACAGCGTTTTGAGCGAGGGCGACGTCGAGGACCTCGCCGTCGTTTCCAAATCCCTGGTCATAGCCTGCATCGTGCCCGAAAACCTCGAGAAGGCGACGCTCGACGGAGTAATATTCGCCGAGACACTCATCGACGGCGAGTATGTCGTAATAGTAACCATGGCTCCCTAAAGTTTTAACCGCGCCCCCACATCCGTAAACCTACTCGCCACCCCGACGTCCCGAACGGCCGGAATCATCCGAACGACAAAAACGCGGGACCGGTCCCGCAAATCTCCCCGATCAGAACGGACTTGCGTTTTTCATTAAAGTATACTATATTGATTATAGTTGGATTAGAAGGAGAAATGACGGATGAAAAATACGAAATTGGTACCGGCACTGGCATTGGTACTTGTCCTTTTTACGGCGAACGCGGACTTGCTGGGAGCACAGCAGAGGCGGGTCAACGGGACCTACCGTATCGGGGATGCGGGACCGGCCGGGGGGACCGTCTTCTATGACAAGGGCGATTACTCGGGCGGATGGCGGTACCTTGAGGCGGCCCCGGTGAATGCCGAGATAACGAACGTGCAATGGGGGCTGCGGGACATCGACCTGCGCGGCACGTCCCAGGCGGTGGGCAGCGGAAGGCGGAACACCTGGCTCATCCTGAACCGTCTCAATTCCTTGGGCGAGGAAGGACGGGCGGCCCAGAGATGCCATGCCCTGAACGTCAACGGTTTTTGCGACTGGTTCCTGCCCAGCATGGACGAGCTGAACCTGATGTACGTCAACCTGCACAGGAACGGCCTCGGAGGATTTTCCGATACCTGGTACTGGTCCTCGTCCCAGGACAGCATCCATTACGCCTGGCATCAGAATTTCGGCAGCGGCAGCCAGGCCAACCACAAGTACCACATGCATTCTGCCAGGGCGGTGCGGGCTTTCTAGCCCTTCGGCGAACGGATAGGGGAGAGCGGAACCGGCGCCCGTCGGCGGATTTGCGGGCAATTTCCGTACCCCTAGACCGTACGCCGGCAATGTGGTAGAATCCCGTCATGAGTCCGGTACCGGCACCCGCCGGCATCGTTCCCCAAACGGCACCGGCCGCATTCGGTTCCGCCGCCGCTTTCCGGCGGGACGATGCGCGGGGTTGCGCGAGGCGGGCTCCGGGGCTTTGTCGGTCGGGTTTGGGGCCGCGTAACGCCGATCGCAGCAACAAACCGACACGTCGCGGTCGGAGGAGAAGGTATGAAAATCAGGGATAAAATGTTCTGCGGCTTTGCGGCCATTGCGATCGTCGGTATTTCCCTCGGGCTTATCGGGCTTGCCGGGGAACGGAGGCTCACCGCCGGATCGGGCGACATCCGCGACGCGGCCGAGCTCGGTTCCAGCCTTGCGGGCATTCTCGCTTCCCACCACCTCTGGCGGCAGGATATGTCCGACGCCGTCTATCGGGGCCTGCCCTTCCATGGCTCGCTGGACCCCACGGCCTGCGCCCTGGGCAAGTGGCTGATCGGCGAGGAGGCGAAGGCGGTCGACGATCCGGAACTGCTGGTCCTGCTCCGCTCGATCATCGAGCCGCACGACCGAATCCACACCGCCGGCAAAAATATCGTTGACCAGATCGCGCGGGGAAATACCCAGGCCGCCGAGGACTACTTCGAGCGGACCATACTGCCGGAGGCGACCTTCGTCATCGACGGGCTGGAGAAGATGGGCGAACGCAATGCCGCGATGCTGAACGATATGACCCGCGACGTCTTCGACTTCGGCAAGAGATTCGGGCTGATCATCAGCATAATGATCGCGGTCGCGCTTTTGGTCAGCGTAATCCTTGCCCTGCTGATCACCGGAATCATCGTCCGGCCGATACGGGAAGTAACCGGGACCCTCAAGGACATCTCCGAGGGCGAGGGCGACCTCACCAGGAACATAAACGCCGCCTCCAGGGACGAAATCGGCGACCTTTCCCGTTATTTCAACCTCACCATAAAGAAGATCAGGGAGCTGGTGGTGAACATCCGTTCGGAAGCGGAAAAGCTTTCGGACATAGGCACCACCCTTGCCGGCAATACCAGCGAGACGGCGGCGGCGATCAACGAGATCACGGCCAACATCGGCAGCATCAAGACCCGCATCATCAACCAGAGCGCGAGCATCACCGAGACCAACGCCACGATGGAGCAGGTAACGACCAACATCGACAAGCTCAACGGGCACATCGAGAACCAGGCGGGCCATGTCGTGCGGACCTCGGCGGCGATCGAGGAGATGGTGGCCAGCATCCATGCCGTTACCGAAACCCTGGTACGGAACTCCGGCAGCGTGCTGACATTAAAGGAAGCTTCCGAGGTCGGGCGGGCGGGACTCCAGGACGTGAACACCGACATCAGGGAGATCGCGCGGGAGTCCGAGGGCCTGATGGAGATCAACAGCGTCATGGAGAACATAGCCAGCCAGACCAACCTCCTGTCGATGAACGCCGCCATCGAGGCCGCCCATGCCGGGGAAGCCGGACGGGGCTTCGCCGTGGTCGCCGACGAGATACGCAAGCTGGCGGAGAACTCCAGCGAGCAGTCCAAGACCATCGGCTCGGTGCTGAAGAAGATGAAGGATTCGGTGGACAAGATCACCCGCTCCACGGAGAACGTCCTGGACAAATTCGAGGCGATAGATTCCAACGTGGGACTCGTGGCCGAACAGGGAACGAACATCCGCAGCGCCATGGAGGAGCAGGAATCGGGGAGCCGGCAGGAGCTGGACAGCATCATGCAGGTGAACGACACCACCCGGCAGGTGAAGACCGGTTCCGGGGAGATGCTGATCGGGGCCAAGGAAGTCATCGCCGAAAGTTCCAACCTGGAAAAGTCCACCCAGGAGATTACCTGCGGGATCAGCGAGATGGCCGCCGGAGCCGAGCAGATCAACATCGCGGTCAACCAGGTGAACCAGATATCCATCGAGAACCGGAAGAGCATACAGGCGCTGTTGCAGGAAGTTTCCCGCTTCAAGGTCGGCTGATCGGTATCGTCCTACCGGACGATACCGACCAAGGCATGGAGATTTGCGGGGCAAATCTCCATGCCTTGGTCGTGCGGGATTATCCTGCGGGGCAATGCTCCGGCCGGTTGATCCGTCATCCGTAGGGTGACGGATTCGGAGCTTTGCTTTGCAAAGCTCCGGCCGATCGCCGCGGGGCGTTGCGGGGTGGAACCCCGCTCGGGGGGTAGGTTCGGACCCGTTGCCGCGGGGCCGAACCTCAGGGGGGCTTGGCCCCCCGCGTTAGTTCTTCCGTACCTCGGCCGTCGGTTCTCCGTGGGGATTTCCGGCCGTCTGGACTCGCCGCCTTCCGGCCGGTATACTCAGGGACAATATGTATGATACTTCCTACGTAATTGCCGTGCCGAATGCCGTTGTCCCTTCCGGTGCGGGTTTTCCGAAAACAAAACAGACGGGTTTCAAGACAAGGTTCCGGCAAGCCGGGCTGCTCCCGCTTGTCGGGGCGGCGCTTCTGTCGCTGGCCGCCTGCGGGGGAGGGCGGGGGAGCGGGCCGGTGATCGAACTGGGAGGCTCGACCTCGATGGTCCCGCTGGTGGAACTCCTGGCCGAGGGCTTCGGGGAGCACAGGCCGGGGATCAGGCTGAACATCAACAGTACCGGGTCCAGCGACGGGATACGGAATGCCGGGGTGCTGTACCAGTTCGGGATGACCAGCCGGGAGCTTACCCCCTCGGAACAGCTGTTGGGGCTGTACGAGCGGGTCATCGCCATAGACGGCATCGCCCTTATCGTCCACGGCTCGAACCCGGTTTCCGACCTTTCCGTGGAAACGGTACGGGGCATCTACACCGGGGAAATTACCGACTGGGCCGAGGTTTCAGGCGGATCGAAGCGGGGGACCATAGCCGTGGTTACCAGGGAGGAGGGCAGCGGGACGCGGTCCGCTTTCGAGGAGATCGTGGGTTTTTCCGGGAACCTGCGGGCCGGGGCCGTGGAGAGTCCCAGTTCCGGCGCGGTGCGCTCGAACGTGGCCGGGAACCCGGACGCCGTCGGTTACGTTTCGGCGGCCTCGGTGGACGGTTCGGTGCGGGCCCTTTCCATAGACGGTTTCGAACCCTCCGACGACAACCTTAGGTCCGGCAGCTATGCGATTGCCCGACCGTTCATTCTCCTGTACGACGAGCCGAGCCCCGAGGGCAGGGAATTCCTGGAATGGGTGCTCGGCGAGGGACAGGCAATAGTGGCCCGGAGCTGGCTGCCGGTGGGCCCGGTTCCGGACGGAAACGACAGGTAAAATCGGAGCTTTTGGCATGAACCGGAAGTTCGTCGATTGGTTTTTCAAGTGGCTGTTCGGTACCGTGGCGCTTTTTTCCGTGCTGGCCCTGGCGGCCATCGTGGTCTTCGTCTTCGTCCAGGGAACGGTTCCCTTTCTCCGTCCCACGGCGAAGGCCCTTTGGCTGGTGCCCAGGAACCTGGACGGGCTTACCGTCAACGGGGAACGCCATGTCGGCATGCGGGGGGGGATCGAACTTCCCGAGGGAACGGAGCGGGTACGGGTAAGCTTCCTTCGGGACGGTGCGGAGGAACTGCTGGAGTTTACCGTGGACCTTTCCGGCAGGGAACCGGCGATCGGCTTCGTCGTTAACGAAAACGGTGCCCTGTCCTCGCCGGAGGCCTTCGTGCATACGGTAACCTGGCCCTCGCAGTCGACGACCGACAGGCCGACGCTGCAGATCCTGCTGCCGGAACCAGCGTATTCCTTTTGGGCCTTCCTTTCCGGGACCGCCTGGCAGCCGACGATACAGAAATCCTACGGCATCCTGCCGATGATCGTGGCCACCCTGCTGGCCGCCTTCGGGGCCCTGCTCATCGGGGTTCCCCTGGCACTGTTCTGCGCGGTGTTCATGGCGGAATTCCTGCCGGCCCGCGTCGCCGTTCCGGTCCGCGGGGGTATCGAGCTTCTGGCGGGGATTCCCTCGGTGGTCTACGGTTTCTTCGGCCTTATGGTCATCGTGCCGGCGGTCAAGGCCGTCTTCGGCATCCCGGCCGGAAACACCCTGCTCTCGGCCACCGTCGTCCTCGCCCTGATGATACTCCCCACGATCACCACCATCGCCGAAACCTCGCTCCGCGCCGTTCCCCGTTCGGTACGGGAGGCCAGCCTTGCCCTCGGGGCAAGCGGCATGCAGACCGCCTGGAAGGTCGTCGTTCCCCATGCCGGTTCCGGAGTGGTCGCCGGGGTGATTTTGGGGATGTCGCGGGCCGTGGGCGAGACCATGGCGGTGATCCTCGTGGCCGGCAATTCGCCCCAGCTGGTCTTCGGCCCGCTGCAGAGCGTGCGCACCCTGACCGCGACCATAGCCCTGGAGATGGGCTACGCCTCGGGGCGGCATGGGCAGATGCTCTTCGCCATAGGCGTGGTCCTCTTTTCGATAATCCTGATTCTCAACGGCGCCATCCTCTGGCTGGGCCGAAGGATGGACGGCCGATGAAGTTTGCCACGAAACGGAGGATCACCGACGGAATCATGTACGCCCTGATGTCGCTGGGGCTTGCCGGGGTGCTCGCCACCCTCCTCTTTATCCTTGCCTACGTTTTTTCCCATGCCGCCCCTTTCCTGGGTCCGGCACTCATCACGGATCCCCTCCGGGGCATTTTCCCCATGATCGTTACCACCCTGTACGTCGTGCTGGTCTCGGTCGCCGGGGCCCTGCCGGTGGGAATCGCCACGGCGATTTTCCTCAACGAGTACGCCGTGGACGGCAAACGTATCCGGCTGCTCCGGCTGGCCATCGACACCCTCGCCGGCATTCCCTCGATCATCTACGGGCTTTTCGGCCTGTTGGTGTTCTCCCGCGTGCTGGGGTTCGGTCAGTCGATCCTCTCGGGAGGATTGACCCTTTCGATAATGATACTTCCGGTGATCATACGGACCACCGAGGAGGCACTGAAATCGATCCCGGTTTCCGTTCGGGAAGGATCGCTGTCGCTGGGGGCCACGAAGTTCCAGACCGTCCTGCATGTGGTGCTGCCCCCCTCGATGCCCGGTATCGTAACCGCCCTGATCCTCGCCGTCGGCCGGGTGATCGGGGAGTCCGCCCCGGTGCTGCTTACCGTGGGCCTTGCCCGCAACCTGCCCCGCTCGGTCCTGGATTCCGGGCGGACGCTGAGCATACACCTGTACCAACTTACCGGAGAGGCCCTCCACCCGGACGATTTCGGCCTGGCCTTCGCCACCGCCGGGGTGCTGATAGTCATTGTCGTGCTGATCAACACGGCAACCAAACTGATTACGCTGAAATTCAGAAAGGATGCGGAAAACCAATGAGCGGGGAACGGGAAGAAGGGACGAGGAAGCTCGAGGTCCGGAACCTCGACTTTTTCTACGGCGATTTCCAGGCCCTGAAGGGCGTGGACTTTTCGCTGGACAAGGGGAAGGTGGCCGCCCTAATCGGGCCTTCCGGTTGCGGGAAATCGACCTTCCTCCGGATACTCAACCGGATGAACGACCTGATTCCGGGCTGCAGGGTTATGGGCGAGGTCCTGCTGGACGGCCTGGACGTTTACGGCGACATCGACGTTACCGACCTCCGCAGGCGGGTCGGCATGGTCTTCCAGAAGCCCAATCCCTTCAACATGACCATTTTCGACAACGTGGCCTACGGCCCGAGGATGCAGGGCCTGCGAGACCGCCGTCGTCTTGCCGAGATCGTCGAGTCCTCGCTGAAAAAGGCCGCCCTCTGGGAGGAGGCCAAGGACAGGCTGAAAAAGCCGGCCCTCGCCCTTTCCGGAGGCCAGCAGCAGCGGCTCTGCATCGCGCGCACCATCGCCATGGAGCCGGAGATCATCCTCATGGACGAACCGACCAGCGCCCTGGATCCCATCGCCACCGCCCGCATCGAGGACCTGATCCGGGAACTGAAGGCGGAATTCACCATCGTCATCGTGACCCATGCCATGCACCAGGCATCCAGGGTCAGCGACATTACGGCCTTCTTCCTGCTGGGCGAACTGGTCGAACTGGGCAACACCACCGAACTCTTCTACCGGCCCAGGGACGTCCGCACCGACAACTACATCAGCGGAAACTTCGGCTGAGGCGGCCATGTAACCCCGCGGTCGATTCACTTGTTCGCCGCGGTAGACGCAATCCCGCTGACCCAGGTTGAAATGGAGGAAACCGAAGGGGAGGGGGTTGCAGGTGCCATCAAGAAGAAGCCGCTATAGTGGGCATTAACAGTGCGCGCATTAGCGGTTTCTTTAGTTTTATAGGGAACATTGAAAAATGAATAATAAGGCCAGGCTTTGTTTTTCTCTTGTTGTTGGTACTCTCCTCGTAGGAGGGAGCGCTGCGGTTATGTTTCTTATCGCTATTACATGGCCAACGGGGATATTTGATATTATTTTCACAGTTTTCATGTTTTTAATCTGCGGTTACATTTGGGGAAATTTTATGTATACAGTGTTTCTGTATATTCAGAAGAAGAAAAACAGACAGGCAGACGTAGAACACAGCACGCATGGAATTTTAGTTTTGAAAATTAGGTCACTGAAAAAATGCCTGGTTGTCGGTAGTTTAGGCGGCGGAACATTTTTAGCGATTTTCTTAATTATACTATTCTGGTCTAAAATAAACCACCCATTGAAAATAATAGTTTTGATTGCGGCATGTTATGGATATGGCTTGGTTCTTGGATATAGCAGATATTTATACCAGCGTATTGCGAATAAATATTATGAAGAGCAGACGAATGCTGTCGACCAGACTCAGACGGAGTAAATCATGAGCCGCCTGCTTTTCCTTATTTGGACGGCTACAATGCCTATGGAGGAAGCCAATTTCCAGCACGTATACCGCATGAACTGGGACGAACTGGCACAAGCTTTGGCCGGCGGTTTCGCTCCCCTTATCGTCCACTACGACCGGCCCTCGGGACACTTCGCCCTGCTCCTGCACATAGAAGGGGATTTCGCCTTTGTAGCCGATCCGTCATACGGGCTCGCTCTGGTGGACCGCGCGACGTTCCTCCGGCGTTTTTCCGGAAACGCCCTGCTTGCCGGCCGTATTTGGAATAATGTACGGCCAATTGAAAAATTTTAACCACGGAGGACGGGACAATCCACCTGCGGCGGATTGTCCTTGGCGTTACACGGAGGGAAGGGAAGAACACGTCCTTCTTTCTACGGAGAATGTGCCAGCCAGATCCAGGCTTCCCGGTCGGCCCTGAGAATCCCTTCCCCGCAAACCCAGGTTTCCGGCGTTCCCCGCACCGGGAAAACCTGTCCGGGCCCGGCGGGCAGGGGAGGGGCAAAGGGGGAACTGCCGACCCAGATTCCTGTTTCCGGCAGGATTCCCGGCCCGATTTCGAGCTTTCCGGCCGCTTCCGGGACGAGCCTGCGCCGGTCGAAGCCGGAGAGGACGGTTTTTCCGGCGATTCCCCGCCAGTCGGCAAGCCAGGGATCGGCCCGTATTTCAGGCTTGAGGACAGTGTCCCCGAACAGCCGCCTGAAGCGGGGCCAGTCGAAGTTCCAGGGCAGACGTTTTCCCCCCGGCTCCTGCCCCCGGACCCCGGCCAGTTCCATGAAGAAAACCGCGTCGATCCCGCCCTGCCAGCTTAAGACGACGTCGGAATCCGCCGCATCGTGGGGAAAGATCGCCCCGGCCGGCTTGAAGACGCCCGGTTCCAGCCCTTTCTCCGGCCAGAAGGGAAAGGCAAGCACCGGACTTGGAAGGTCCGGAGCGAGTTCGATTCCGAACCTGACCGTCCCCGGCATCAGCACCGCCTGTTTCCTTTCCCCGAGGGGATCGAACCACCGAAGCTGCCAATGCGCCTCGCCGAGAACTTCCGTCCAGTGGGCCGGCAGCTCCGGCAGCCTTGCCACGTACCCGGTTTTTTCGCCGGGCCAGTTCGGGCAGGCGGAAAGAAGGAGGCCTGTAGTCAGCACGGTAGCGAAGAAAAGTTTGTTCATAGCGACATGACGGCGCGGAAACGCGGTTTGCTTTATTGGATTTGGGATTCATTACCGGGCGATGCGGACGCGGCAATTCGCGGTTTAACCTTCGGCCAAACCGCGGATCGAAACTCCGCGTGCTCCGTGCAATTCCGGCCTCGATTCTTCTTCCAAATCGAAGAATTTTAACCACGGAGGACACGGAGTTACACGGAGGGAAGAGCGGATCGAAACTTCGTGTAACTCCGGCCTTGATTCTTCATTCCGTGTATCCGCAGCGCATTCCCCCCGTTTGCACGTTTTCTTGCGCCGGAATGCCGCACCTTCCCTAGTCCACGCCGCTTTGCGGTGCGTTTTCCGGTTCCCACGGAGGGAACCGGAGTTTTCTTCTGCCGAACGTGTCGGTATCCTGAAGCTGAAAGTTGCCGATGCGGGCGGGGATTTCAGGCGTACGCCGGTTTGCGCGTGCCGACCCAGTCCTTGCAGCTTTCGTAGGCGGCGGCCAGCCTGAGCAGGTCGAAGTCGCCGCGGGGTTTGCCGACGATCTGGATTCCCATGGGCAGCTCTCCGTTCGGGCCTTCCCGGAAACCGGCGGGAACGGCGACGACGGGGCAGGCCGACAGCGTCCAGGGAATCACCACTTCCATCCACCGGTGGTAACTGTCCATCTTTTTCCCGGCGATCTCGGCGGGCCAGCGGACGGTTTTGTCGAAGGGGAAAACCTGGGCCGTGGGAACGGCGACGTAGTCGTATTCCTCGAAGACCTTCAGCAGGGCCAGGAACCATTCCCCCCGCTTGATTCCGGCAAAGTAGACGTCGGCCGGCCCGTACCGTTTCCCGCCCTCGTACTCGTAGACCGCCTCCGGTTTGAGCAGGGCCCTTTTTTCCGGATCGTCGTAAAAGGGACGCAGCGACTGCGAGGTAAAGTGGCGCAGGGGCAGCCAAACCTCGTTCCAGAGAACCGCCGGATCGTAGGGCGGGGGAAGGGGACGCACCGCGACGCCGAGCGGGGAAAAACTTTCAAGGGCTTTTTCGCAGGTTTCAAGGACGCCGGCTTCCATGGGCAGGTAGCCGTTCCAGTCGCCGAGCCAGGCGATTTTTTTGCCCCGAAGGTCGGTCTTGAGCCTGTCGCGGACGTTTCGGGGATTCAGCGAGGCAAGATCGGCATCGTCGGCCAGGGAAAGGGGGATTTTTTCGTCGTAGCCTGCAAGGGTGGCAAGGAGCAGGGCGAGGTCGGCGACGTTCCGCGCCATGGGGCCCCGGGTGGTGAAGGTATTCAGGAAAAGGTCCTTTCCGGAATTGGGAACCCGACCCCAGGAGGGCCTGAAACCGTACACGTTGCAGAAACCGGCCGGGTTACGGAGCGATCCCATGTAGTCGCTGCCGTCGGCGACCGCCTGCATGCGCATCGCCAGGGCGCAGGCCGTTCCCCCGCTGGATCCCCCGGAAGTCAGCGCATGGTCGTAGGGATTGCCGGTGGCCCCGTAGACCTCGTTGTAGGTGTTCGATCCCAGTCCCCATTCCGGCGTGTTGGTCTTGCCGATAAGCACCGAACCGGCTTCCTTCAGCCGTCGGGCCACGAAACCGTCGAAGTCCGGAACGAAGTCCCTGAAACCCCGGTAGCCGTAGGTGGTAACGATTCCCCGCGTTTCCTCCATGTCCTTTACCGCCTGGGGAAAACCGCACATCCATCCCCCGTCCTCGCCCCGGGCCAGGAGCGCGTCCTTCAGGTCGGCCTCGGCCAGCAGCGCCTCCCCGTCCCGGAGGGCCACGACGGCGTTGACCCGGGGATTTACCCGCGCTATGTGGTCCAGGTACGCCCGCATCGCCTCCCGGCACGAGAGTTTTTTTTCGTGGATCGCGCGGGAAAGTTCCCATCCGGACATCTCGACGACGGAATTGGCGGCCTCATCTCTCATGGAGCATCTCCTTTTTGCATGGTTCAGAAATTCCCGGTGAGGGATACGGCCCGCCTTGCCGACCGTATCCCGTTCTATGTATCCGATCGTTCGGGACGCTTCTAGGCGTCCGTGTTTTCCGGGAGCAGCTTGTTCAGGACTATGCCCACGATGGCGGCGAAGGCCAGGGGGGAAAGTCCCAGGGGCCGGAACTCGCCCAGGCCCAAACCGAGTACCATGATCACCGCGAAGATCAGCAGGTTCCTCGATTTCTTGAAGTCCACGTTGTTCTCCACGATGTTGCGGGCCCCGATCGAGGCGATCATGCCGAACAGCACGATGGAGATTCCCCCGATGACCGGCGTGGGAATGGTGGAGATGAAGGCCCCGAGTTTGGGGATGATGCTGAGCAGGAGGGCGAAGCAGGCGGCGACCCGCATCACCACCGGGTTGAAGACCTTGGTGATGGCCAGAACGCCGACGTTTTCCGAATAGGAGGTGTTCGCCGGCCCGCCGAACATCGCCGAGATGCTCGATGCCAGGCCGTCGCCGAGCAGGGTGCGGTGCAGGCCCGGCTTGACGAAAACGTCCCGTCCGGTAAGGGCCCGTATGGAAACCATGTCGCCCAGGTGTTCCACCACGGTGGCGATGGCGACCGGAGCGACGATCATGATCGCGTCGAGGCTGAATTTGGCCAGGGCGAACCGGGGAAAACCGAACCAGGCCGCTTCCCGTATCGGGGTAAAGTCCACGTTGCCGGTAACGACCGCCACCAGGTAGCCGGCCACCAGGCCGCAGAGGACCGGCAGCACCTTGATAAAGCCCCTGGTAAAGACGCTGACGCCGGCCACCGTGCCGAAACTGATCAGGGCCAGCCACCAGTTCTCCGAGGCGCTTGCGATGCCCACCGGGGCAAGCATCATCCCTATGATGATGATGATCGGGCCGGTAACGATCGCCGGGAAGAAGCTGATGATCCGCTTTGCCCCGAACAGATACACCAAAAGGGCCACCACCAGGTACACGGCTCCGGAGATCACGATACCGCCCCGGGCGTACTCGATCCCGTACAGGGCCGAAACCGACAGGATCGGCGCGATGAAGGCGAAGGACGATCCCAGGTAGATGGGCAGCATGCCCTTGGTTACCAGGTGGAACCACAGGGTGCAGATTCCGGACATGAACAGCGCCACCGAAACGTCCAGCCCGGTGATGATGGGGACGAGGACGGTCGCGCCGAACATGGTAAAGGTATGCTGCAGGCCGAGCACGGTTTTTTTCCCGGCGGTCAGTCCGTCCGGGTACTTTTCAAAAACAGGCATCTTCATACTCCTTAATGATTTTTGGGAAACCGGGGATCCGGTCCGCGGTTTCCGGGTTCCCTATTTCCCGACGCCGTTGAGTTTGCGCCAGACGTAGTCGGCGGACAACGGCAGCTCCAGGCATTCGACGCCGGTCGCCGAACTCAACGCGTTGGCGACCACGGCGGTAATGCCGATCAACGGATGTTCGCCGCAGCCCCGCGCCCCGAAAGGCCCGTCCAGCTGCGGGGTTTCCACCGAGAGTATCCGGGCGTTCTCCGGAATGTCCCGTATCGTGGGAATTTTGTAGTCCACCATGTTCCGGGTCAAAAGCCTTCCCTTGGCGTCGTGACGCAGTTCCTCGGAAAACGTCGTCCCGAGGGCCTGCAGCACGCCGCCGTGTATCTGGCCCCGGAGCAGCGACTCGTTCATCACCGCGCCCACGTCCAGGCAGGAGACGATGTCCAGCACCCGAATGTTCCCGGTGTTTTTGTCGACCTCTATCTCCACGCCGTGGGCACCGTAGGTCCAGTCCAGCGCGGGCTTTCCCTCCCCGGTTTC
>Ga0131853_10012240_pt1 | contig 15711 bp, 9 predicted proteins | sample TergutLab28metaG_FD_92764 | JGI IMG/M metagenome (GOLD analysis project Ga0131853, IMG submission 92764) | Labiotermes labralis P1 segment gut microbial communities from Petit-Saut dam, French Guiana - Lab288 P1 (version 2) (version 2) | ecosystem: Host-associated > Arthropoda: Insects >...
CCCTTCCCATTCTTATCTTTAACGTTTACTTTTGTCCCAAAATAAGACCGCAAATCAGATTCGAGTGATTTGATGTAGATATTCTCACTCGATGGCTCTTTTTTCTTGCTTTGCTTTGGAACATCAGCATTTTTAATAAGTTCTTCTAACTCGCGAACGGATAGCTGCTTCTCTTTAACCATCACAGCTAATTTTAAAATCAATTCCTCATCTTTGATACCAGCTAAAATTTTAGCATGACCGATCGAAATTTCTGCTGTCTCGATGCTATCTGTTACAAATTCAGGCAAGTTTAATAAACGCATCATATTCGCAACATAAGCACGGCTTTTACCTATTTTCTCAGCAAACTTTTCTTGAGTAAGCTTCATCTTCTTCATAATAAGACGATAACTTTTAGCTTCTTCAATTGGATTCAAGTCTTCACGTTGCAAATTCTCAATTAACGCATGTTGCATCATTAATTCATCACTATATTCACGAATAATAGCTGGGATTGTTTGAACATTTGCAAGTTGTGAAGCTCGAAAGCGTCGCTCACCTGCAATGATGATATAGCCTTTAATATCTCTTTTCACAATGATTGGCTGGAGGACACCATGCTCTTTAATGGAAAGCGCCAATTCGTCTAATTTCTCAGTGTCAAAATGTTTACGCGGTTGATAAGGATTTGATCTAAGGTCAGATATTGATAACTCTGAGACAATTTCGCCATCTCTAATATTTTCAATTGCTTCTACACTCTCGATATCGTTTTCTTGAAATAACGCTTCTAAACCTCTACCCAGTCTGCTTGCCATTGTTCTTCACCACCTCTTGCGCTAAATCGATATAATATTTAGACCCTTTTGATGTCAAATCATATTCAATAATTGATTTACCGTGTGACGGTGCTTCACTCAATCTCACTAAGCGTGGAATAATCGTATTAAATACTTTTTCTTTAAAATAGCGTCTAACGTCATCGATAATATCTTTTCCAAGCCTTGTTCTTGGATCAAGCATCGTTAATAAAACCCCCTCAATAGCAAGATCAGGGTTTAAACGTTTTTGTACGATTCGGATTGTATTTAGAAGTTGCGTTAATCCTTCTAGTGCGTAATACTCACATTGAACAGGAATAAGTGTAGAATCAGCTGCAGTCAAGGCATTAATTGTTAAAAGACCAAGCGAAGGTGGACAATCAACAATGATAAAATCATAATCATCCTTAATCACACCGAGTTTTTCTTTTAATCGGTATTCTCTTTTTTTATCTGACATAATTATTGAATCAATCCCTGAGAGTTCTTGGGATGAAGGAATTAAGTACAAGTTTTTTTCCGATGTTTCTAAGATAACTGACTTAGGATCTAAATCATCTAAAAGTAGATCAAAAATGGTGTGATCAGCACCGCCTTTATAAACGCCTACACCAGTTGATGCATTTGCTTGTGAATCAACATCCACAAGTAAAACTTTATATCCTAAGTGAGCGAGGGCAGCTGATACATTGATGCTAGAAGTTGTTTTTCCAACACCGCCCTTCTGATTTGTTACTGCAATAATTTTACCCATTTTGTTTTTCCTCCTGATGTGAAGCGGTAAAAATCCTAGAAAATTTCTAGGAATGTTATCAATATTAACTATTTTTTTAGTGAAATCGTAATGACATACGTATCGTCCAATTCTTCTATATGTGTGTTGACATCTACACCAGTTTTTTCAACCATTTGCGTTGCTTGATTGAATGTGTTGATCGCCAATTTCAAATTACGTGGTATTTTAGTAATGGTAGTCCCTTTTTGTTTCTTCTCTTTTGGCATCAGATGGTCTTCGATTAATTTTTCACTTTGAGCAACGTTTAAATTTTTTTCAATAATGGTGTTTAAAAATTTGATCTGTAGTTTTTCGTCTTTAACAGAAAGTAAAGTTCTAGCATGTCGTTCAGAAATTTTTCTTTCTAAGATGGCATCTTGAACAATTTGCGACAAGTTTAAGAGTCTTACTTTATTAGCAATCGTTGATTGACTTTTACCAATTTGAGTTGCTAGCTCTGCTTGGGTCATGCTATGAAGATTCATAAGTTGCTTATAAGCTGATGCTTCTTCAATTGATGTTAAATCTTCACGCTGGATATTTTCGATGATCGCGACACTGGCGGTTGTAATATCATCATAGTTTCTGATGATCGTCGGAACTGTTTCAAAGCTTAATGATTTAGCTGCTCGAAAACGTCGCTCACCTGCAATAAGCTCGTAACCATTGTCTGTTTTTCGAACAATAATGGGTTGAATGATGCCGTGTTCTTTTATAGATTCAGCAAGTTCAGAAATTTTTTCATCATTAAAAACCGTTCGTGGTTGCTGACGATTTGGGATGATTTTTGAAACTTCTAGATTGATGATTTCATCTGGTGTTTCATTTTGGTTTAGTTCTTGTAGATTTAAATTCAACATAAACATGTTCCTTTTTTTGTTAGATTAGCAAAGTACTTAGTATTATACACCTTTTTCGCCGATTTTGCTAGTGTAATTTGGTGAATTGTTGGCATTAAAATAAATTAAATATTAGTTTGAAAGATAATAAAGATATACAACAATTGCTGTGGAAAGTGTGGAAAACTTATCGAATTCAGGTGTATTTAACGAAACAGTTGTTGAAAATTGTGGAATAACAAGGTTAAAAGAAATGGGATAACTAAATTTATTTCCCCAAGGCAAATGTTGATTTACCTGAGCAAAATTTCGTAAACAATGAATTGTTTGCCAAAATGATAACTTTATTTCCCTAAACAAAACTGGGTAAACAATTTATCAATCAGAGAATCAGAGATGTCTTCGCCTAATATTTCGCCCAAAAATGCCCATGCATTCTTTAAATCTATTTCTACCATATCAATAGGCATCCCGATGTGCATTTGATCGATGGCAGTATTAATTGCCATCAGACTTTCATTTAACTTTGCGATATGACGTGTATTTGAGATGAAAGTTTCATTAGGTTTGATATCATTTATTTCAAACAGTGATTTGATATCATTTTCTAGCTGAGCGATTCCGGATGCTTCGATCATCGAAGTAGAAACATATTCTTGAATCATACTCGTGTCTAGTTCTTGCTCTAAATCGGATTTGTTCAAAAGAACGATTCGGTTTTTATTTTCAGTTAGCGTAAGTAATTCTTGATCTTCAACAGTCAAACTTTCATTGGCATTTAAAACAAGCAAGATTAATTCTGCCTCATCGATTAACTTTTTCGACTTTTCAACACCGATTGATTCCACAACATCATCAGTCTTGCGTATGCCTGCCGTATCAATGAGATTTAGCGTTAAGCCACCAATATTTACAAAGCCTTCCACTGTATCGCGCGTTGTACCAGCAATCTCTGTGACGATCGCTTTTTCTTCTCGCATCAATTGATTTAAAAGACTAGATTTGCCGACGTTGGGGCGACCAATAATCGCTGTTTTGATCCCATTTTTAAGTAGCTGGCCTGTTTTAGCAGTGTCAACGATTTTTATCATCGATTCACGAACTGTCATTGACTTAGGAAGTAGAATTTGATGCGTCATTTCCTCTACCTCATCATACTCTGGATAATCAATGTTTACTTCAATGTGCGCTATGATATCCAAAATCTCTGCTCGCAAGCCAGTGATTAATTCGGTTACTTTACCATCCAAGGAATTAACAGCAAGCTCTAAGGCATGATTACTTTTCGCGTCGATAATATCCATGATCGCTTCCGCCTCAGATAAATCAATGCGCCCATTTAAAAAGGCTCGCTTTGAAAACTCCCCAGCATATGCATGGCGAGCGCCATGAGTGAGAAGTAATTCTAAGATGCGCTTGGTAACAAATGCGCCACCATGACAATTAACCTCCACTACATCCTCCGTTGTGAAGCTTCTTGGACTACGCATCAACATGACTAAAACCTCATCAATGATAGCCCCACTCTCAGGACAAATGATGCGCCCATAATGAATCGTGTGACTATCTTGTGAGCTTAAATCTTTCCCACTAAATATTTTATTTACGATATTGATCGCTTCATCACCACTGATGCGAATGATCGAAATGGCTCCAACCCCAGCGGTTGAGGTTGCAATTGCTGCTATTGTATCTGAAATCATTAGAATGTCATGCCTCTCTCTTTGTGTCGTATCTAGTCGCAAACTTGAACTTACGTTGCCTAAGAATGTCTATTTTTTTTCTTTTTAAATTTTCATCGATGTCAATCCCTAATGAGAAAACGTGAATCTTTCAAATAATTATACCATATGCTAGGGATTTTAAACAATAGGTGAAGAGGTATGTTCATTGTGTTGATGTCAACATTTTTTGGTGGTGTTATCTAAATAGTTGCAGAGCGACAAAGGACAGGTACACGCGCCTATCAATCTTCATTTGCCCTTTGGACAAATGAAAATCTTTAAAATCTTTTTTGTTTTTGCAACCGATTGAACAAGATTTTCTGCTGATATTATAAGGTTATCTACGACGCAATGTCGGTTTGGAACTTTATGATAAAATTATTGGGGCGGCTTCACAAATTTTTTTCTTGAATAGGTAAAACAGGCAGGAGCGATGATGTTCCGCTCCTGCCTGTGAATGATTATGTTTTCTTTGTAACTGGGATCCATAATTCGTATGTGAGATGGTCATTTGCCCACCCATACATCTCAAATTCAGGATTATCTAATTTTTCAAATTCAGACGCTGGAAGCCATTCAAAAAAGGTTTGATACAATTCTGACCATATTTCCCCTGCGTCTTTACCTGTGTCTTTCACATATGGGAATACAGCCCATGTTGAAGCAGGGATTTCCACTATTTTATAACCGTCTGTTTTACTTTCAGGGGTAACAAAACTACATAGCATGTACCCATAAGTGGTATCATCAATTTGGTTATAATTCATCAAACCATGTATGGTACACATGTCCTGAACAAACATGGTGTCATGGAACGGCAGTTTGCCCTTGCCTGCATCCGATTGTAATTTATCGTACTTGCTGTCAGCCTTGCCGTTATTAAATTCAGCCCAAATATACCCTTCGTGGGGGTAGTATTGGGTATTTTCGGCAGTTGATACAATACCTTCCAACCCAAACACCTTGAATGATTCGGTTTTAACAATGCGATAATTCATTTCACTAACTCCTTTTATAATTATTTGAAAGGTTAGTTTAGGAAACATTTTTAATGATACATTGGATTTTCTCGCTTCACTCGGCGTAATACCATGTACCACCTGAAAAGCGCGCGCAAACGATACAGGTGATTCATAATTGTATTTTATTGCCAAATCGACGATTTTGATGTTGCTTTGCTGTAATTCAAGTGCCGCTGATGACAAACGCCGCCGTCTGATATATTCCACGATTGAAATATCGGTAATGTACGAAAACAATCGTTGAAAAGTGTGTATCGAACAGTAAGCAAGACTGGCAAGGTGTTTCAAGTCCAGTTCTTCGGTTAAATGGCATTCAACATAATCAATTACAGCGTTCATTCTATCCAATGTATTCATAAAATTTATCTCCTCTCCCCCTTTCTGCCATAATAATATCATAGGAGTTATTTCATTTCGCAACTTTATTTGAACAACTTTTGTTTGTATTGAGTAATATAATTTTTCTGCTACAGTACCGTGAAAACATTTACGTTGCACATATTTTATTCTTACTGCTTACAAATCCCTTAGTTGATCTAATTCTTATACTTCTTGTAGTCTAACTGCTTCAAATCCCGAAAATACAACGACAAATTTCTTTAAATTTTCTCGCTTTGCTAGTCGCTCATCACCCATGTATTTCTCAACTTGAGCAATGCCATCCGCAAGTTCTTTTTCAATCTTTTCCTCAGTAGTGTCTCCTTTTTTGAGATACTTCAATTCGATTAATATTTCATACCGTGCAGTTGAATTTGGTGCTTTCTGAATAAATAGGTCACCAAATCCTTGTAGCACTGGAAATTCATCATAAACACTAAGTTGATTGCTATAAGCCAAAATCATCATATAAACAAGCTTAATGTATTTCTCATCAAATTGTATGGTATTACGAACTGATGTGTGAGTTAAAAATTCACTTACCAATGCTGTTAATGCGTTAATCTCACCCTTTCGTCCTACCTCAATAATTGCCTGCTGTTGCTTTGCTACATCTAGCGTATAGTTTGACTGCACTTGATGCAAATCACTTAAGTATTGCAAATAGATATTCTCAATAATTCTGTTTGGCATTTCAAATTGGGTAATCATATCAAAGCCTTTAATTGTCAACAGACCAATATTAAATAACAAGGTAATCAAATCGTTCTTATCAAATTTTTCATCAATATTGATAAAAGGCTGGAGTGTTCCTTCCACTTGCTTTTCATTGATAATTTCTTCGATGATTTGATAGTTTTGCTCACGATTTTTTAATTCAACAATACTTTTGATAGTTGCACCGCTTTGATTCAAATTCATATCTATAAGGCTTTGAGGGGGGCGCTTATGCGGCAAGTAGCGTTGTAAGTAATACATAATAAGTGTTGAATTGAACACTGTCACACTTTGTTCTTCTGCAAATAGATAGCCATTATAATTTTCTTGAAAAACCTTATAAATCATCTCTTGTTCTGTGACAGCTAGCTGTATGGCTTCTTCTGGTTCCTCTGGTCTAGAAAAAGATAATTTCAGCAAATTCCTCACTTCATCATCTGTAAAGCCCATCATATCTGCAAAATCAGGCTCTACTGTAATCTTTGTCGCAATATTAAATCCGCTCGTCATACTATCAAGTGTAACTGACATTACACCCGTGATAAAAATTCGTTCTACAACGCTACTTTCTGAACGTTCTTTGATCACTTCGTAAAAAGATCGCACAAATCCGCCACGCCTAAGAATGGATAGGAAATCCTCACCGTCTCCACTTAATAATGAATTGGTAAAGTGATCATATTCATCAATTAAAATGTAGATTTTGTTTGGCAAATTCAGTTTCTCAAAACTAGAAAGCAACGACTTTAATATACCAGCAGCTGAATTTTCCTCTGGTAACCCAATATCAAGCTTGTACCGATTGATGAATCGCTGCGCACCATCTTTAACGGAACCTACAAAACCTTCTTCTAAGCCTTCCATCTCTGTGTTTTGAATGCCCGAAAAATTAAATCGTAACATATAGTAGCTATTTCGATATTTGGTTGGATTTCCATGGATGTACAAGCCTTTAAATAGCTCATCAAATTGATCTGCTGAATGCACATCATAGTAGCGATCAAGCATACTTAAAAACAAACTTTTTCCAAATCTTCTCGGACGCAGATACATCAAACAATCAATTGCCTCAATCTTCTTAATAAAGTGTGTCTTATCTACGTATAAGAAATTATTTGTACGAATTCGTTCAAAGTTACTCACACCATAAGGAATTTTAAACATTAACTTTCACCTCTTATTGTTCTTAGCTATTCACCTAAAATAGATAAAAGAAAGTCGCTAAACTGTAATAAACATTGTACCATAAACAGGCAGAAAGTTAAACGGTTGAGTCTATCATTTTCAGTAATGCTGCTCCATTCTTTGTATTTCCGTAAAGGCGCTTGCTTTCCTCGTAGTATATTTCGATGAAATCGTAAAAGAATTACTGCTTTTATTAAAAATACAACAACGGAGCACAAGACATAGAATAGTATATCTCTCTTATTAATCAACCAATCGCCAACTATCAGGAGATACAGGTGCTGGATCAGGTTGTACCCAAACACCAGTAATCGTTATTTCAACTACATCTCCAACGATCGCTCCAATCTCTTCTAAGCGCCTATGATCAAATACCATTCGTCCATGTTCTTCAGATGTAACCAAAACAGTTATCTGATCGCCATACCAATCAGCTTGTGGTTCATCAAACATTTCAAGTATCGTTGCATAAAACACAGCACGTCCTTCTTGTCTCAGATCAATTAAAGGCGAATCACTGACATTTTCTTTGAAATCTAAAATAGATTCATCTGTTAAGTCAGCTAGGTAGACAACTATTCTATTCTCTAGCGTGTCAATCCCCCAACTTGTTACCAAAACAGAAGCAGCTCCATGATTGTTATTAATTTGTGTTCTAACGGCAGCTAACTCATTATAGGAATTTTCAACTTGACAAACTCTAAATCGCACATCGCCTAACATCTCAGGTGTTTGCCAATTCTCAAGTTGATCAGCAAAAAGAATGACATAAATGCCTGAATCAAAATAAAGACCTGCATAGTTGTCGATCTGGTTACTAAAAAAATCATCGAAATCATCTTCCACGTGGTTGGTACTAAAAAAATCATCCATGGAGTTATTTCCCTCAACAGCAATGCATTCACGCCCGTTAGATATTATTTGTTCATGATTAGGAGATGTTTCGGCAGTGTTATCGCCACATGCGACCAATATAAGTATAAATCCTGTGAATAAAGTTAAAAATAAATATTTTTTCATGTTTAAAACCCTCTTTCTTCTTTTGATATTTTTTCGCTTCAATGGTATAGACGACAAAAATTCATAGTGCGTTGCAAAAAATGTAAAACTGGCTTGGATTTTTTTCCAAGCCAGTTCTAATGGTTACTAAGTTAATCTTTTCATTTCTTCTTTGGTGGCTGATGAACGAGTTTAAGCACATGGATCATCTGTTTAGTAGCAGTCGCAAAATCAATCTCCAAAACATCGGGTCTTGCAATAATAAAATAATCATGCCCATCTTTTAAATAGCGCTCATTTTGTTGCAAAATAGCTCTCATCTGACGCTTAACTTTATTCCGCACAACTGCTTTCCCGAGCTTTTTAGGCGCGGAGATTGCTATGCGATACTTAACAAGCTCTGGATTTCGATATTTGTACACAATAAAAGTCCGATTGGCTTTTGAAAAGCCCCTATTCATCACTAATTCTATCTCATCTGATTTTTTGATACGAAATTCTTTTTTCATAATCGACGAACACCCTAATTATAGTTATTAAGAAAAAACCACTCATCTTAAAATTAATCTAAGTTAAGTGGTTTTTTCTATACTGTTAAAGCTTTTCTACCTTTTTTACGACGCGCAGCAATAATCTTGCGCCCTGCAGTTGTAGCCATACGTGATCTAAATCCATGAGTTTTAGCTCTTTTTCTCTTATTTGGTTGCCAAGTACGTTTCATCTTGAGCACCTCCAATTTCTATGAAAATAACGTCAAAATAACGTTAAACAACGTTAAAAATAACATTGTGTAATGCTATTTGCAAATTGACAGTGTGAATATTATATAAAAAATTCGTTAATAAGTCAAGGAATTTACATTGTTTTTGCATTATTTTTCCGTTTTTATTCCACTATAATAACATGATAACGTTTCAAAAGCTAAATAGATTCATGTATAAGATTTTTGTTTGTTGAAATGTGGAAAAATATCAGCATCAAAATCTTATCAACGGTTTTATACAAAAGTTAATAGACTAGAAATTAATTTGTGTGTGGAATTGTTGAAAACTGCCGAACAATCAATAACTATAGGATAAAATCGCGTAATAATCTATTGAAAAAAGTGATTTTCAAGTCGGAGAAAAACTTTTCCACAGCTGTGTTTCTTCACAATTCTTTTATCAGAAATATGTGGAAAACATATTTATTTTATTCGAAAAACGGTATCATGTTGCTATTGTGGCCTTAGTCATATATAATTAATCAGTTGAAGATATCCTAATTCAAAAGAATATGGATCAAACGTTAGTGAGGAATATTATGAGTGAAGAAGTTTTAAGTTTTAGAGGGCTAGGTCTCTCAGAGTCGACATTGAAGTCGATTGAAGACATGGGATATAAGGTGCCGTCGCCAATTCAAGTGCAGGCGATCCCTATTGTATTAGCAGGTACAGATATGGTTGGTCAAGCGCAAACTGGAACTGGGAAGACAGCTGCTTTTATGTTACCTATTTTGGAAAAGATCGATCCAAAGAATAGGAGTGTTCAGGCATTGGTATTATGCCCGACTCGTGAATTAGCTGTACAGGTTCATGATGAAGCGAAGAAGTTTGCTAAGAATAATCGCGATATCGATATTTTGTCGATTTATGGTGGGCAATCGTATGATCCACAAATTCGTGCATTAAAACGCGGTGTTCAAATTGTAGTAGGAACGCCTGGTCGTGTAATGGATCATATGAATCGTCGGACTTTGAAGTTAGATAATCTTAAGTTTATGGTTTTAGATGAAGCAGATGAGATGTTAAATATGGGGTTCAAGGATGATATTGAATCTATTTTGGTTGAAACGCCAGAGGATCGTCAGACAGTTTTGTTCTCGGCAACGATGCCATCAGAGATTTTAAAGATTGCCCGTACGCATCAAAAGGATCCAGAGGTTATTAAAGTTACGGCAAAAGAATTGTCGAATCGTGATATTAACCAATACTATATTGAAGTAAAATCGCGCGATCGTATGCATGCAATGATTCGTTGTATCGATGCGATGGGAATTACCTCATCAATCGTCTTTACGAACACAAAGCGCGAGGTTGATGATTTAGTATCAAAGTTACAGTCTGAGGGCTATGTTGCGGAAGGTCTGCATGGAGATTTGAAGCAAGTTCAACGTGATCGCGTGATGCATGCTTTCCGTCGTAAAAAAGTTAATATTTTAGTTGCAACAGATATCGCAGCACGCGGAATAGATGTTAACAATATCGAGGCAGTTTTCAATTTCGATATCCCATTAAATGAAGAAAATTATGTGCACCGAATCGGTCGTACAGGTCGAGCTGGAGAATCAGGTATTTCAATTACTTTTGTATTCGGTCGCGATATGTTTAAATTACGTCGAATTGAAGCTTACACAAAATCAAAAATGCAGAAAATGCCATTACCAAAAGCAGAAGATATTAAAAACCAGCGTATTAACAAATTTGTTTCTGAGTTAACAGCTAACTTGGAAGATAATGACTTTGCCAAAGAGCATGAAATTCTGGGGAATTTAGTAGATACAGGACACAGCCTTGTTGATATTGCGGCTGCCCTTCTAAATATGCAAGTTGGCGGCATTGATAAAAAATACGCAGCAATTGAAGAAGTTTCGAGCTATGATAGAGGTAGACAAAATGATCGTTCCAACCGTTCTGGGGGTCAATTTGGGCGCCATGATCGTGGTGGAGAAAGAAGAGAGCGCGATCGTAGTAAAGGTTTGCGTAAAAATGAAGTACGTTTATCATTTAATATTGGGAACAAAAAGCGCATGAGTCCAAAGGATTTAGTTGCAATGATTAGTAAAAATGCAAATGTGCCTCCACGTGCAGTTGGTGATATTGATATTAGACAAAAGCAAACTTATGTCAATGTAGATAAGGCATTTGTGGGTCAGATTATGAAGCGATTAGATTCGAAATATATTGATGGTACAAAGCTAACGATTGAGAAAATGTAAAAATAGCAATCAGTTGGGGTTCACAGGAAAATTCATGAGGAATCATGGATTTTTTTGTTAATTTTGCTTAAAGTATAGCAAATCTTTTCTAAAAAAGTTATAATAGTAAGATACCTAAAAGTGAGGACTGGAGTATGCTCAATATTAATGAAAAAGAGATGTCAAAATTTAGTCATAATTCTAACTTTGTCCGCATGGCAGAAAGTTTGCGAGATAATCAAGCCATTGAAGCTTTGGAAATCGAATATTTTCAGAACGAAGGCTATAAGATTCATGCTGTGATTGATGATCATCATCAATTTGAGATTAATATGCAATTGGATTTGAGTGGCAGTGTCTCAAAATTTTACAGTAGTAGCTATGTTTTCAGACCAGAACGTGTGTATGTGTTGACTATTTTGTTGACGATTAATAAATTGAAACCTAAGTCATTTCCTTTTGTTTATCAAAGTGATAAGTATATTTGGCAGCTAGAGTTGAAGCGTCGGAAAGAAGCAGAGGAAATGATTGATCTCATTGCTACGTATCGTTTGAAATCAGAGCGTGAGTTGATAGAGAATATTGTTTCGGGGTTGCATCGTATTCAGGTGAATTTAATTAGCGATCGCGGGCAATTCAAATTAAAATTCAAAGTTGGTGCTGCGGATAGAAGTCAGTACTTGATTAAAAATATTCAAAGTTTTTTAAATGATGTCACGCGTTCATCTTTTGTGGAGTATGGTAAAAAATTAGCGTTCAAGCATGATGAAAAGAATTTCGATGAGCATTCAAGAAGTATCATTTCTTTTATGAGAAAAGTATTAGCGGCTCAAAGTGCAAATCATTCTAAAAATGCGATTAAGGAACTTGAACTTACTAACGGTGTGATTGATGATTTCTTCGATCTTTTTAATGAGATTCCCTATTCATATCGTGATTTTTTGTTGCAAGAGGCAACAGATTCACCAGTTTTACACATCGAGAAAATTGATTTTTATTATCGAGTTACATTGAAAACCAAGTATCGTTATATTTTAGGTCAAAATCATCTTTATCATTTAGATGCAAAGACTATTTTTAGGACAAAACTTGATGAGGCTGGAAAGACAACGGGGCTTATTTATCAGTTGAGTAGACAAGGAGAAATGATCGTTAGTTCAGGAGATTTTGACGATTTTTATACCTATGTTTTGTCGGATATTGAGAACTTTATTAGTTTTTCTGGTGCAGAAATTGAAACACGCACGGAAGATGAGATATCGATTTATGCAGATGTTGATGAACAGGATAAAACTTATATCATGATGAAATATCATTATGAAAATGGGGTTGAAAAGCAAGGGTTCGATCCAGAAAATACTGGCATTTCTTTGAGTGCTCACAAAATCGAAAGTTATATTAAAAATTATGCGAAAGTTGATGAAAAGAAAAAGATAGCCTATTTGACAGATGAACCATATCAAATGCAAGAGTTCATTCATGCAGGTCTTTCTTATTTGCAACAATATGCGAGTGTGTATGTGAGTGAAGCATTGAAGCAAGTTGGAACAAAAAGAAGGATTCAAATGACGGCTGGTGTCACGATCAGAAACGATCTGCTTAGTATTGATTTAGATAGCGTCGACATTCCGCGTGAAGAATTGGCATCTGTATTGGCATCTTATCGCCGTAAAAAGAAATTTCATAAGTTGAAAAGTGGAGAAAGATTGTATTTAGAGGCTGATGAATTGGAAGAAATCGATCAATTGCTTACTAGTTTTCAGATTGATCCAACTAAAATGAAAGATGCGCATTTGGATGTGGAGTTGTTTCGTGCTTTTAGCATCAATGCCCAAGCTGAGGATGCGCAAAGTTTAATTGAGTTTAATCGAAGTGATTTGTTTAAGGGGATTATCGATCGGTTTGAAAATATCAAGATGACTGATTATGAGCTTTCTTCTAGTTATGACAGTTTGTTGCGAGATTACCAAAAGTATGGCTATCAATGGATGAGTACGCTCTCTGATTATGGATTCGGAGGGATTCTAGCTGATGATATGGGGCTTGGTAAGACGTTGCAAGTCATTTCTCTAATTGATCAAAATAAAGCTGATGATCGGGTTAGTATTGTGGTTGCTCCCGCTTCGTTAATTTTAAATTGGGAAGATGAGGTTAAGAAATTTTCGACCGATTTGAAGGTATGTAGTATTTATGGAACAGCAGATGCGAGAAAAGAGCTTATCGCTGCCTATGAAAGCTATGATTTACTTATTACCTCGTATGATTATATTCGTCGTGATGTTGAATTGTATCAAGATATTAAGTTTGATTATGTTGTTTTGGATGAGGCGCAGTACATTAAAAATCAAAGTACAAAAAGTGCGCAAACTGTCAAGGAGCTTGTTGGGAATCATAAGTTAGCTTTAACAGGGACCCCAATTGAGAATTCTTTAGCTGAGTTGTGGTCGATTTTTGACTTCCTAATGCCGGGTTATTTGTTCCCATACGCTTATTTTGCACGTCATTATGAACGACCGATTGTGAAGGATAAGGATGAGCAGAAACAGCTTGAGTTGAAGAAGTTGATTTCACCCTTTATTTTACGCCGTCGCAAGCAGGAAGTTTTGAAGGAGCTGCCTGATAAGATCGAAACGACACTGACTGTTGAATTTAGTGAAGATGAGAAGAAGTTGTATTTAGCGAATTTGTCACAAGTGAATATGGAGTTGCAGGATAAGTTACAGATGGATCAGGTGAATGCGATTGCGATTTTGGCGATGTTGACGAGGTTGCGTCAGATTTGTTGTGAGCCGCGCGTGTTGTATGAAAATATTCAGAAGCAGTCTTCGAAAGTTGAGGCGTGTATGGATTTGATTCTGAGGTTACGGGCAAATGGTAAGAAGATTTTGCTGTTCTCGAGTTTTACGAGCGTGCTAGATTTGATCAATGATGCGCTAAGTCGGGAGGGTATTTCTCACTATACGCTTACTGGGTCAACAGATAAGGTGAAGCGTCGTGAGCTCGTTTCAAAGTTCCAGGAAGATGACACAGCTGTGTTTCTTATCTCGCTGAAAGCTGGGGGAACGGGGCTGAATTTGACAGCTGCCGAGGCGGTTATTCATTTTGACCCTTGGTGGAATATGTCTGCTCAAAATCAAGCGACAGATCGTGCGCATCGAATTGGTCAAGAAAATACGGTTCAAGTTTTTAAGTTAATTATGAAGGATAGCATTGAGGAGAAGATTCAGCAGCTCCAGCAAGCGAAGAAGGATTTAGCTGATGCTTTTGTTGAAGGCAATGACGGTGCGATTACTTCGATGTCGAGAGATGATATTATGGAATTGTTCAAGAGCTGATGGCGTTCTTTGCATCGGTAGCTTGGAGTTTGCAGAGTTGTTTGGATTTACATGGAATTCAATCGTGCTTTGAAAGTATACGGTGTTTTAAAAAAGCATTTGGTGCTTTGAAATTCGTAACATTTTGATTTTTGTTTGATGAATGTGTAAGTTTTGAAAATTTTGAAAATTTTGTTGAAACGTGAGCTGAGATGTTGTTTCTTCGGATTCAACCTGTTATAATAGCAATTAAGGATTCGAGCAGTATAAAATGAGTATGGAGTTGAAGATTTATGCAAGAAGTATTGGAGAATATATCAACTATTTTAATCGTTGTTGCAGTTATTGTCGTTATCATGATTGTGATTTTTGCTGTACATATTAAGGTGCCGCCTAATACAGCTGTGATTATTTCTGGATTTAAAAAAGAGCCGCGTATTTTAATCGGTCGAACTGGCTTTAAAGTTCCTTTTTTGGAGCGTGTTGATCGTTTGCCACTAAAGCAAATGGTGATGGAGGTTCATACGGGCAGAGCTGTTTCGACGCTTGATTATATGGATGTTCAAGTTGCGGCAGTGATTAAGCTTAAAATTGGTGAGGATGTTGAAGCGTTAAAGAAAGCGATGAAAAATTTCTTGAATCAGTATCCAGAAGAAACAATGAATGAACTGCAAACACCTATGCAAGCTATTTTGCGTGAGATTACAGGAACTAAGAACTTGGAAGAACTCATTAAAGATAAGGAAGGTTTCGCAAATCAATTGTGTAAACGTGCAGAGGTGAGCTTGAGTGAGTTAGGGATTGAAGTTCTTTCGTGCGTCGTAAAGAGTATTGAAGATGAAGGTGGTCTCATTAAAGCGCTAGGAATGGAAAAGTCAACGGTGATTCACCAAGAAGCAGCTGTTTTGAAAGCTGAAGCGGATCGTGAAATTGTGATTAAGAGTGCCGAAGCGAAAAAAGCGGCAAATGATGCGCATGTTTTAACTGAGGCTGAAATTGC
>Ga0131853_10012241_pt1 | contig 15710 bp, 17 predicted proteins | sample TergutLab28metaG_FD_92764 | JGI IMG/M metagenome (GOLD analysis project Ga0131853, IMG submission 92764) | Labiotermes labralis P1 segment gut microbial communities from Petit-Saut dam, French Guiana - Lab288 P1 (version 2) (version 2) | ecosystem: Host-associated > Arthropoda: Insects >...
ATGAATAAATAAATCCCGCCTTTAACATGCATCGCGGATAATATTGTCGCAATAGCAATTGGTGCGCGAGGCACTGCCGATACTTTTACGAACCAGCTCGAAAGCGGTAATAGAGCGCACTTAAAGACAATCGCTGTCATGATAAGCGCGTACGCAAGATACAACTGAGATGGTTCAATATATCTCATAACTTCCGTAGCCGCGTATATATCCATCCTGCCGGTAAGCATATAAATATAGCCAATTCCAAATAGGTAAAACTTGATCGCAACAACATTGGTTAAGAGAAAAATCATGCCGTCATAGATGCGCCTCTTATCCCTATCGTACATCAAAAGCACCGCGACAACAACCGTCGCAACCTCGATCATAACGAACAAGTTAAACATATCGCGTGTAAGGAAGAGCCCAATCAGCGCCGCTTCCCAAATAAATAGCAAGAACCAAAACAGATTACTATGATCCTCATTAAGACTAAAAATAGCGGCCGCTAAAAAAATTATAGAACTAAGCACTACAAATACTGCACTCAGCGAATCCGCCATCAAATAAATACCTAAAAAACCGCGGTAATCACCTACGTTCGTGATTACATATCCGTGTGCTTGCGTCTGAAAGAACAAGTAGAACGCTCCGAATACAAGCAGTAGCTGCGCCGCAATGGCGATTACCTTGCCGGTCTTGATCGAAAAAATCTTATCCAACTTGTCCGAAAACAGATATAAGAATACAGCTATTAAAATCGGCGTAATAACATAATATGTCAGCATTATCTATCTTCTCCAAAACTCTCTATATTTTCGCGCGTTATAGCTTCATTAACGGCCATCCAATCGGCCGTTCGATACTTGCGCAATAATGTCATAAGCATAGTAATTGCAATAGCGGTAACGGATAGTCCGATAACTATAGCCGTTATCATAAGCGCCGAAGGCAGCGGGTCAACCAGAGCGCTACTATCTTCATATAAATGATACGCAATCGGCGGCAGAATCCCTGCCGCAGCGCCTAAGCTCAAAAAGAACAAAACAACGCCCGCTTCCGTCATCGCTATAAACATCAGTGATTTAATAATATTACGACTAGATATTACTCCGAAAAACCCGATGAAAAACATGCCTATAGCGGCGGTTTGTACGATACTAATTGTGTCCATCAGACTCCTCCTCTGCTTCTTCTATTCCCTCCATACGCTCGATAGCTATAAAGCGGTAGAAAAGTATTACGAAACTACATGTTACTTTTGCGCCTATAAGTACGTTCATAACAACAAGGTAATATTGGGAAACGACAGGCGAGTACGTGATAAAATCGGCGAAAACTACAACAATAGCAATCATAACCGATGCCAAGAACACGCCTTCTTCATACTTCATTATTTTTTTAATCGGCAAATCGTAAATATCATAAATCAAGTAACGGCAAATAAAGAATGCCGCAATCGCTAAGCCGCCTTGGAAGCCGCCTCCGGCAGTAAGGTGACCATTGGCAATAACATAGATACCAAAGATTATCAACAGCGGGCTGATAATACGAATTATAAGTACTGCCATGCCGCCCCAGCGCTGTATGCGGCTAGAACGACCGGTAGCGACCGTCGTTGCTGAGTGCGCCGACATATGAATAACTGCCACGACCGAGATAACCAAAACTAATGCTTCAAACAAGGTATCGTAAATACGATAGCCGAGATAAATCGCGCCGATTACATTCGTGCCGCCGACATCTTGTCCGGCGTATGCGATGTACATATCTTTTAGATAAGTATTTACGCCCATTGTAGGTGCAAAGTTTAAAAACAACAGGAAAAGCACAATACAAAACACTGCCGGTGGTAAGTATCTAAGCGCGCTCTTAGGCGTATATCGCATAGCTTGCGGCGTGCGTGCCCAATCTACTTCTGCTCCGCCACGTTTCCTATAGCTAAAGTATCTTTCAAAACACACAACGAAAAATACCGTGACAAAAGCGTTTATCGCGGCTTCCGTCATAGCAACGTCCGGTGCGCCTAAGAAAAGATATGCAACCGATGTAAACAGCGACAAAATGCCGAAATAGACAAGCGTGCGAATAATTCTCTCTTCAATTATAATTAAAAATGCGTTCACAAACCAAATAGCCAATAAAACAATGATTATATGCTCAGGACTAAACATTATAATTCTTCCTCTTCCTTATTAATTTCATCTTTATATACATCGTCGCCTTCTTTAACCTTATGACCCGCAGCGTATGCCGAGCGAGTAAGCGCATGAGCGACCAGTGGGTTAAGAATAAGTATTATCACAATCATAAGTAAAAGTTTCCCTGAAAAGAAGGAAATACCGTGGCGAATAGCAACGCCAAAGATAACAGTGATCATACCAACAGTATCAATTTTACTCGCAATCAAAATGCTAGGATAAAAGTCTTTGTACTTGTAGATGCCAATTATTCCTATCGCCATCAAGATAAGCCCGATGCCTATGACAATATTACTTAGAATCTCCAAGGTTTTCATCCTCCTTTTTGCGCTTTAATGTAAACTTAGGCAACTTTCTCTTTTTCTGCATGCTATTATTTTCCTCTTTGTCCGCGATAACTCTATCCGACATAAAGTTAGCCAAAAAAATTGTTCCGATAAAGCCGCAGATGGCATATATTATCGCAAAGTCTAAGAAATAACCCGTATCATGAACCGATGAGAACACGATAATGATAAGAATAATCTTTGTCATTACCAAGTTCACACCAAGCAATCTGTTCCAAATGGATGGCCCTTCGATGATGCGTGCGATATATATGATTAAATATATTAGCAAAACAATTTGAATCCACAGCATAGATTTGTCTCCAATTCAGTATCTTTATTGTTCTTTTGGTGTTTTTTGCGCTTTAATGAGACGTCTTACCAGGTGACCTTTTAGACTTTCATCGCGCTCTTCAATTGATATGTCTTTGTTCTTGGGTTTAAGCCATAGAAGAGTAAACTCTGTGCCGTCAAGCTTAATAAGTACTGAACCCGGGATGAGTGTAATAGAATCAACCAAGACAGCGCGAAGATAATCGCTCTCAAGGTCAGTTGTCATTTGGACGATCTCAACTTCCGCGCCGCTAAATATCAATTTGACAACATAAAAACCGGCCAAATATACCTGCCCTATTATATACAAGGGGTACATGACCAGTTTAGAGAACTCCACATCATCCTTTTTTTTCGCAGGCAAAGCCCGACAGCAAAAAAAATGTGCCACTGAGCCAAAAATTAGACCCGACACTACTGCGGCACCACTAAATTCCTCGCGCAACAAAATCCACACGCAGGCCAGTGCCAATACAATGAAAACATCGCCGACTTTCACAACGTACGCCTCCAACATCATAATAGCGACTTGTCCAAAACAAGCCGCGAGTTTATAAGTACAAAGGTATTCTAGCAAAAAGTTTGAGGGTTGTCAATGGGGGGCTTGTGCGAGGGCGTGGACAATTGCGTTGATAGCGAAAACATTTCTGCGAGCCGGACTCACAATCTTGTCTTTAAAGACGGGGCAAGTTCGTAGCGACAATGGGGAGGTAATCGCAAGGGGGCGTTGTGTAGCTTGTTTCGGATTATCTATTATGTGGTTTCACATGATAAGGGCGGATATCGTCGTCGCCAACGGGAATCCGCCCTTGCTGTGGAATCGTTTGTTTTTGTGGAAAAGATAACTTTACGCAAGTCACACTTTTTGCTCGACTTTTTGAAAAGAAAAGTACTTTTCAAAAAGGTCTCATTAAAAACTAAATAAAACGCAGAGCGTTTTATTTAGTTTTTATATTATACCAAAGCTTACCCCCAGGATAATAAGCCGCCTCATCAAGCTCCTCTTCAATCCTGAGCAACTGATTATACTTAGCAACCCTGTCAGACCTCGCAGGCGCGCCGGTTTTAATTTGCCCTGCGTTTACTGCAACCGCGATGTCCGCAATCGTTGAATCTTCCGTTTCACCTGAGCGATGAGAAATAACTGCCGTCATATTATTGCGTTTTGCTAGCTCGATTGCGTCAAGTGTTTCTGTTAGCGTGCCGATCTGGTTCACTTTTACTAAAATTGAGTTCGCGCAGCCGAGTTCGATGCCTTTTTTAAGCCTTTCCGTGTTTGTAACAAAGAGATCGTCGCCTACTATTTGAACTTTGTCGCCAAGTCTTTCGTTTAGAAGCTTCCATCCGTCCCAATCGTCCTCGTCAAGGCCGTCTTCGATAGAGATTATCGGATATTTCTTGCAAAGTTCTTCATACATGTCAACCATTTCAGCTGACGTTCTTGTAATCATCTTATCGAGGCCTTTGGCTTTCGTTTCGCCTTCAAACTCGTAAGTTCCGTCTTTGTACATCTCAGTCGCGGCAACGTCTAACGCCAACTTGATATCAATGCCCGGCTTGTAGCCGCTTTTTTCAATCGCTTCTAAAATAACATCGAGTACGTCTTCCGGCGTATCTAAATCAGGAGCAAAACCGCCCTCATCGCCAAGTCCGGTAGCTAAGCCTTTGGCTTTCAAAAGCTTTTTCAAGTTATGATAAATCTCCGCGCACACTCTGAGGCCTTCCGCAAAAGTTTCAGCACTAACCGGCATAATCATAAACTCTTGGAAATCAACAGTGTTGTCCGCGTGCTGGCCGCCGTTTAGAATATTCATCATAGGAACAGGAAGCGTCTTTGCATTCACGCCACCGATGTATTGGTAAAGAGGTACGCCGCTCGCAAGAGCCGCCGCGCGTGCAACAGCCATAGAAACGCCCAAAATAGCGTTCGCGCCGAGTTTAGCTTTGTTTGGCGTGCCGTCAAGCTCTATCATAAACTTGTCGATGGCCACTTGGTCGAGCGCGTTCATGCCGATCAATTCCTCAGCGATTACCTCGTTCACATTATTAACCGCGTTCAATGTGCCTTTACCTAAGTATCTGTCGCCGCCGTCGCGAAGCTCAACAGCTTCAAACGCGCCCGTTGACGCACCGCTTGGCACTGCCGCACGACCGACATACTCGCCCGAATCGCTCTCTACCGTAACCTCAACTTCTACCGTTGGATTGCCTCTGGAATCCATAATCTCTCTTGCGTAAACATCTACGATTTCTAAATAACCTTTCATTGAAAAACATCTCCCTTCGAGAATTTATATTATTTTTATGGTAGCTATTTATCTAACAAGCAATGATTGCCCTGTCATTTCCTTAGGTTTTGGAAGCTCCATCATGTCAAGTATAGTTGCGGCGATATCGCATAATTTGCCGCCGTCCTTAACGCCTTTCGCGCCGTCATAATTGATAATCGCAAACGGCACAGGGTTCGTTGTATGCGCGGTGAACGGCTCACCGTTTTCGGCTATCATTTTATCGGGATTGCCATGGTCAGCGCATAGAAGCATTGATGCACCGGCTTCTATTATCACATCCATTAGCCTACCCACGCAGCCATCCACACACTCAACACTCTGAACTGTCGCGTCAAAATCGCCCGTATGTCCGACCATATCAGGGTTCGCATAATTCGCGATTATAAGGTCGTATGCGCCGCTTTTTATGCGCGTTATCAGCTCATCCGTAACCTCTTTTGCGCTCATTTCGGGCGCAAGGTCATAAGTTGCTACCTTTGGCGAGGGGATGAGTGCTCTGTCCTCGTTTTTATAAGGTTCTTCCACGCCGCCGTTGAAGAAAAATGTGACGTGCGCGTATTTTTCGGTTTCGGCAATCCGAAGCTGGGTCATTCCAAGCTCGGAGATATACTCGCCCAGCGTGTTTTCCAAGTTCTGCGACAAGAACGCCACGGAAACATTTGGCATAGATTGGTCGTATTCGGTGAAGCAAACGTAGTGAAGCGAGAAGAATCCATTCGTCCGTGCGAAGCCGTCAAAATTGGTATCGACAAACGCACGCGTAATCTCTCGCGCTCTATCCGGCCTAAAGTTGTAGAAAACGACCGAATCATTCGCCGAAACCGTGGCTATTGGCGCGCCGTTTTCCGTTATGACGCAAGGAACGACAAACTCGTCCGTTACGCCCTCATCATACGACTTTTGCAAGTATGCCATTGGGCAATCGGACATCTCGCCGGCAGCTTCCACAAGCACTTTATACGATTTTTCAACTCGCTCCCAGCGATTATCTCTGTCCATGAAGTAGTAACGACCGTGGACGGATGCAATTTTTGCATTGCTCTGCGAGAGCTTATCTTGCAGCTGGCTCAAATAGGTATGCCCGGACTTGGGCCCGGTGTCGCGGCCATCGAAAATGCAATGCACATAAACCTTTGGTAGATCATGCATCATAGCTAGGTCAAGTATCGCGAATAGATGGTCAGTATGGCTATGGACGCCGCCGTCGGAGGTCAGTCCCCAAATATGCAAGGCAGAGTTGTGTTTTTTGCAGTTTTCTATCGCGCAGAGCAGTGCTTCGTTTTTGAAAAAGTCGCCGTCTGAGATGCTTTTTGTGATTCGAGTCAGGTCTTGGTAGACTATGCGCCCTGCGCCGATGTTGGTATGACCGACTTCGGAGTTGCCCATTTGCCCATCGGGTAAGCCGACATCGAGCCCGGAGGCGCGACCCATCGCCCATGGATAGTCGCTAAATATCTTATCCAAATTTGGCGTCTTTGCCGCGGCGATTGCATTGCCGTGGGCCTCATCAGTTAGGCCGTAGCCGTCGATTATTAGTAGAACTATGTTTTTTTTGTCCATGTAGTGCTCCTTTTTTGTTTTTGCGGATTGTCAGGATGGCGAACATATATTCATCGTTCATCTTGGACGGAATAACCCCGTCCCTACAAGTCCTGCGGCAACATTAGATGTTCTTGTGGGGAGACCGGAATACATCTCTACCCCTTAACAATAACTTCAAACTCATCCTTCAAGCTAGCCCCACCAACAAGCCCACCATCAATATTTTTCATCGCGAAAAGCTCTTTAGCGTTCGCCGCGCTCACGCTTCCGCCGTATAGAATACGAATCTTCTCAGCGGTCTCTTTCCCATACATTTCCTCAAGCAAAGCCCTAATTGCCTCGCATGCTTCTTCCGCCTGCTCGTTTGTCGCGGTCTTACCCGTTCCTATTGCCCAAATCGGTTCGTATGCGATGACGGTTTTTGCCGCGTCATTTGCTTTGATGTTCAAAAACGCGCGTTTTACTTGAATCCTTATGCGCTCAACAGTGACGCCGTCCTCGCGCTCTGAAAGGCTCTCGCCCACGCAAACTATTGGCACAAGCCCACTCTGAATAGCCTTGTGCAGCTTTCTATTCACAAGCGCATCCGTTTCGCCAAAGTATTGTCTGCGCTCCGAATGACCGATTATAACATATTTTGCACCGCTTTCCAATAACATTTCAGCAGAAACTTCGCCGGTAAACGCACCTTTGTCCTCGTAATGCATATTTTGTGCGCCGACTACAACTTTTGTATTTGCGACAGCCGCACAAACCGCGCCAATACTCACAAACGGCACACAAAACGCCACTTCAGCATCACCTGTAAGTTTCGGCGCGAAATTTGCAGCAAATTCCGCAGCCTCGCTTGGAGTTAGGTTCATCTTCCAATTACCTGCGACTAATCTCTTGCGCGCTTTTCTATCTTGCACGCTTGCAAGACCCGGCAAAACCTTGCCCTCCAAAAACTTCAAAGACGCGCCGCCGCCAGTCGAGATATGGCTCATTTTTTCGCTGTAACCGAGCTGCGTAACTGCCGCTGCTGAGTCGCCGCCGCCGATTACGGTTATCGCGTCAATTTTCGAGAGCGCGTCCGCAACGGCGATGGTGCCTTTTGCGAAATTATCCATCTCAAACACACCCATTGGGCCGTTCCAAATGACCGTTTTTGCGTCTTTAAGCACGTCGGTGAACAGTTTTATAGTCTCCGAGCCAATATCAACGCCAATCCAATTAGGGTCGATTTTATCAATTGAAACATTCTTAAACTCAGCGTCATTTGAAAACTGGTCAGCAATTATAGTATCAATCGGCAAAATCAAACGTACATTATGCGCCGCCGCCTTTTGTATCAGCTCTTTCGCGTAATCAAGCTTGTCCTCTTCGAGCAGAGACTTGCCTATTTCATGACCCATTGCCTTAATAAAAGTATAGGCCATGCCACCGCCTATTATAAGTATATCCACTTTTTCAAGCAGAATATTGAGCACATCAATCTTATCAGAAACCTTTGCGCCACCCACGATTGACACGAACGGGCGCTCAGGGTTATTTACAACGCTGCCTAGGTACTCAACTTCTTTTTCCATCAAATAACCAATCGCGCTTACATCCATGTACTTAATCACGCCAACGGTCGAGCTGTGCGCGCGATGAGCCACACCAAACGCGTCCATGACAAAAGCCGATGCGACAGACGCGAGGTCTTTTGAAAACTCATCACAATTTTCGGTTTCTTCGGCTCTAAAGCGCGTATTTTCAAGTAGAGCCACATCGCCTTCTTTTAGAGGTTTAATCGCCGCCCGGACTTCGTCACTTATAACCCGATTATCAGCCAAAAATGTAACATGCTGCCCCAAAAGCTCCGAAAGCCTCCTGGCAACCGGTGCAAGCGAAAGCTCCGGCTCGCAATTTTTCGGCCTGCCATAATGTGAGCAGAGAATAACGCACGCGCCGCTCTCCAAAAGCTTTCTAATAGTCGGCAATGCGGACACGATGCGCGTATCATCAGTAATTGCGCCGTTTTTAATAGGCACGTTAAAGTCGCATCTAACAAGTACATTTTTGCCGTTTACTAAACTGACAATATCGTCTACCGTTTTTTTATTTAACACCGATTATGCCTCCTTAAAAGCAACAAATATTGTGAATAAACAATATTACTCTACCATAATAATTAAAATTTAACAAGTCAATTTGTCCCATCTGTCGAAACTTGCCTAACATAGTCGAAAGTGGACCGGCTAATCGTAATGAATTGTAAACAAAATTTAACATCTTAATTATTGAAAAAATGGACAAGTTAAGATATAATGAGCTGAACATGATTAAATGGGTAAAATTGGGTACCTTTAAACCTGATTAATTCAACACAGGAAGGAGTTTTTTGTTTTGAAAAAATTATCAATAATTCTTGCACTAATAATGGTTTTTACCTCGCTTATGCTTCCGGTCACTGTATCGGCGGCACCGGTTCAGGCTAATGCAAACGTTGTAATAAACGGTGTTCCGTTTTTCCCAACTCTTCCGCTTTTAAACGTAGATGATCGTTTAATTGCTCCTTTTAGGCAGTTTGGCGAAACAATGGGCGCGGAAGTTTTGTGGGAAGATGCGACAAGACGCATCACAACTCTCTTTGGTAACAGATACTCAATCATGCAAATTGACAGCCCGATTGTTATTTACGGAACATTTACAAGAGATGCTGCGGGCGAAATTCAGTTTGCGGCTGATTCGAGAACACAAGTTTTAGAAGTTCCGCCAAGACTTGTTGGCAATAACACATATATTCCGATTCGCGCATTTGCTGAAATCGTAGGCGTTGATGTAAATTGGGTAGCTCAAACCAATACTGCATTCATTACGGGTGTTCCTGCAAATCAGCCGCCGGCTCAGCAACCGCCTGCGCAGCAGCCACCGGCGAATAACAATAATCGCCCGGATAATTTCGGCGACTTCTCGAACACAAGCTACTTTAGATTGAGAACTTCAAGTGCTGTCCGTAACATGCATCAAGATGCGAATAATAATCCGTTTATTTTCGTATTGTATGACAGCTCTTTGGATTCTTCTAAAGCAATTGTTCCGAACATTCAAGATTTGGCTCAAGAGCTTAGATTCCGTATCTATGGCGTTGACATGGCTGATACTAATAACAGAGCCCAAGACAATAACTGGTTATGGCCTGCATTCTTTAGAGAAAATCAGTTTGTAGACCCAACAGTTTACTTTGTTCATGACAGAAACACTGTTAGACAAATTCAGGCTCCAACGAATATGGATACGCTTCGTGACGCAATGGAAAGATTCCGCACAGAAGTGGAAACCGGCATTGAGTTTGGCGACTTTGGCAATACTCCTTATTTCCAAAACCGTTCTGACACACAAATTAGAAACATGATTGACAATAATGAAGAGTTTATCTTGGTTATCTATGATTCAAGAGAGCGTGATTCTATGCATTATGTGCCTATCATTAAAGCGGCAGCGGCTCAGCGTGAGTTTATAGTTTATGGCCTCGATATTGACAGACATCCGAATTTCGATAGAAACGTTGCTTGGTTAAGCGATTTTGACCGCGTTAATGATTTGCCGTATATGGTTTTAATCTACAGACAAAGAAATCAAATGCGTTATCATTCTCAGCCAAGAAGTGTGCAGCATGCAGTTGGTTATATCAATGAGTTTATAAATAATAGCAGCACGACTACAAACAACAACCAAGGCTCGCAGTTCAATGACGTTGCAAGCGGTACAGTATTTAGAAATTCTAACATCGTTACTTTAAGAAACTTGTACAACCACGCGAATAATAACGACTCGTTTGTAATTTTCTTATACGATTCGTCAAACGCGAACTCTGAGAGCATGGTAAGAGAATTTGCGGACGCGGTGAACCATTCAAGCTTCCAAATGCCTAACTGGATGCCTAGGGTATACGCTGTAAACCTAAGCTCTACCAACTATTTTAACCAAAACAGCACGCATTCTAACTATACTTGGTTAAATATGTCAATCGCGAACTTTAACAGAGACACTCCAATGATGGTCTTTGTTGATGGCGGCAATTTGACTACCCCAAGCTGGCATGCTCCGACAGCTTCAGCAAACGTGACAGCTTCGGCGTTCCTTAACCACCTTATTAATTGGGTGAACTAATTAAACAATATAAACAGGCGGCTATTCATAGGAATAGCCGCCTGTTTTATGTGATTTACTTATTTCAAATACTTATCCATCCAGCCCATGATTTCCTCGAGCCTCTTCTCCCTGTTCTCAGGCTTGCCCGAGCGTGAAAGCTCGTGATTTTCGCCATGGAAGACAACTAATCTCGTGTCCACGCCCAAAATTTTAAGCGCGGTGTACCATTGATACGCTTCCGGTGTCCAGCAACGGAAATCTTCGTCCGAATGTAGGACGAGCGTCGGTGTCTTAACATTTTTCGCGTATTTGAGCGGAGAATGCCACCATAGTTTATCAACTTCATCCCATGGGTCGGTTACGCCCATTTGGTCATTGCCGAAATAGTAGCCAATGTCGCTGATAAAGCCAAAAGATACCCAGTTAGAGATACAACGCATTGAGACTGCCGCCTTAAAGCGATTGTTGTGCCCAACGATCCAATTAGTCATGAAACCGCCGTACGAACCGCCTAAAACGCCCATTTTATCTTCGTTTATATCAGGATATTTCTTGATACACTCATCAACGAACTGCATGAGATTGTCATAATCAATCGTTCCGTACTTGCCGCGGATGTCAGCAAACTCGTTGCCTTTACCGTCGCCGCCTCTAGGGTTTGAAAACATTACGAAATAGCCGCGGTTAGCAAAAAGTTGCATCTCGTGGAAATAACTTTCGGTATAAGCCGCTTTCGGTCCACCATGGATTTCCAAAATCGCAGGATATTTCTTGCCCGGCACATAATCAACCGGCTTCATTACCCAGCCGTCAACTCCAACGCCTTCAGAGTCTACGAATGTAAAATGCTCAGGCTCAGAATACTTGCGCGTGTTATGAATTTCGTCGTTCAACGAACTTAGCTTTTCAAGTTTATCGCCGTTCACCTCATAAAGCTCCATCAAGCGGCCCGGAGGCATGAAGCCCGCGACGCATCTGCCTTCTTCCATGTCAAAGAAGTCGATATTGCCGCCGGATTTTGTTGTATTCTTAATCTCGCCTGTATTAAGGTTAAGTTCAAAGATATCCGTATGATAACCGGCAAGGGCTAAGAAGAACAAACTATCACCAACGCGCTTAGCAGTAATTCCGCCGCCGAACTTGGAATCAGACGCGCCCGGCTGACCGATTGAAAGGTCAAACTTAGCAAGCTCCGTAGTTTTCTTCGTTTCGATATCAACTATGTAGAACGGTCCATGTTCATGGATGCGTAAGCCCGGCTCAGCATAAGAAACAACGAGCTGACCTTTCCAAAAGTCGAAGAAGCGTACTCTCTTAGGCTCGGCTAATGCTTCTTTCGACTCAAGCGTTTCAAGATTAACCACATGGATGTTCGTTTCCATACTACGAACTTCAGCCGGTGGCAAATCGCCGGTATAAGCCAGGTATTTCTTGCAAGGAGCCAGTTTGTAGTCAGTAACATTCGTAAGTGGTTCGGTGATTGGCTTTAATTTGCCATCTTCCAAAAGATTCAAACGCGCGCGTTTCTTGTTAGTAAAACCTTTGCCGTTGAACCAGTACGGAAGCTCATCAATCACTTGATAGCCCTTCGTTTTTTTGTAAGCTTTAAGAATCTCACCAATTTCCGCCTCGGTTTTGCCTTCAAGCGACGGCTTTGCATTGTCAAAAACCGTTGCTGCAAGGAATTTGCCGCATTCAAGCTGCTCAAGCTTTGTTACGAACGCGTTGACTTCAAAAGCTTTTCTCGCCTCGCCGCCATGAATGCTTATCGAGTGATACGATGTGATTTCAAGCCCTTTTTCAAGCTTCTCACGAACGGATTTATCACGAACTTCCGAGAACAAAATAGTATCATCATCTGTCCATAAGAAATGGCCAACTTTGCCCGAAAGGCTGGTAAGTGGCTTCAGTCCGCAGCCTTTGTCAACGAAAATGGCAGCATCATAGCCATTTTCCTTGTTTGCGTGACGCGCGATAACGGCTAAATTTTTGCCGTTTGGTGAGAGTTTCAAGCTGTCGATGAACTTGTAGTTTCTAAAATCGTCTAGCTGTAGATTTTGCATAAGAACACCCCTTCTATGTTTTGTAGAGCCTTACATTAATTCTAATGGATTTGGAAGGAATATGCAATAAGAATGTTTGAGGGGTGGTGAAGATTGCCCGGTAGTATTTCCGCGCAAAATAAAAACGGACGGATATGGAATCCGCCCGTATCTTCTATTACCTACGCTAACTTGCCCTTAGCTACATCTGTTAACTTCGTGAACGCAGCAGCATCAGTAATCGCAAGTTCAGCAAGAATTTTTCTGTTCATGTTGATATCAGCAAGCTTGAGACCATGCATCATTTTTGAATAAGAGATGCCGTTAAGTCTAGCAGCTGCATTGATTCTTGTAATCCAAAGTCTTCTATAGTCTCTTTTCGTTTGCTTTCTGCCATGGAACGATCTTGCCATCGCTCTCATTACAGATTGCTTTGCTATTCTATATTGCTTACTTCTGGCACCGCGGAAACCTTTAGCTAATTTGAGTACCTTTTTATGTTTTTTTCTCGCATTTAACGCGCCTTTAACTCTAGCCATTTTTTAAGCCCTCCTAATTAATCCAAATATGGTAACATTTTCTTGATAGTTTTTACAACAGTTTTGTCAGCCAGATTAGATTTTCTGAGATTTCTCTTTCTCTTAGGGCTTTTTTTCTCAAGAATATGCGTTTTGTTAGCTTTCATTTTCTTTATCTTGCCCGTGCCTGTCACTTTGAAGCGTTTAGCGGCAGCTTTTCTTGTTTTAAGTTTCGGCATTGGTATTTTCCTCCTTGAGTTGTTTAGGTTTATCGGATTTAACTATTTTATCGGCTTTTGGTGCTAAGAACATAGCCATAGAACGCCCTTCCATCTTAGGCGGCTTTTCAATGGAGCCGAGCTCAGAAACGGCCTCGGCGAACTCACCCAAAATTTTATGCGCAACATGAGTATGACCAAGCTCGCGCCCTCTAAAGCGGATGCTGACCTTAACTTTGTCCCCATCTTTTAGGAACTCGTTGGCTTTTTTGATTTTGACGTTCACATCATGAACATCAGTATTCGGTGAAAGGCGAAGCTCTTTAATCGTAATAGTCTTTTGCTTTTTACGAGCTTCCTTTTCACGCTTTTGCTGCTCGAAACGGTATTTGCTATAGTCCATTATCTTGCAGACCGGTGGCTTAGCCGTCGGCGAAATCTTAACAAGGTCAAGATTTTTCTCATCAGCAATACGTTGTGCTTCTTTCCCTTCGACAACGCCTAACTGTTCCCCTGTTTCTGAAATCAGTCGCACTTCTTTGTCTCTGATTTGTTCGTTAATCATTAAAGCAGTAATTGTTCCACCTCCACAAAAGCTTCTTATTGCCCTACCAATATAACACAAAAAAAGTGAGCTGCAAAAGAGCCCACTAATACACAAATAAAAATATGCATTAACCATACAGCCGTTGAAAAGCGGTAGGTGAGAAGGATTCTTCTGCTTTAACCACTAGATGATAGCATAAGTTTGGGCGCGTGTCAAGTCAAAAATTAGCGCCCTCTCATCATCTGCACCATCTTCATAGCGGATGCGAACTTTTCCCGCGGCTCATCGTCTAACGAGTTCAAAATAAGCGCTATCATAAGCTCGCGTTCTTCCTTTGGAATAGGCTCGCCGCTGTTTAGCACCGATTTATATGAGTTTAGCACCGCCATTGCCTCAGACACGGACTTACCTTGTATTTTATGCGCAATATCTTTTATCGCGGCTAGTTTTTCGGGGGATAACGACTTGAAAGCCTCATTTTTCAATATTTCATCAAAATTAGCTGACATTAATTTTTCATCCTCTCAATTTTGCTTAAAATTTCGCTTATATCCATCACGGTAATCAGCAGGTCAACCATGTCGCGCTTGTCTGCTTCGATATATGGGCGCGCTGCCAAGAGCATACCTCGATTATCCATAGCTGAATTGTCCGTGCTCATTGCCCGAACGCCCTCCGCTTCCTCAAAGCTCTTGACAATATGCATAAGCTCCATCACCTTTGACGCGACGATTACATTTTTCTTATTAGCGTCGCCCATGTAGGGGGCCATTGCCAAAAGGGCAGCTACATTGTTTGAGATGGGCGCGGAGATGGGTATTGGCACCGCGGCAGGCGTGACGGGCAGCGGAATCTGCCCGACAGAGCGGAAAGAATTGATTAAATCCATCATATTGGTTAGCTGCGCCATGTTGCTGAAAATATTATTTGATGCGCCGCTATCCACATGGCCGCCCTCTAAAGCGTCGGAGATAATTTTTGCGTCGTTTAGTATTTTTTCAAAGTCGCTCATACCAAGTCACTCCTTGCATGGGTAGGATGGGCGGACATAACATCCGCCCCAATCACCATAACTACATTTCGCCAAACGCCGAAACACCTGTGCCGCCGCCCATCATGCTCATAAGTAAAAAGAGCATGAGCATATTGTCTTTAGAGCCATCGCCCGGACCGAAAATGTTTCCGCCGCCCGAAGCACCGCCCATCAACAAAAGAAGCAGCAATAAGTTATTATTAGACCCCATTTGATTAAACATATGAATCCTCCTGACAAATATATGCTATACCTTTGCATAGTATGAAACGCTCGTAGCTATGTTGCATGTACGGTTCTTATTCATCCGCCCAGTGTCAAATAGAGCTGCGAAAACATAGTATAAAAATATTGGAAAATGATACATCCGGGGAGTTGATTTTGTTTTATGGAGAAGATTCAACTTATAGTAGAATACGAAATGGACGCTGATGAAGAAATACTCGAATCAATTGGCACGATTATATATAAACTGCCGATTATAGGCGCGTGCGTGTTGGAGGTTTCGCCGCAGGCCGCGAAATCGTTGGGCGAGCTAAAATGCATAAAAGCAGTTTA
>Ga0131853_10012242_pt1 | contig 15709 bp, 7 predicted proteins | sample TergutLab28metaG_FD_92764 | JGI IMG/M metagenome (GOLD analysis project Ga0131853, IMG submission 92764) | Labiotermes labralis P1 segment gut microbial communities from Petit-Saut dam, French Guiana - Lab288 P1 (version 2) (version 2) | ecosystem: Host-associated > Arthropoda: Insects >...
CTTACTTACTTACTTACTTACTCCATGGTGCAGAGTCCTTCTTGAGAAGCTAACTGGTTTGCAGCTAGTTAAGAAATTCCCCGCATTTCACGGAACCCGAAGGTTCATTACCGCACTCACAAGAGTCCGCCAGCCCAATCCAGTCCATATACCCACATCCCACCTCCTGGAGATCCGTCCTAATATTATCCACCCTTCTACGCCTAGGTCTCCCCAGTGGTCTCTTTCCCTCCGGTTTCCCCACCAAGACCCTATACAACCCCCTCTCCTCACCCATACGCGCCACATGCCAAACCCATCTCATTCTTGTCGATTTTATCACCCGCACAATATTGGGCGAGGAGTACAAATCATTTAGCTCCTCGTTATGCAATCTCCTCCAGTCCCCCTAAGTCCAAATATTCTCCTCAACACCATGTTCTCAGACACCCTCAGCTTCCTTTCCTTCCGCAATGTCAGCGACCAAATTTCACACCCATACAAAACAACAGGCAAAATTATAGTTCTATATATCTTGATCTTTAAATTTTTGGATAGCAACCTGGAAGACAAAAGATTCTGCACCGAATGATAGGAAACATTTCCTGAACTCTATCTGCTCTTAATTTCTTCCGCAATAGAATTTTGATTTGTTAAAGTTGTTTCAAAATATTTAAACTCTTCCACCCTCTCGAAGGTACTATTCGCCTTTGAAACTACTGAACTTAATTCGATAAAATTTCTTATTTAATGTCTACAATAAAATTACTTATCAACTTTTTTTTATGTAGTCGATTACTACTTTGCTTGAGAACTGCAATCTTCCGGGTTATTGCGCAGCGAGTAGTGGTAATTTCTTGCCGACGTTTCGGTCCCATCTTCAGGGTTGAGCATTCCCACTCAGCTGCGGAGACATCGTAAATGATGGCTACTGGTTCCCTGGCTGTATCTGCCTTAGAAGGTTCTAGGAATTAAGTAACCCTTTAAGGACGAAACGTATCTGCTTTATATAAGGACTCAGCCGTACCGCTCAGTAAACACTCTCCACTTAGTTTATAAAAACCAATCCGTTAATGATGCATATGACAATATTTACTGTTTATTCTGAGATCCGTACAAAACACAAAAATGCATTGTAATTAACATGCAGATATTTTGAATGTTAAACCTGGTGGTGCGTAAAGTAACCGGTTGGCCTTAAAAGTTTAATCAACGTGGAACACGTTATCCATAATTCTTGCACTAAGGATGTACCAAACACCGACTCTTAACACTAATCTTTTGCCTTCCTGGCGTGGTGTTCAGCTCAGCGCGCGACCAAATTTACCTTTACCTTGATCATATCTATTGTCTTGTGCACATAAAAATGAGGCAAAAATCGAACTCCATCATTAACGTCCATTGCTCCCTGATACCATCCGAATGACCACTGCTGTGTTCGAAGAAGCTTCCTAGGCTTCGCCCGGTTCACCTTGTGATACGAGCAGTATTGACAAGAAGACGATTATGAAACGTTGGAGGTATGTTACTGACAGGGGGAGAACCGCAGTACTCTGAGAAAACCCGTGTCCCATTGTCGCTTTGTCCACCACAGATATCATGTTGACTGACCCGAGATCGAGTCTGGGCGTCCGAGCATTAGAGTGAAATTCTTGTCAGTGATGTATAAAAATTTCGTTTCCTACCTCACAAAGAACAGAATACGTCTCCACCACAAAGACCAAATGTGAATTTTAAATTGTACGAGTATATATATATATAAGGTAAAGCAGTCCCGTTAAAGGCCTGAAGTGGCCCAGAGGGTTCCAGGACGTTAAGGCTCATAGATTACGTGACAAGGGCCCAGGATGGTGGTAAGGTTGTCAGCCTTACGCACCGGCCGCCTTTACCCCCAGAAAATATTCCTGGTACTCATTTCTGTTAGAGGCTGAGTCGACCCCAGGGCCATAGTGCGATCGGAAGGATTTTATGTCAATGAAAAATTCCATTGACACCATCTGGAATCGAACCAGCTACCTTCCGATTTGTAACACAGCACCTTAACCACTGTGCTACCGCGGTCCCCCATATATATATATATATATATAATGCGAATCTGCTACCACTGTGACGATTCGAGGTTAATCGAATCGACTGAACTCGAATATAATAATAATAATAATAATAATAATAGTAATAATTGTTAGAGAAATAATAGGTGTCAAATGTTAGAATCGCAATAAACACAGAACTGCAATGTTTGAGCAAAATGCAGAGGGTTTTGAATGCTGCAGCAAATAATGATTTGAATAACCACTGCGCTCTGTAAGGTTAAACAACAGATTGCCTACGAAAGTTAATAATGTGTTTTATAGTAATTGTTGGAGCCATAAAATGACAGAGGAAGTCCCCCTTTTTTTTTTGACCAGAAAGTCAAGAGGCCTTATCCACGTGAATTTTAATACCTCTTTTTGTCTTTACTCAAGTATGTGGACTGAAATAACGAAGGACTGTATTGATCGGCTTTAATTCGTATGCGTTATTTACTCTGGGTAAACGAACAATGTAAAATTACACCGGTGGCGTTGAACGTGTTGTTTGTTTGTTGCTCAGACCTCTTAATACACAGTGTGGTCCAAAAATAGGTGACAAATGAAAGAACTCGAATCGAAGAAAATTAACTTTTTTAATGTTGGTAACAGTGTTATTTTTTAATGTCTATAGTTGCTGTGGGCTGCAGTGTGTTTCACATGCTGAACTTGACGTGCTATTGTTTGTTCCATGCGCATAACATAGGAAGTTGTTTCTGTTATTTGAACCACCATATATTTATGTGTGATATTTAGTACTGTAGCGAGGTAAGTGTCAGTTCGAATCCCGGATCTGCCACTGTAAGTTAAATTCCAGTTAAATGTTTTCTTGTACTGTTCCGTGTAGTCAATCGAAAATGTGTCTTTTAGAAGGGGTGAAGAACTTTTAAGACTGTCGGTGGTAAAGCGGCTGGATTAACAGTTTCCCATTTATAGTTCTGTTGGGGGAAAATTTCTGTTTCCGGGTTTTAGGAATCAAAGTTCCGCCGCTTGACAGCTGTAAGTGGTGATAGCCCCTCATGTAGGAGGTGCCGCATGTTTTTCCACTCCACCCCAGTAAGGTCCTTTGCAGCTAGGTCAGAGTAGGACCGTGCGGCGAAACTGCATGGCCAGATGCCCTGAAGAATGAGATTGAAATACTTAAAACGGCCGACTCACTGATAATTTGGACGGCAGATGAATTCAAATGAGACCAACCAATTTGAGTTCCAAATTTGAGTTTGAATTGAAGAAGCATGATTATCGCTGGACGTAACTTGGGGCAATTTTTAGGTGCATTCGCAAAATTTCAAAAAGCGGTTGTTAGCTTCGTCATGTTTCTCTGTCCCCTTGGAGCAACTCGGCTATCAATGGACGCATTTTCATGAAATTTGATATTTCATTATTTTGCGAAAATCCTTCGAGAAAATTCTGTTTTCTTTAAAATATGACAATAATGTCGGGTATTTTACGTGAAGACCTGTGTACATTAAAGGTAACATCTCGCTGAATTCTACTTAGAATCAGATATGTTTCGGACAAAATTTGTAGAGAAAATCAAAACACACATTTTATTTTCAATAACTCCCCACCACTTCGAAAATCGTGCCGTTTGTGAGACAACGTGGAAATATGTGTTAGAGCCAGACTGGCCATGCGCTTCGCATGCCCGATAACTAAGGCAAGTATACAGACAGTCAGAAGGTATAATACTTATTAATTTTCCACAGCAACAGTGATTACACGAACACGTCTCAGTGTTACCTAATTGTCCATTGCCTGTCTTGTGTAATACAAGACACACGTGTGTTAATCAATATGAATACTTTTACTCACACAAGCAAGAAGTAACTAGCCGTCACGTGATTACTGAAATAATGACATCGATATCGGTTAATTAACTGCGTGAATTTAAGTGCTATTAAGTGACTGTAATGCCTCAGTACTTAGCTAAGTTCACGACATTCATCTGCGGGACGTGACACGGGCCAGTGATTACTACTCACTGTTATGTAAAAGTGACTCAACGCCTATAGTAAACAACACCAAAATATTAACTGGGACAGTTGATTTGTTGTTACCGACCTGGTCCTACCATACGTCGACTTTTTTTGTTCATGAACACAGCCCTCGGCATCCCTCAGAGCAGTGCTCAGCTCCCCCACTGGTCCATCCAGTTGGCAGATCGTTCAACAGCCGAACCTATATATCCGCAACTTATATCGGTATAAATTAATGCAGAAGAGTCCTACAGGCCTCCGTCATATATCGACGACAGAGCTTATGTGATGACACACTGAGCGGTTACGTTACGTCAGCAGTAAAACTTGTCATCTGAATGAATGCTCTTACTGATTCTGTGTAATCCATCTGCTGTATTACCAATATCTAGAATGAATAAAAATGTTATTTCAAAGCCCCTAGGTCTAGGCCTTTGTTGCCTGACATATAGGAAGAGGCACTCTTTATCTTTAAATGTTTCGGTTTCCTGAATCGCTTGTTAATTTAAGTAAAATTATATGAGATTCCTCAAAGCGGATCTTCATACAGGAAAGACTACATATTCGCAAGCAAGCACGGACACACACACACACACACACACACATTAAGAATGACATTAAGACAAACAACTTGGTGAAGAAACAGGAAGCAGGTGACGCTGTGTGATCACTACATTCAGCTGTTATGCACTTGCATGCAAAGCGAATACAGTGAAATAGTTTCATAAACTGGTGGTAGACGCTGGATAAGAAGAGACGTGGGAAGGCACAATAACACACGGGTCTTATAGAGAAGGATTAATTACTACGTATGAAAGTTTTGTTTGAAGCCTGTTCGTCATTATGCGTGTTTGACGGAGAAGTTCAACTATCGTTACTGTTAATACTTGCTATCCACCCGTAATGTTGACATTATTTGCAATTCTTTGTTAAGTAACTCTTAAATAACTCCATGGAGCAGAGTCCTTACTGAGAAGCTAACAGGTCGTCAGCTAGTCAAGAAATTCCCTGAATTTTATGGAAAACCAAGGTTCGTTGCCGCAATCACAAGAGCCCGCCACTTCTCTCTATCCTGAACCTGATTAGTCCTGTCCATGCTCCCCCATGCCACTTCTTGGCGATCCACTTTAATATTATCCTCTCATCTACGCGTAGGTCGTCCTAGGGTGAAGTAGCTCCTTTATAATCGAATTTGGTGCAGATCTGTAGTAAATGAACGCTACTAGCACAAAGGTTTCAAATGGCAAACAACGTACATGAGCTGTCTGTGTTACTTGTCTACAGTCACTTTAGATCAGTAAATGGCTATTCTTGTAGAACGAGCGGTTTTTGTAAAACTACGTGTCCACTGCCTTCTTTAATTGTTTGTTTGTTTATTTATTATTTGCATTATGAAGCAGTTCAGTTTTCAAAGGGTCGGAAGCAGGTTGATTAGTGAATGATATTTCGGAAAGAATGGGGCGGTGCCCTAATTTACGCACTATCCTGCCCTTTCGTGGAGTGAGTGAGGAAAACTATGGAATTCCTCAGCAATAATTGCCTTTCTCCGGAAGCAGAATTAAAATCGGAAACTTCCCCAGACTTAGCAGGGGAGGTTAACTTCTCAATCGCTAGGGTCGGTGAGACTCAAATGATTTAACAAATGAACGAAGCATTAACTGCTCTCTTTTAACGAATCTTGGCCTCCTTCCCTTTCCTTTTTCTGAAAAATTAACCAATTTGATAGCTTCCTTCCGTTATTACTTTCTTATTTTGACGACGCTCTTTTAAGTGCTCTGGTTATAGAAACAGTTTCTTGCAAAATTAATATTAAAAAATTTGTCTCTTGTCTAGATACTTGGTTTGAACTTATTGACAGCCATGGATAACATCATTCATTAATCCTGATTCAGGATAGCCCGTCTTTGGGAAATCTAAATGTCTTTTTATCGTCACGTTTTTACCTTATTATAAAAGAGAGAGACCCACTTAGTAAATGTCTTTATGAGGCCTCTCCTGTTTAATCATTCATATTTACGAGACTCTGAAACTGCACTTTGCAACTTTTCACTTTGGACGTAACGAAATTTTGGCTGTCCGAAAGTATTTCCAGATTCACATTTAGAAGAACCTCTACATGTTATGTACATATCGCAGACAAAGCCAAGTTATTATTAAAGTACTAGATATAATTTGAATGTAATGTCCAAAACGAATTACACTCTGATGTTTATTGGACCGTGCATCATTGTGATAACTGAAAAATAAAAAACCAACTAGATGCCACTTTTTATTTTATTGTACTTCTTATAGGCTTAACATGTTTCGGGCATTACTATGCCCATCACCAGGAGCTCGCGACTATGATGTTGATTACCACATTGGTCGTTTCGTTCTTGGTTTGCTGTATGTTGGAGGTTAGGTGGAGTTAGGCAAGAATAGTGCCCGGGCTGCAGGGTAAAGCATGACCAATGTGGTAATCAACATCATAATCGCGAGCTCCTGATGATGGGCATGGTAATGCCCGAAACATGTTGAGCCTATAAGAAGTACAATAAAATAACAAGTGACATCTAGTTGGTTTTTTATATTTCAGGAATTACCCTCTGATTGAGAAGAGAGAGGATGTTAACGTAAACGTGGCGTAAGTTGGCTCTTTGTAGGAAAATTGCAGTGTGCATCTACTGCAAATGATTTTCTTGGAATGAAAGTTGAACTTGACTTAATTACGATATCTGAAGCATGAAGAACAAGAATCTAGTTAACAAAAAGTTTCGCATTAAGCTCCACGTGGTAAGGGAGGAAGAAATTTAAATTTGACACGGTGAAAGCATTCCTTTGAATTTAATGGAAGTACAGAATTTCAAAGAAAATAGTTGACCCCTGACACAATCGCAGGTTTTCTGGGACGATTCTGTGACATAACATATCTGTCACTTCTGTTAACGGTGAATGAAAAACCTTTCAGGTCCATTCATTTTATGGTTGTTACGCTACTTGTTTTATTTCTGTAGCCTATGGAATCTCAATTGCATCTGGGATTTCAGCGTCCTTCTGCTTTGCCAGAATAAAATGATCTGAAGAAAAAAATTGGATTTACTAATGGAAGTTGCCCCATACAGCTTTTGATGTTACGCAGAAGCAATTGGATACAGTCGGAAGAACAGGAACAAATTATGAGAGTCTGTATTGTTGCATCTTGTTGGTTTTCTCTCTCACTTCACAATTTGCTCACGATGCACGGTCACAGAAACCTAAAGTCTGTAGTGTACATTTACGGTAACAAACCTGGCTTAGGTCTTGCATTCTGCCATACATGTGTTTCAGGTTTATTGTACACGATCGTAAGTACACATTGGACTGTACATCGTGGTTGATCGATCGATATCTTGCTTTTTATGTGTGTAGTCCGGCATCGCATCTTGATTCATGGACAGGGATCCGGACGTAGCTATTTTCATGATTTTCTTTAGCATTTCCTCGCAAATACTGCATAAATAGGCCACGGCCTCTTCCTGAACATCTATACCAACTCATACATACCATGAATCTGCACAGTGTACAGCGATTCAATTATTAGGACGTCGTACGGTTTACCAAGAACGAATCGAGAGCACAGCAGACTACGATGATCTGTGAAGCGTCTGAAGGAGGAAGGAGATTGCGACAGATTAAGTAAGAGAACAAGGAATGTGTAATCAAGAAAGATGTTATAAATTGTAAGGATCCAATTTGCATACGTCCTAGTGCTATGTACAGAGCGCATTTACTGTGTGGACATTTGTCATCATTCTAAACGCTCACTTGTGTACTGAACTACTGGCAGCATATCTCAATTGAAATCACTCCAGGCCATTTCGGCCCAGATACCATGTGGTGTTTCAGACTCAGCCCACAGACTCACAAGCAGAGAAGTGGTTTCCAAAAAATGTAACTGATATCCTTCCTCTAAAAATCAGGATGTGTGTTATTATACGTATGCCTACGTGCGGCATTTTCTCGATATTACAATTACAAATATTTATTGGGCGCGTGACTTAGTAAAATGAAACAAAATTTTGACTGTAAGAATTTTGCCTTCTAAGATGTGACTGGCTCCTGTAGTTCGATACAGAGGTACCAATGTTTTTGAGGAACGTGCTGCTTCCATCTTCAGGGTCGAATGTATGGAATATTGCGTCCTCAGTTTTGGTACCTATTTACCAAAGTGCATTGCACCATGTACCAGAAGAGAATACACTTTATAGCCACAGCCGTGAGAAATGAAATCTTACTGTGACGCAGAGATTACATTTTTTACTTGTCTTCTCGGTGTATTATAAGCTGCAGAGAGACGGCTCATTACTTGAAGCGATAATCTAGCTTTGAACTTCTCTACGTTGATGTGTATGGATAAGGGAGAACAGAGCGAAAATAGATGGAGGAGAACCGATTTCTTGGTCTCTCCATTCACCAAATCTGAGCCCATTACAGTTGTTTTGATGGGTTATGTGAAGAAAAAATATGGAGTTGGGCAAAGTAACACTTCAGTGTCAAGTTAGATTGTGAATTGCCTGGAGAGTGGAGATTTACAGGTTTACGGCGCCGTTACTTTACGTGCATGTCTTGAAATCTTAAGAAGATATTTTGACAGAATCTTCGACAATTGGTATTTGAAGGTCTTAGCGTCCTAAACTTACTCAGCCTTTTTTCGAATTTGACGAGTTTCGCAGCAACGTCTTGAGTGAATCTGAAAATCATACCCATTAGACATGTCAGCTCCTTCTAGACTTCCCATGCACGAATTTTCTCTTTTATTCACCTACATTCTGCCAGCTGTATAGGACATAAGTGTATACTGTCGGATGAGAATATGAAGGTTAGTGATGAATTTGAAAAAAAAAAAAGTAGAAGAAACCTTTTTGTGGGCCGGTAGCTCAGTCGGTATGGCGACTGAGCTACGGGCTGGACGGTCCGGGATCGAATTCCGGTGGGGAAGAGATTTTCCACCCGTCCAGATCGGCCCTGGGACTCACCCAGCCTCCTATAAAATGGGTACCGGGTCTTTCCCCAGGGTAAAGTGCGGTCGGGCGTGCTGCTGACCACTCACCCCCTTCTAGTGCCGCGGCGGTCATGGAAGAGTAGAGCTATACCTCTACCCACCCTCTGGGCCACACCGGGCCTGTAACGGGATCACTTTACCTTTTACCTTTAGAAGAAAGCTTTATGGCCGCTTTGAAGTATTGAATCTCCACCGAAATAGTTAAGTAAAACCACGAAACAGAGCAAGCTGGTCGAAACGCTGATCATTTCAACGTATTTTCAGGAAGTCTGCTGTTTGAATCTCGTCTGAGACACCAAATGTCCTTTGTTTTATCGCGGGAGAAGTGGATTTTTTTTTATTACAAATATGCACCTCCTGCTCTGCTCTTTTGGTAAAACGAAATCTATCCGCATAAGTAAATAATATTCGCTACTGGAAAACCTACTGTCTTCACTGTATTCGGCCGCTTGTGTCTGTCTTATCTTCACCACGTTAGAAGTCTTACTGTGTGATTGATTTTGAAGCATTTCGGACCATTCAAAGCAAAATGTAGCGCGACAGTGCTGAAAGGGCTTCCGGAAAATGGTTTTCTGCAGCGTTTCTATGAATTGTAGAGATATTAGAAGGCTTGTATAGAGTCAGAACGCTTGTACCCTGAAAGTGATTGCAATCATTAAAGATAGCGACGTTATAATAAATTTCCTGTTATTTGTCATACGTCTTAGATCTTTGAACAGAAAACGTTTGTCATAAGAACTAGCGCCACTTCTTTTCAGTAAAGCGTAGAGCACATTTAAGGACGCACCAAGCCGTGATACTTCTTTACTGTAGCGTCGCTAAAAACTGTGTTTGTTATCCAGCATACCAGACCCACACACAGAACATTAAACACATGAACACAGCGTCTGAACCCTTAGTGATATTACAGACAAATTGAAGCGTGTAGCAGGGCCATGATCGCATATAATTTGACTATAAAATAAAGTTTTGAAAATAATGTCTCTACAAAACATTTTATAATTTACATATAAAAGCAATTTATCAATTTTATTTTTCCTAGGAACTATATTATGTAATATATTGATAATATAAATCATTCCACGCCCTGTATCACAATTAATGGAAGCATGAAATGATGGTGGCTTGTGATGGTATAGGCCTATGCACAATTTCCTCGTGAACATGTAGCGAGATTATGGAGCAGCCTGCAGATGACGTTTGAGCGTCCAAACCGTGCCGCTGAGTAGCTGTCATATAACTGTTCGCTGTGATGACGGAAATTGATGAGATTTTTAATAAAGACTGTTGTTAATTTCAAAAAAGTTTGTAATTCAATACAAAATATGAATTGTCGTCAGGTCAAATTAACCTCGCTGCAGGGTTTTAGTTGGTCTCGTTAATTTCTACTAATTATACTAGTATTATCTACACGGACTCCAAGCGTGACATTTGAAATTTAACGACTCTCGTATGTCTGTGTTTTATCGTAGAAAGTTTGAGAAACTGGAAGAGATAAAAAAGTAGACGAAATTTACTGAATATTGTTGCACTGAAACTCTGTTTGTCTGCTGAGGATATATTAGGAATTAGACATATGCAATGAATGACCTCCAGTAATTTTTATAGTGTCATTTCCTCTATTTCAGATTATAATGTTTATACTTACATACATGCCTTGCTACGCTGAAATGCGCGTTGGCATTTCCTGTACATTAAAGTGTAAAATTATGGGGCCATAATTAAATCTCCTGAATTATGTAGTGGCATTTCCTCCATACTACATTTCGCACTATTGAATTAGGTAAAGATGCTTTATCCACACCAGAGTGTAATAGTATGGGGCTATGGTGCTGTCTCTGGTCTAGTACAATGGGTGTTTCATATCAGAAGTGTGTTTAGCGGTAATTTGTCATTGTATGTCGCATGCAAAGGAGTAGTGTTATTCGTATTTAACGATGCTTAGCAACGAATCTGAAAGAGCTGTATTCAACAATTCTGCTTCATTTCTTCTTCATCCCAATGTCTCCCTTCTTAGCTTCTCACAGCAAGATTAAGACAGCTGCTACGTAACTCACATGACCTGATTGGTGGAATTTGCATCTTAAATTTCTCTGCTTTTGAGAGTTAGAAACGTAGTGTCTCTAGAGTCAGAGCGTCATTGGCAGCATAGTTTTGAGATAAATTTCCACTCTCAGAGTACAACCAACAAAATCGACGTTTCTATATTTATTTATTTCTGTCAGGCGCTCTACATGTTTCAGACGGTTTTTCCGTCCATCGTCAGGAGCTCAAAACTGCACATAGAGCGTCAGGCATTTGTCAGACCAGATGTTCCATCCCGTCCAGGCTAGCAGCAGGTAGCAGTAATGGTCTGACAAATGCCTGACGCTCTATGTGCAGTTTTGAGCTCCTGACGATGGACGGAAAACCCGTCTGAAACATGTTGCGTCTTACAGAAATAAATAAATTGGGAAACGTCGCATCTTGTTGGTTGTACTCTGAGAATGTATTAGCGATGCACGGACCTATGAACGTTAAATAAATTCCACATAATCTTGAATTTGTAACCGCTTCTAACGTCTCGAGGTCTCAGCGGTAAGAGCAAACGGTGACGTTTGTGTATCTTGCGTCTGGTTTGGATGTTCGTTGTGTAATGACTTCAGTGATGTCAGTGTTAACACGTTGTGAGGCAGGGAGAAATGCATTCTACTAATGTACGATTGAAACGAAACGGCGAGTGACCACTCGTCGGACCGACAAACGCAGAATTACAAAGTCGCTGTGTTGCTAGATCTTTTGTTTTAACTTCACTGTTCTACGGTTGACATTGTATTAGTCAGTTATGCATTCTTGCGACTACATGCATAGGCCGGCTATTCTGTTCCTCTGGCTTTAAAAATTCAAAGACTTTAAACACTCAGTATTTGACTCATATATGCAAAATGTAGTGTTTTGACCCCTTACCTTACAGTTTTATATGGTAGTACAGTTTTACTAACACCACACAACTGTACGCTTATTAAAACGCTGTATTAATTTGTAAAAACTACGAGAATATCATGCTAAACAATAGAGAGGGCTGATAATGATTCGTTGAATTTTTGTCACGTGATGCTACCGCGAAACTGACAGCCACATGGCCTCATGTTTTAATCCGAGAATTCTAATGTTCGCCTTTCGACTTTCGTCTCCATTTGCACGTCGTAATTCCCATGCAGGTGCATAAACAAGGGGCTCATTATGTGCCGCCCACGCCTGACTGACCGGCTACTCTACGCCTGCCTTGTTGCGCCTCGAGACTAAAGTTGGAAGCCTCAGTAATTGAGCCATCAACTCACGTGCCGGCACAACGGAACCCATCGTTTCTGACTTACTGAGGTGAACTGATTAGCAACGAGATTAATTAAGGTACCGCAGTAATTCTATGTGCTAATTATGCGATTTTCGCGCTCAGTAGTTTATATAAAATTAATGTACAATGGTGAGGTTGAGGTCATATTCTTTCGAATATCCACATGTTTCGACTTCTGTGTTACTCAATGTATGGGAGTGGGAATGAAATGGTCAATACAATGGCTAGCCTACGGACTGGACGTCCGAGGATCCGTCTTTCGTTTTCGGGCAGGGTAACAAGTTCATTCTCCAAAGCGTCCAGACGGGTTCTGGAGCCCTCCCAGCCTCCTATTCAAAGTATAACGGGAGTGCTTTCCCCAGCGAAAAAGAGGTCAAGGCGTGAAGCTGACCAGTCATCTCAATTTAGTGTAGAGGTTAAGAAAGGGTGCATCTATACCTCCCGTCCCCCATTTCCCTTCATCGCTACCTTTGCTACTCAGTGTGTTTTGTTCGAAGTCGATATTACACAATTTTTGTTGGGTTTGTGTCAGACCGTTCTAACCAGCACGTACCGCGAAGCTCAAACCGAGCTTTTCGTCGCCGTCGTTATTGACGTCACGGATGGAGATGTCGTACTTTTCGGGCCACTATTACAGGTCTTGAGGCTTTCGAGGCCGATATTGGGCAGATGTTAATCTCCTGAGCTTTGGCATCTTGTGGGATCGTACGTTGGCTGAGGTTGCGGGGAACCATGGTCCCTGTACTCAGGGTGATTGGAATGACGTCCAGGAAGACACTTGAACATTCGTGCCAACTTGCGATGGTAGGAGTCTGAAAAGCTGCAAGTGAATTATCTGATCAAAACTCCTCCTGCTAGGCACTATCTTCAAGTATTTTGTGATTTAAGACAACTTAATTCCCTCTTCCTTATTCCATTTAAAGTGTGACTTAACTTGTCTAGAGCATAGTTCAGTGTTTTGAATAATACAGTTTGAAATAATTATGTTTTGAGATCTGCGCTCTTCTGGGATATTACACAGCGTAATTCCTTGCGAACCTTTCGGGACAATCTATCGGCCCCATCTTCAAATACCAAGAAATCTTAAGAAATCTTGGATTTCTTGGTACTTGAAGTACGTCGGAAAGGAATTGCCACTCTACGCCTTGTAATATCCCGGAAGAGCGCATATCTCATCTACTTTGGGGCGGAAGCCTGAAACCAAGCGTAATTTATGTTTTGTTTACGCTGCCGCCGGCGTGTTCGTATCTTGTCGCGTGCTACGGTGACAGTCAATAAAAGGAATGGTAAAGGACCTGCAAAATTGGTCCTAATTTGAGGTACTTTTGTGGCATTTCTGCATGAACTCAGAAATCCCACAAAAATTCTCAGTCAAAACTGGTGGGCGTCCCGGACGGGATGCAAAACGGTCACCTACTTAATACAAGTCAGAAGCTTTGCTGCTTACTTCGCCGGTCCCGAATTAATCACGGGAAATAAATACACTTATATGTGTGCTGGTATTTGTATAAAAATATTTTCGATAATTTGAAGTAATTGACAGGTGGTCAGTAACTTTCAAAGCATAAATTGTTTCGCCTTGCATTGTGCGGTCAGCTGTTATTTCTAAGTACATCCATTCGGCCCCATACAATAGGCCTCACTGCATAACCTTTCGTTATGCAAGCTGTGAGTCTGAAGGAATTTGGAATGGGTGGACCGAATTGGGCTGAGATGGGTCCAGAGCTTCCACCAAAATGTAGAGCACGTGGACATATTATAATACACAGTCATCCTGCGGCCCAGTTGACTCATTAAGATAAACACGCGGGTGCATAGGTACGTTACGTGGAGATAAATGCGATGAAAAATGAAAATGAATGTTGATTATTGATCTATAAAAAATCAAAGGAATCTATATCGACTTTTTGGCATTCAAAGGACCGTGCATAATGATATATTCTTATAATAAAACTAACGGGATGCACTGATATCTCAAATCTATTTTTGTATGAGGACTCTACATGTTTCGGACAGTTTCTCTGTCCGAAACATGTAGAGTTCTCATACAAAAATAAATTTTTAAATATTAGTGCATCTCGTTAGTTTTATTAAAAGAATATCGACCTGTTTCGATGTATGCCTACTATCTCGTAATCTGTATGGAGAACATCCTCTAAAATCCCATTAGCCGGCTGGAAATTCATAATAAAATATCAACTGCATAAAGTATTCTGTTAAAGATAAAATTGTCCCCTGTCTTTACCACGAAGGTGCATAGGAGGTGCAGAAGAACAGCTCTACTCGTACTCAACCTAGGCGCTAGATGGAGGTGTGTGGTCAGCATATCCCTTGGCCGCTTTACCCCAGGCAGGAACCCTGGTACCCATTGATTCGGAGGTTGGGTGGGCCTCGTAGATGGTCTGTATGTTTTACAGAAAAGATCTCTTGGTCAAGCCGAGATTTGAAATCCGAACCGTCTAGCTCGTTGCCTAATCGCCATACCGACTAAGATATCCGGTTTGGTTTTATGTCAAAATATTTTAAATACCAAATTGAAAACAATAAATCTTTCTATTTGTTTGCACATTAGAACATTATATTTCTTGTGTCTGCAGTTGTACCGTGAGCTGCAAGGGCGTATTTTTTACGAAGCTATCAGTAAATGAGACCTTATAGCGCCCAGTAGTAGGCTAAGTGTTTAAGTTCACCTAATTTAGACTGAACCTGTCTCTGCCTAATCGAGAGAATGTGTACTTTTTTACTTGAAGGACTGAGGAAAACTATGAACAACCTCAGGATATCCCTTGCCCTGTCGAGGTAGGCACCAGGGATCTTCATACTACAAGCTTAGAATATTGTCTCTACGTCAGATTCTTCTGTTATTGGATAACTGTTAAGCTCAACTCAGCGGAATGTAATTTTGCATTAATTTTAACGGGTAGAGAGATTCATGGCGTGGCGAGGGATCGCAGGAAAATAGATTGGGAAGATGTGTTCCGGCGTTGAAAATGGGGTCAGATGGTGATTTTTGTTCACTGTGGTGATGCTTTGAGTTTTGTGTCAGCCTATTTGGCCAGGAAATCTCTCGATTACTTAAATATATATTAACCGCTTAAAAGTACAGTAAGTAAACTTAAGAAGTCAATAGAACGTAATCGGTATAATGATGAAGCTAAGGACTGGATGACAGAGGATTTCTCTATTCTATATTTTTACAACCAACAAAATGCACTAATTAAATAACAATAATATAGATTACACAACACACTTAATATCAGGTACCAAGCCATATATGTTTCAGCATCTGATATGAAGTGTGTTTTGTAATCTATTTTATTTTATTTTA
>Ga0131853_10012243_pt1 | contig 15708 bp, 10 predicted proteins | sample TergutLab28metaG_FD_92764 | JGI IMG/M metagenome (GOLD analysis project Ga0131853, IMG submission 92764) | Labiotermes labralis P1 segment gut microbial communities from Petit-Saut dam, French Guiana - Lab288 P1 (version 2) (version 2) | ecosystem: Host-associated > Arthropoda: Insects >...
GTCTATAAGCAAATGCTGAGACGGTTCCCAAGATTCCAAGTTGCCACTACATGCTTCTCATGTAGCCCTCCCGACTTAAATTTATTAGTAACCAATTTCATATTTTGTATACATGTAAAATAAACACTACCGCCGGGTGGCAACCCAATTGCAATTTATTATTATTATTATTATTATTATTATTATTATTATATCACTGCTTGAATGTCGGCGTCTTGACCGAAGAGTTTACTGATTTTCCTTATTCCTTCCATATACGTTTCTGCGACACTACTGTCAAATACCACACAACAGCTTGCATCCGTGTGTGTCATGTTACATAATTAGTGTTACTGTATAGCACAACCTAACCATTTCAATAAACATCATTAAGGTAAACCACCGAGGAGACAAATGTTGAGATGACTGGATCGAACAGAGGATTTGGTAAAACTGCACAATGAGGAACAGCACACTTGGCATTCTTCGCCTAATATTGTCAGAAGGATTAAATCAAATAGGTTGAACTGAGAAATGAATACAAAATTTTGGTCGGAAATCTCATTGGGAAAAGGTCACTTGCGTAGAGGAGATTATAATAAGGTTTGAAAGTATGGAATGAATTCAGCTCTTGTTAAAGCACGTTTACTGGGATGGCACTTTTAAACACGGTTATTAAACTTCCGGTTGGAAATATGTAAGTAATTAATTTTCGCTTGAAAGGATATCAACCACCAAGAACAGATTACACTATGAACTCCGGCAGTAACAATTTGGGGCGGAATACTCCAACCGAACTAAAGTAGTGTCAAACATATAAGAGTTTTTCAGACGTTGACCGAAGCTAGTCAAACGTACAATTAACGTACAATTAACGTACAATTAACACTGTACATAACCAGGAATTGCTTACTCTTTTATTTCATTAGACATTCCTCGCTTTGAAAATCTTGTGGAACTTAAGTGTGCTTTAGGTCTTGTATTTGACCTACACAGGACTTTGAGCAACAACATCTCGTTGTGTTCGTCAGTCACTACCAAATACACTCCATGCAAACACAACACATTAACTCTATGCGTTCGTCTTTTATTTGCCACTAAACTCAAAGGTTTTAAGTTCGACATCACACATTTACTTGATACCGTTGTGAGAACCTCAAATTTTACATTAAATTATACCTGTTTCAGACAAATTATAGTATAGACACATAACACTACATAACATTAAAATTATATTCTGAATGTGACTCTACAGTACGCTTGCATTTAGACAAAACATGCGACAAACTGACACCTAGTAAACTGAACGTCATGAAGATGGTGAACTGGAAAATGTTCTGTGGAATTCTTCCCGCAGTAAAAAAGAGGGGAGGGGGGAATTTCGCGTCTAGAAAGTGGGCCATAAAAGAGAAACAGAAGGGGCTTTTATCTGATTTTGTACCAAGTATGGCATTATCGATTATAACAACTTATGAAATATTAATGTGCTATCTTCCTGAAATGCCTTCCCTTTTTTCTCTCTAGGGTATGACGCCACAAAACCGACCCATAATTCTGGCCTATAGTTGCTCTGTATACCCCATTTCTTTTGCCATTAAAGTACTGGCCTCCGAACCATTTGTGTTAATCGTCTGTCCCGACTTCTGTGTCCTTTGCTTATTCTTTACAAGCGTTTCCATATCTACTGCAAGAAGTTATACCAGTGTCGTGCGAGCAAATTTCAAAGTCATGTGGTAAACTGTTTACATTGCAACAGGCACCTTTATGGATGTTTTGTAATGCAAGATTCACAGAACAAACTTAAATGTTTTCAGGTAGTCCCGAAGGCCGGTATGTCACACATTCGGAACGAGTTTGATTTTAATCTGTCTGAAATATTGTATTCTAGAATGTAATGTGGTGTAGTATGCAAGGAAGTTGCCAACGTTCGTATGGTACTTCCCTACAAACTTGCACGGCGTAATGTCACGGAAGACCGTAACCTTAATACTCACGACCTTGAGAGTGTCAAATTCTGAGCTTTTCTCTCATTTATTTAGTCCGTCCTGACATTAGTTAACCCTGCTCCACTGAGCAGGATGGTAGAGAGGAAGGCTCTTTAATTGCATTTACAAAGTGCCCCTTTCGAATTTCTACCTGGGCACCGAATATCCTGACTGATACTTTCGTGGTTTTACTCAGTCTCTCAAGACAAATCCCGGGATAGCACACCAATTAGGCCACGACTGTTTCCTTCTGTATCCATCCCAGTTCATTACTCATCCACCAGTCATCCATCATCTGCAGATAGGCCTACTGAATTGTCGCAAACTGTACGACAAAATATTAGTTCAAACCTACAACTTAATGTTCCAGCACATTTTACATAATCTTTCGTTTTAATTGACACTATTTAATTTTGCTAAGAAAAAATTAAATGTCGCGAATTGAAAAGTGAAGTTACTTACTGATGCCTTGTTTCCTGAAGTTACTTTATTTCTGAACGGGGACTGCTGAATGTTCTTTGAACCCTAAATTCCAGATCTGGTCTGGGTCCACCCCGCCCGTTGACCTCTGCGTACCTCTTGCGAAGAAGCAGCATGATGAACCTAAACACGCTTTATCTGACCAGTTGTCATGTGTTGCATTGCATGGAGGTTTACCTACACGATCTGTGTTCAGGTCATTTCCACAACAGCGCCGCTCTATAAATGGGGTATATGCACATTTATCTGTATGTGAATGTAATCACACAGACTAACACCTTGCTAATTAATGAAGCATTCAAGATAGTTAACACTTGCTGTACATAATAAATCGCTAGGTTGAGCAATGGTAACTGGCAACTGGTCTTCTATTCTTTCTCACGGCATGCGGAAAAAAAGTCGTAACACAAATGGAGCTGATTTGTAGACTAAGCTTCAAGAAGCAATGGATTATCGTTAAGTACCATCTACAGTTAGCGTGACAATAATTATAAATCAGTAAACTTGTCCTGCCGATAGACTGATTAATGCCCTTGATTTCTACTATTGATGCAGACCTTGGCGAAACATGATATAGCTGCAAATACATAAAAAGATGTGATTTCATGGTTTCCCTGAGCGACCAGGTCTTTAATTACATGGCGGTGATGGTCGGCGATTACTGTTTTCCTCGTAGGTCATGGTGTAAGCACATTTCTGGAAAATATATAGACCAACCTTTATGCGTCTGCAGTATTCAATTTATTTCCATTAGTCTTCTAACGATATGCCAGACTTTATATTTGCCGACTTCCTGTCTGAGCCCTTGTTCATTGTATGATAATTCAGTTTCCACACAAATGTTTATGAGTGGATGTTACGAAAAAGCAGAGTTCCTTCGTTTTATTCTTTGCTGTCTGTGGTCATTAGTGTAAACACTGAGCCAGTAGGTGAAGTGGTAATATTCTTAACTTGTATTCGCGAGTTACCCGCTTCGAATCTTCGACGACTGACGATGTTTGTGGTTTTCTCCTATACCTCTATGTGAAATCAGTAGGATCGTTCTATTAAAAGTTTTTTTCGTGTAACTTAATAGATATCTCGTCTGATTTAGTGTTATTAATTCATGGAGTTGAAAGACCGTTTTAAAATTTTATTTGAAGGGTTTAACCCTTTAAACCCCTAATTAAATCTCATCCGCCATTTGCTGGCATTGTTAGGTGCTCACCATATTCTCCACCTTAGCAGGATAAGGGTTAATCGTAGCGACATATAATGAGGTTTCCTTGACTTACTTACATATATAGATAAGACAGTCCCCCCCCCCCCGTGGAAATGCGGCCCAACGCGGGCCATGGTCTCCTCATTCTTGAGGTTTCTAGATCACACACAACGACGCATCACAGTCGGTAGGATTTCTCTAAACGAGTAATCAGCCCGTCGCAGAGACCTCTACCTGACAACACTCAAAACTGACGAACATCCATGCCCGCGGCGGGATTCGAACCCATAATGCCAGCAAGCGAGCAGCCGTAGACCCACGCCTTCGACCGCGCGGCCACTGAGATAGGAAGAAAAGAAAGCCATTGTAACGACAAAATCGGGAATGTTTGTTCTATTTATTGCTTAGATGCTCAAGAAATGTCTCTACGTTCATATCACCGCGCTGCCATTTTACTTCTTAGTAAGAAATGTGTGTATTACCAAATTTTATTTTAATTTAGATTCGCAGATCATACGGGGCTAATAGTGGCGACACATCCGATTTAAAATGTAACGATAAATACATTATAATCAACAACAGAAAGTGTGATAATTGAAAGACGATATTACTATGAATATTGAATTGTAGATTATTTAATAAATTCCAAGTGAAATGAGATAATAATACTGCTTCTTACTGCTGGGTGGTAAATAAAGTGGCCGATACTCCACGTAAGACTTCTACTACAATCTGTGCATGTCTGTTGATCATTCAACGTCATGTTGATGGTGATGAAGGATCGGATACCTATCTTCGTAAGTCGCATATGGGTAACACGGTAAGACAACAAAATTGTACGTGATTACAGATTTACGTGTTTCTTTCTTCAGCGGTATTAGACTCGCACTACTAAAACATTTAAACTTAACGCGTTGGTAAGGGAAGTTTAACACTTAGTACTGAAACAACCATGAGCAATTAAAAGTGTATATTTTTTGTTATCTCTTTGTTTGGGCGTTTCTTCCAGACAGGAAAACGCATTGGTAACCGAGCCTGGTGACCTCGGTCTTGTGGCTAGGTTAAACACCTCTCAACAAACGGACCCGGTTCGTGACCTGACCTGTCAGTGTAGGATTTGTAGTAGGCACGGCAGCCTTGAGGTTAGTTTTTCATCGCGATCCTCAGATCGCTTTGACATTCTGTCTGCCGATATATACATACTGCAGTTGCCATTTTTACATGTTTGTTCTTTTGCATTGAATATGGTATCTCATTCTGAGCAAATGCCAGGACTGAACGAAATCCAAAATAAATTGCCAAGAACGATTAACTAACAGGAGCGCGTAATAATTTATGTAGCCAAGAGTTTCATAACTGGAACTCTTCACAAAGTATTTTAGGTTATAACTACGCGGGTTTAAACGGGTTGGAGTTATACCATGGTTGAGAAAATACAAATTAGGCCTACATACAAATAATAGGTAACTCTGTGGTAACTGAGAAAATGAAAGGAGTCTTAAAATGAAAGTCAGGGAATGACTCCATGTGGATATTAGATTAATTCAATTTAAGGTTCAAGTCTTGAGGAATATCGCACCGTGTCAACTGGTAAATACTTAGAGATATTAGGAAGGATCGCAGCTTTTTCTTCTTTAGGGTCAAGATGTCCACTGTATGGCCCTGAAGATGAAGACATGACGTCACATCCCAGAAGACATTAACCTTTAACAACAAAACTGAGAGAATCTCAGACTTTGTGCGACATAATTTACACAACATGGGGGCCACTGGCCACCTGTCGTCAGACGACATACTATAAATCTTTTTTTTTTAATTTTATTAGCAATCAGAAAAAACACAATATGTAAGTTAAGGTGATGATTACACAAAGTACGCTACGATAACATGTATTACTACGACGTGGTAGGGCATTCATCCAGCGATGTCACCTCAGGCGCCTTGTAAGTCTAAAGGCAAGCATCTTTTTAGTCTCCTAGTGTTTATAGGTTGTAATAGTGGTTCTAATAGTGGATTGGGATGGGCTTCCAGGTTGTTGTGATGTTTATTGATTCTTTCATGGATGACGTCACTTACGTAAGGGATGTTGAAGTCTGTACGTAGAGTATAATTGTTACACACCATGGTGCTTTTGCTATGGCTCTGAGAATTTTGGATTGGAATTTCTGTACGATGACTATTTTGGACTTATTTTATAAATCTGAAGGTGTAATGTAATTAGTCTTAAGTCTGTCCGTAACAGACTCTAAATTGACTGTCAATACCAGCGGTATGTTTTATTTTAAAGCAGTAGAATACGGTACACGAATTATCCTACTTCCAAAACGTACTCTCAAGATCAGTGTCCGCTGGCCATACCTTTTTGTTGCATGGCCTTCAACTGCTCATTTCATGCAGACTACTTCTGGCTCTGCGGCAGCTTTTGACACACGACCCTTACTTTTTCATTTACACTCATTAAGTTTATATTTCTTACAAGTATTCCTTATCTAACAATGAGTATGTAAATTTATGCACTCTTATGTGCAAGTCCGTGATTTCTTCAGTAACTACAACTGTCAGCACGCAAAACATGATTATATGGTTGCAGCATTTGTTGTGTTTTTACTTCTATCTTTTATGTTAAGCACAATTAACTGTAAGTTCAAGGTTAGTCCACTATCAGATTCTCTCATATATAGCCACGTGATTAAAATACTATAGCCCACAAGGATGAAATTAATATGTGAAAGAATATTCGCATTTCTTTGGAGTTTTGTCGCAGGAATTTTCTTATCAACATACACACTAACTATAATTTGCACACCGCTGCCAGTAGGTTTTTTAGGCAAATCATATCCGGTATAATACTCGACCGGTTAGTTTAAGTAGCTAGATGGCTTTATCTATAAAACTATTTTTCACGTGGCTGAGCAGTAATTATGGGAATTTCTTAATAATTCGAAATAAAATATGATACGCAATCAGTTCCTTCGGAATGGCACATACGGCTACACTGTACGAATTAAATTACAGCTCAGGAATTAAAAAAAAATTATCAAAAAGAGGATTTAGGGAATAACGTATTGTTGGAAATAACGATAAAGACAACTTTCTTTCGAAGTTTTCTCTATTCTTTCTTTTTTTCTCTCTCCTTTCTTTCTTTAATTAATTCATTCGTCTTTCCTTCTACAATTACGAATAGAAGCTAAGTTGATATCGCACCATGTACTGATGTTAACTCCATTAAACAGAACATCCTCATGAGAAACTAACAGTTGCTCAGCTGGTTAAGAAATACTCCGCATTTTATGGAACCCGACAATTCCTGGTCATTTCCGCAAAAGCCCGCTGTAGGTTCTCATACTCAGCCAAGCGAATTCAGTCCGCACATTCCCATATTATTTTTTACATGCATTTTAATATTATCGCCCCATCAATGCCCAGGTCTTCCAAGTTTCTCTTTCCTGCGTGTAGTCCAACTAAAACCCAGTATGTATTTCTCATCTCTCCCACTCCTTCCACGTGTCCCGTTAATCTCGCCCTCCTTCATCTGAGCAACTTAATGATATTTTGCGGGGAGTGCAAATCATGAAGCCTTGCAGTGTTCAGTTTCCTCCATTCTCCTGTTTGTATGGTATGTTCTTGAGTATCGAAACCTTCAATGATTTTCTCTCTTTATTTCTGCAGTCTGTTTATATATTTGTTCACACATATCGCCTAAGGTAACCAGTGAAGAAGTATGAAGTTCAGTTACATGCACACTATCTATATCTAATTGTAGGCCTGCATAATAATGGCAGTTGTTAGAATTAACAGTTAGTGTAATTGGCCCATGTTAATTCACACTAATACGTAAGCTGCTTTCTCCATTACATGTATAAGTGTTACATAGTAGGAATGAGGGCGACGAGAATATCATAGAGAATTTTAGGTGGAGAGCTCGATGGAAATAAGACACGTGGAGGAACAAAGCGTAAATATGAAGAAAATGTAGCAGTGTGTTCGAGTCTTTAAGATACAATGGTACGCTTCTCTGCTCTTCACTTCTTTTCTGTTCTACTCTCTTCTCAGCTCTTTTCTCTTCTCTCTTTTTCATTATTCTTCTGTTTTCTACTGTGATATATCCTTGTAAATACTATAATGAACCTTAGGCTTTTATAAAAGACGAAGAATTTCTTCATTAGCACAGCGACTTTAGTGTTTCAAGAGTGGGTGCTCGCTGGCGTTAGGCATGGAAGTTACTGAGAATTATTTTCATTACCAACTAATGGCTTCAGGCAGATTCCTCTCGTTTGACAGCTGCGTCAGATGTTTAAGGTAGACCCATGTTTTGTCGACTGATTGCTTCGTCAGAGTTCTACTATCAGAACCCTGATCATGGAAGTAGAATCGGTGTTTTGAAACTTCTAACTTAACTACCTACCACGGCTATCAACCCGAGAAGATATCATTCAATTTAATCGTCATGATTGCTTCAGAACGTACAATTGATACTTTTCATAAAGCATTGGTCTACTACCAAATGAGACAGATCTATTCTTTTTAAACTATTAATAATCACAGAATCTTAAGCTCTTCGCCACAGACCAGGAAGAAAGGATAGACAGTGAGAATTTATAAATGCAATCGTAGTGACGGAAAGGCAGTAAATTAAACAGAAATAGCTGTCCCCTCTCGTCCTCTTTGTCCCCGAGCGGAGGTCATGAATAATGCTTTCGCCGGTCACGCTATGTGAGCCTGCTTAGCAATTTCATGGTTACACGTGGAATGCTGACTGGATTGCCTAACCTTCAATACCAACGAGGACCTTGATATTTCTTGTCATCTCAGTGTGAAGGCATTCCTGTGAATCGTATCAGCCATCGTTATAAACTCCGTAAGGAAGAAGGAATGTGGGAGAAATTTCTCTCGGGACAATACAGGTATAATCTTATGTTGGCGTTGAATAAAGACTTGCAGAAGATCTGGAAGTAGAAATTCAAATGACAATTTTAAATAGAAATTTTTACAACACTGATTTATTTATCTCAGTAATTAACCAACTTGATGCATAAAATTTTTGTTTTACAATAAGTTTATTTAATGCCTACAATAAACTTATTTTAAAACAAAAATTTTGTGCATCAAGTTGGTTAATTACTGAGATAAATATACTGAGATGAACGGTCATCAAAACGTCAAAAAAACTGCTTTGTTTGTCTTCAGCACGACTTCTTAAGGATGAGAGTGAGAACAATGTTGTCAGCATGGTGTCCAACTACGAACTGGAAGACAGCTGTTTTATTACCCGTAAGGACCAGACTATATTTTTCGCAACCATTCTGGAGTCAACTCAGCCACCCATTTTATCTAGGGCCACGAGGTATAACAGACGAATCTTTAGGCTTACCTGATGTTAATGGAAATACGTACAATATTCATGATTTTCGTCCACAAATGCCCGGCTTGGTCAGTTATATATCACTTCAATTTATGTATTTTCCTTATCTGTGTCTTCAGCGTCACTATCAGTAATTCAATCTTGTAACTTTGGATGATAACTGTATATAAATAATGAATTGGAAAGAACTCGAAAAAAATGGCGATGGACTAAATGGTATTCTATTTCGATATTTGCCTGGAAAGACACATACACCAAGGAAAACCTCCTTCATCAAAGCCACATTCCTATCTGAGATTTCGAACCGGGATATCCCGAAAACAACGAAAATATTGTGCACTCCACCACGACAATGATCACATATCTCATTTCAGTGAAGTTCCCTACTGCAATTTTCTGCATTACTCTTCCATCTGTATCAAGAATTCACTTCCATTAAGATTTGCCAACCCCAGTTCTGAATCAATATATATTTCCCTATGCTTCACACAAATGTAAGTTTTAAATAACATGACCTTCAAACACAGCAGCATTAATTTAACATTATCAACATATTCAATATATGAATCTTACAGAACAATGATTCTGATTGGCCTTCAAATTGATCACAATTAAGTAGATTATGGATTTATTGATTTTGAAGACAGTTCGTATTATATGTCCTTACTAAAATATAAGCTACCTACCAAATATAGTTTCGGGATCCTGAAAACATCTGAAGATTCGATTTGGATATGCAGTGTGATTTACAAAGATGGACTCAATTTTATACTTCTATATTTCCTGAACTATACGCGATATAGGAATAATCTACATAGCATTTGAAAGAAAAAGTCATAATTTTTAAAGTGTCACCACTAGAGTTCTCGTCTAGTGCAGAGTCATCCAGCAGCATCAGTTGAGAACAAAATGGCTACTATGAAGCACAAGAATTTTTACGTGTATCAGAGGAGAACGTGAAAAGAATTCAAGAGAATTTTGAACGTAGCCCACGCAAGTCAATCCGTAGAGCGAGCAGAGAACTTGGAATACCGCAACCAAATGTCTGGCGTGTGTTGAGGCACCGTTTACTGCTCTATTGAGTCCATCTTTTTGAATCATCATGTATTTCGAGTACATGACGACAACTATAATAGAGTGACATGAAGTTATCAAAATTAACAACAAGTTAGAGAAATAATCTTTGCAGATCCAGTACAAATGGTAACAACGGGATCCGCGGATAACACTCGCATTCGTCCACCCTTGCATATTACCACGTATAGCTGGTGAGGGACGTTTAGGTGTCTGAAGGTCTATTGCTACGTTAAAAATATCCAAATTATATTGTGGTTTTTATATTTAAATACTATCTCTGTATTTAGGGTCTTTTAAGTCTGTCGTTTTCTCTACGCGTCTGTATGGAATTCCATATTTTAGAGGCTTCCAAAAAGGCTAGTTGTATTTGAGATTTTGTATGAACCGTAATTTTTATGTAAATTTCTATATTGTTTTATCCGCATGGTCAGTTCAGGACTACACCAACTTGGGGACCCCAAATTAATTTCTACATTGAGACCAGAAATGTCTGACGGCGGCCATGTGCATAATTTCTGTTATCGAGAGAGGACCATCTTATATTTAAGTTAGTTTATTTACTACATGGAACATTTGAACCCTCAGCATGACAGTCTGAACAGGAAAAGTCTGGTGACAGAAGTATACGTCCCATGTTAATATCAAAATTGGCTTGGAAACATAAGTTGCTGATGGAATTCAGTTTCCTCTGGACAGGGTACAGCGTCGTCTTTTAGTAGACACGGTAATGAAAGTTCTTGTGCCGTCAATTTTGAAACTGCTTGAACATCGAAGAAATTATCAACTCTAAAACAGATTCAGTCTGTCGCTACGTTTTAATAATATTTTATTTTAAAATCATTATTACGTTGCGCGAAATTGTTAGGATTTCTTTCGCATCTCATTACCACAAAATGTACTGACAAATATAATTTAACTTGCAAATTACACGCAATTTTGCAATATGCATAAGGTGTTTCCTTCTGCAGGTGGCAGTTGATATCTGTGTGTGATAGGATGCCCGGTGTAGCTAGCAGTATTTGTATAAATAGGCAGATGCATCTATATGCATAATAAGGAGTTTTAAGTACACTAACCATGGTGTAAAAGATTGGATCGGAGTGCCACCTATCGACTCGAACTGTGGGCCGTAGAGCGTGAACAGCTTGCCCTCTGTAACCTCTAGATCGCGCGGGTCTGTTGAACTTGGCCGTCTTCACACAAGACCAGGCACCTCTATGCCTTCATTTGCTTTCCACAACGCTCATTTTCTTCCTTCTCTAAGAAAAAAGTAAAGTTCTTGTGAGAACTACAAATGGGTTTAACATTTTTTAAGATTCTTGTACGATAGATCTGCTTGGAAATATTATTTTAAGACGACGTTCTGCTCTCTTGAGAGGTAATTTCTTCAAAAACTTTTCCTGTCATTCTTAGAAAGAAGCGAATCTGGTGATCAATAAATTCTTTTACACTTTTTTCTCTCCTTTAAAATGAAGTAGCTCCGCTGGTAGGTTATTCTGCGATACTCTACTGACTGCGGGTTTCGTTCTGAATAGATTGGAACTGTAAGAATATTTCGTAAAGTAAAATATATGTTGTGTAAGAACCAGTCATGTTGATCGCAGTAGCCACGCTGTCTGCGACCGCTCGCCTGCTGAGATCGTGAGTTCGAATCGCACCGAGGGCATGGAAGTTTGTCTGTTGTGAACGTTGTGCGTTGTCAGGTAGAGGTCTCTGCGACGAGCCGATCACTCGTCCAGAGAAATCCTACCGACTGTGACGCATCGTTGTGTGTGACCAAGAAACCTCATGAATGAGAAGACCATGATCCGCGTTGGGCCGCAGCGTCACAAGAGAGAGAGAGAGGGAGAAAAAACAAGAACCAGTCGTGGTATATTAAACGAAGAGTCCGAACGCTCGGCTGGAGAAATGACAGAAAACAATGGAAGCTTCATTCAGGCTAGGACGTCGGTTCCTGACTAAAATAAGAAGGTTTTGCCCTTCCCGAAGCAAGTCTGCGCATAGCGTATGAGCAGGGTAATCAGTAAGAAGTAAGGGCATAATAAAGGAAATTAAAATCTGACTGGGTTACATGTAAGTATATCTAGGAGTGTTAAGATTGTACTGTACTTCTAAGAGACTGATAAACTGCAAACGTAATACGTAAAAAAAAATCAGGAAATCATTCAGGCCATCGATGGAGAAACGTGTTGGAAAACCGTCCCTTAGAACACGAAGAAGACAGGGTAAAATGTAAAGGTTCATTTATCCTTATGCTTGTCGCATCATACAAATGAGTCTCGAAACGTGCGGTTCAAGCTACTGGCCCTTTAAATAGGACGAAGACGAGCTGGATTTGATAATTTAGTGCCATTTACTTCTTTTGGAGAAAGAAGCAAACTTATATAGTGCATAGCAATTTTCATGGGCCAAACAACAACTATGTCCTGAGAGACTGTAGAGTATAACCTGCAGTGGAATTCAACGAAACTCTTCTTAAATAACAAACAAAATGTTGTCACTTTCATTATAAAAACAATATTCGTTTATACAAAACTCTGTGTATTTCGACGCATACGTTACATAATGAGGCGTACATTTAGAAACGTATGGTGGTTAAACAGTTAAACAGTTAAACTTCTTATTCATACGAAAGAGGACTCTTCTTTTCACTTTTTATCTATTACAATTTCATTATTGATTGAAAATCCATCTACCACATCCTTGATTGGCTATATATAGTAAATATTTAGACAGCACATGTAGGTTTCTTATTATGAGATCAAGTATGTTCCCGTATTGCAAGCATATTAAAAAATGCAAAATTATTATAAAAGGAGTAAACTATTTCTCGATATTAATTTATTGTGATGCGAATCAATTAAGTCTGCTTTTGTTTATATTATATTTTTATATTCTTTTTATTTAATCCTGTTTATATATAAAACACATACTTTGACCTTGTATGAGTACTTAAAATTCTATTTTTGTTAATAACAATAAACATATTCATACTGACATTTACTTAAATTGAAATGTACCCAAATACTCGTAGTAATTAGTAGAGTGAACTGGATTGAACGGGCTCACTATCGAACTTGGCCATGTCCTTTCTTTCAGCTAGAATGCTTAGGTTGCACGGCCAGCGAACCATAGATTCAGATATTCACCAGTTTATTCATTTGGCGAGGAAAACTGTTTTTGTATTGACGAAGACGATGTTAATTAAACAAAAGAAAAAAAATAAACATAGTCAAAAGAACAAAATTCCCATAAAGCATATTCTACCAGTAAACGAGGAGTTAAATTAGTATGAGTCAGTCAGACAGGCAGGCAGGCAGTTTTTCAGTCGGATAGTGACACATTCATTAAATTAGCCATCCATTCATTTCGTCATTCATTTAGCCACCCGGCTAATCAATTCCTACAAAATAATCACAAGTTCTCCTCATCCTAAGAACGTACCATATTCTTCCACAATGGACATGACTACGTCACAGATCTGTCACGAAAACTAGCCTACACATCTGTCTCAACTGCGGATGTTTAGGTGCAAGAGCAGTTCTAAAAATATCTGCAGGAAGTCATTTAATCACAGGCAGTACGTTGACATGTTATTATGACTTGAAGGAAAAGAGAGCCATTAAATTTCAGGGTCTGAATTATGTGTTGCAGTGACTTTCTGGGAGCAGTTGTGTGTACAAGAATGGGTACCTTGCACCCTATGTCGTAGGTGTAGTTGCGTTTAGAATGTGGATACATTGCACCCTGCGTGGTAGGGGCCGTTGCGGTTATAAATGTGGGTACGTTGCACCGTGTGCGGTACAGATAGCTACTGCTGAGTTTACAGTTGGCCTTGACAGTGTTTTGCGCTGGACAAAGCTGACCCTTCCTTCTTTGCGATCAGTAACCAATGTATTCCATTTAAAATACATTCTGCTAAATTCAGGCGTGTATTATGCTTGTGACATGATACAGACATTAGCTGCAATGTTCTGCGTGGTTAGAGCTGTGAATAAATTTGCCTGTAGGCTTGTATAAACGAAACAGCCTGTGTCTATAAGCAAATGCTGAGATGGTTCCCAAGATTCCAAGTTGGTAATACATGCTTATCCTATAGCCCTCCCGACCTAAATTTATTAGTAACCAATTTCGTATTTTGTATATATGTAAAATAACCACTGCCACCGGGTGGCAACCCAATTGCAGTTTATTATTATTATTATTATTAAAAATGGCGACAAGTGAAAAGAAAATCACGCAATGTTAGAGACTCGTTTTTGACAAAATCTATAAGTTTTGCCCCAGCAGTCCTTCCGAATGTTAAGGGCCTCTACCCACGATGAGTATATCGACTGCATTCTCTTGCGTAAAGACATTGCATATAGATTTGGCTGAAAAGCTAATTTTCTGCACCCTGTATGGTAGTTGCAATTATGTTTACAAACTGGGGCACATCGCACCATTTTAATTCGTTCCTTTCCAATAAACGTTCATTTACTACGCCTAGAATAGTAAACACTGCGAAAAATTCGTCAAACAGGAATCCGTCCAAGACTGCGTTCAGTCTCGTATCTCCTTCTGTCTTGTTCCCTCTGCCTCTGTCTCACTCTCCACGGCACTTCTGCTACCAGCTTGAGAATTCATCGTGATCTATTTCGAAAAGCCTGACGTAATCAAGCTCCAAACAGTTCCCAATAGACCACTAAACTAAACTTTTATTGATTTCATAATGATGTTCTTTCCAATTCCAGAACTCTGCTCGTTCGCTTCATCTTCTCGTCTCGTTTAACAGCTCTTCATCTAAACTACTAAGTCATCATTCGGTTCAATTAGAGTACTTGTTATCTGTGCAGCGAGACTGAACGTACCTTAGAAACCCCTGTCGAACAGAAACACGTATAGATAAATCCAGAGCGCCTGCGTCAGATCTTAAAGGAGAGATGTCACTCAGAACTAACATTTTTCCTCTAAACGGAAGGTGACAGTCTCAAAAGTGATAACGAGGTATAGAGAGATAGTAATTATTTTTCAGTTTCTCGAATAAAATAAACGAATAAACGTAAGTTATACAAAAGTTTACATGGTCGTTATTTTATAATTTACGGCCACAGACTTCTAACGCCATCTTTTTCACATACGTTTTAATGACACCAACTGAACGTACATTTTATTTATTACATATCTTTATCGTGTTCCTCCTACATGTATCGGCATGTTTCACACCATCATCAGGAAGAATTTAGGTTTTTCAAAATCATTTAAAAAGATATAATATATGAAAATACATGAAATGGAGTACTTCAGAATTCTAAAGCCTTCATTTATATTTCAGGAAACACAAATATTTCCGTACAATGCACCATTGCATATCGCTGATGGAGGTACTGATAACATTTGTAGTCAGCTGCTTTCTAGAACTGGGATTATATGTTATCAGCTGCTTGCATAGTGTGGATGCAACAGTGCGGCTGATAATCAGCAAGTAGGACGAAGGAAAAATATGAAATAAACAATACCGAATTCGAAATATCTTTCAATGAATCTGTGTATGGATTTTCCGATTTACCTACCTATAAATCCATACATCTGTCCATCCACACACTCTAACTAATCAACCAAACACTAAATTATCTATCTATCTA
>Ga0131853_10012245_pt1 | contig 15708 bp, 18 predicted proteins | sample TergutLab28metaG_FD_92764 | JGI IMG/M metagenome (GOLD analysis project Ga0131853, IMG submission 92764) | Labiotermes labralis P1 segment gut microbial communities from Petit-Saut dam, French Guiana - Lab288 P1 (version 2) (version 2) | ecosystem: Host-associated > Arthropoda: Insects >...
GCTTCGCCTCGCCGGGCAGCTTGGCGGCGGCATCGGCCGCGGCGCCCTCCTCCAGGTCCACGATCGCGACCGAGGCACCCTCCTGCGCGAACCGGGTGGCAACCCCGAACCCAATCCCCCGCGCGGCGCCCGTGACCACGGCGACCCGACCATCGAAACGACCCATGATGCGACTCCTTCAGCTCAGCTGCTGTGCTCTCTCGGTTGTGGCAGCGTCACTGTAACGATGCCCGGAGACGGGCGGCATAGGTCTCGGCCTCGGCCTCGTCGGCGTACGTATGACGCGGCCAGAAGAAGCCGCGCAGGCCGTCGCCCTTGGTCCGGGGCACCACGTGCAGGTGCAGGTGGGCCACCGACTGGCTGACCGTGTTGTTGTTGGCCACGAAGCTGCCCTGAGCGCCGAGCCCGGTCACCATCGCGGTGGCGAGTCGCTGGGCGTGGCCCAGGAAGCCGTCGCGCAGCCGGGCGGGCAGGTCCGGCAGCGTCACCACGTGCTCGCGCGGGACCAGCAGCACGTGTCCCTTGAAGACCGGTCGGCGATCGAGGAACGCGACGAACTCCTCGTCCTGGAGCACCACCGCGGCCGGCACCCGGCCCGCCGCGATCTCGCAGAAGGGGCACTCGGAGGGCGGCATGAGCCCACCGTAACCTGGGTCACATGAGCGCTGATCGCGATCCGGGCACCGCCTATCTCGACGATGCCGCCCTGGCCGACCGGGAGGACGTGCTGCGGGACCTCTCGCAGTACCTCGCCACCGCCTGGGAGTCCTTCGACCGGCCGCGCACCGCCGAGCCGCACCCCGCCCCCGACCTGGTCGAGCGGCTGGGCCAGCCGCTCCCGGACGCTCCGAGCGAGCTGCACGAGGCGCTGCAGGACGCCGTCCGGGTGCTCGACGCCAGCGTCTCCCCCTCCCGGCCGCTCTTCGTCGCCTATGTCGGCTCCAGCGGGCTGCACACCGGCGTGCTCGCCTCCGCGCTCTCCGCCGCGTACGACGCCAATCTCGCGATCTCGGCCGGGGCCGCGGACCTGCTCGACCGACAGGCGCTGCGCTGGCTGGCCGAGTTCATCGGCTTCCCGCTCGCGGAGGGCCACTTCACCTCCGGCGGGCAGACCTCCAACCTGACCGCGCTGCTCACCGCCCGCGAGGCCGCCCTCCCCGGGACGCGGGAGAACGGCGTCGACGGCGCCCGGGCGTGCGTCTACTGCTCGGAGGAGGCGCACCATTCGATCGTCCGGGCGATCGAAGCGGCCGGGCTGGGCAGCCGGGCGCTGCGCCGCATCCCGCTCGACGAGCACCGCCGGATGGACCCGGCCGCCCTGGCGGCCGCGATCACGGCGGACCGGGCGGCCGGCTTCACCCCGGTCGCGGTGGTGGCGACCGCGGGCACGACGCTCACCGGCGCGGTCGACCCGGTCGGAGCGATCGCCGAGGTCTGCTCCCGGGAGGGGATCTGGCTGCACGTGGACGGCGCGTACGGCGTACCGGCGGCGGCAACGGCCTCCGCGGGGCACTGGTTCGCCGGCCTCGACCGGGCGGACTCGGTGACCGTGGACGCGCACAAGTGGCTCGGGCTGCCGAAGAGCTGCAGCGCGGTGCTGCTGCGCCGGCCGGGCGCGCTGCAGGCGGCGTTCGGCCATCAGGAGCGCTACATGCTGCACGAGGGCGACGTCGCCAACCCGGTGGACACCACCTTCGAGTACTCCCGGCCGTTCCGCTCGCTGCGGCTGTGGCTCTCGCTGCGGGTGCACGGCGCCGACCAGTTCCGGGCCTGGCTGGAGGGGTCGCTCGCCCTGGCCCGGCTGCTGGCGGAGCAGGTACGGGCCGACCCGGAGTTCGAGCTGCTGCACGAGCCGATGCTCTCCACGGTCTGCTTCCGCCACGTCCTGCCCGGCCTGGACGAGGAGGCGCTCAACCGGCACAACGACCGGCTGGCCCGGGCGATGCAGGCCGACGGCCGGGTCTTCATCGCACCGGCGGACGTCGACGGCCGGACCTGCCTGCGGGCCTGCTTCGTCAACTTCCGCACCACCCCGTCCGACGTCGCGACCGTGCTCGAGGTCGCCCGCGAGCTGGGACAGGCCGAGTGAGAGGCGATAGCGTGCTCCCCGACACACCACCCGAGCAGGAGAGTTCCATGACGGACGTCAGCGGCGAGCAGTTCAACGGCTTCGAGCACAACGCCTACCAGGAGAACATGCACACCCTGGCGATGTGGTCGCTGTGGCTGATCATCATCGCCGGCGTGGCCTGCGGCGTCTTCGGCTTCTTCTGGGGCCTGGCGCACTGATCCTCCCGGCGTCCGTACGGACGCCGACCCGGGCCGCCACCCGTCGGCGGCGGCGCGGCCCTCAGTTCTCGTCGATCACCCGCGCCAGCACGTTGGCGTGGGTGATCGCCATCTCCCGGGTCGCGGTCAGCAGCGTCAGCGTGCCCGCGCGGGCCGCGGCCCGCGCCCTCTCCAGCGCCTCGGCCAGCGCCGGCGCCTCCAGCTCCTCCTCGTAGCGCACCGAGAACTCCTCGTACCGGTCGGCCCGATGGGCGAACCAGGTCCGCAGCTCGGTTGAGGGCGCCAGCTCCCGCCACCAGGCGTCGATCCGCGGGTCGTCCTTCCGGACCCCGCGCGGCCACAGCCGATCCACCAGCACCCGCAGGCCGTCCTCCGGCCCGCGGGTCTCGTACACGCGCGCGACCCGGGTCATCCCGCCAGGCTAGTGCGGCTCAGGCCTCGATCGACAGGGCCACCTGCTCGGCCGGCTCGGGCTCCACCGACGCCGCCAGGGCGCGGCGCAGGCGCGGCTGACTGCCCAGGATCAGGAGGAAGGCCACCGCCATCGCGCTCACCGTGACCGTGAAGGCGGCGGTGTAGCCGTACCGGTCGGCCAGCCGGCCGGCGAGGGTGGAGCCGGCGGCGTAGCCGAGGCCGGTGGCGCTGGCCAGCATCGTCATCGCCGTGGCCACCCGGCTCGGTGCGACGACCCGCTCGGCCATGGTGAACACGCCGATCATGAACGGCGCGACGCCGCAGCCGAGGACCGCGACGACCGGCACCAGCGTCGGCAGACCGCCGACCAGCAGGAGCGGCAGGGAGAGCACCAGCAGCGCGGCGACCGAGACCAGCGTCCGCCGCTCGGGGCCGATCCGCTCGGGGATGAACACCGTGCCCACGCCGGCCAGGGCGCTGCCGACGCCGAGGGTGGCGTGGACCAGCCCGGCCAGGCCGGGCTGACCGGCGTCGGTCGCCAGCACCGTCGTACCGGTCTGAGTGGCGCCGAACAGCATGCCGATGAGCAGCTGGGCGGCGATCAGGATCATCAGGACCGGGGTGAGCAGTGCGGCGGCCGACCGCTCCCCCGCGTGCTGCCGGACGGCGTCGTCGGGCACCACCCTGGCCGTACGGTGCAGAGCGAACGACGACCCGAACACCGCCAGCGTCGCGGCCGCGAGCAGCAGCGCCCCGCCCGGCGAGATCGCCACCACGCCCAGGCCGACCAGCGCGGGGCCGACCGCGAACGAGGCCTCGTCGGCGGCACCCTCGTACGAGAAGGCGACGTCGATCAGCCGTCGCTGGTCCTCACCCGACCCGGCCGTGATCGGCCGCCAGCGCACCCGCGCGAGCGGGCCGACCTGCGGCATCGTGAGCCCGGCCAGCGCGGCCGTCGCCATGATGGCGGCGTCGCTCGCCCCCACATGGGCGAGGCCGACCAGCAGGGTCAGGGAGACCGCGCCGGCCAGGGACTGGACCAGCACGACGTGGCGCTGCCCCCAGCGGTCGGCGAGCGAGCCGGCGTACGGCGCTCCGATGGCGTTGCTCACCGCGAGCGCGCCCGCGGCCAGCCCGCCGAGGCCGTAGCTGTGGGTGGTGTGGGAGACCAGCAGCAGGGTGCCGAGCTGGCTCATCGCGAGCGGCAGCCGCGCGATGAACGCGACCAGGATGTAGGGCGTACCGGTGAGCTCGAAGAGTCGGCGATACCAGGCGAAGGGTGACACGCGGGGGCCTTTCGGGTGCGTCTGACGACGCGCCGAACCCACCTCCAAGACGCGTGAAACCCTCTACATATTGGACCTTCATTGTGCCCGCCCGATCCGGAAACAGGAAACCCGGGCCCTGCTGGGGCCCGGGCTCCTCGGAACCGGGTCCCCCGGTGTCGCCGGCAGTGCGGGCCGTGGGGCAAGGGCTGTGAAGTTGCTCCATCTCGACGCAGTCCCACATCGTCCGATGACCGGTCCCCTCCAGGAGTTGGACGAAGACCTGGCACTGCGTGAGGTCGTTGCCCTCGAGGAACGGAGGCACGGCATTGAGATAGCCGTACAGGCCTGTCGCACGAGGCGATGCGGCTTCGGCACCTGACGGACAGCCGCCGCCCACGCGCTGCCGTGTCAGACGCGAACAGCAGCATCGCCTAGGCGTACGCCCTCGACCTCGACCGGCATGAACGAGGCTTCCCCGCCCTCACCCTTGGTGCCGCAACTTTTCCCGGCCCATTCGACATCAGTTCGTCCAGCCAACGACGAGTCCCAAGCTCGGCGAGCACAAGGCCAGCCACGACTCCGATTAGCCCTCACCTGCCGGCAAACCAACAGAAGCCCATCGCGCGAAGCTAAGCCAATGAAGACTAGAAGCAGGCAATAAGCTAGCGCCGAACACTCCATCCTGATTACCAGGTCACAATGGGATCAACAATCTGCCGAAACACACCCGCCAAGGCTCGGCTACCGGAATGGCCTCCTCGCAAATTCCGAGGAGGCCACGCCGCATCACAGGGAGATAGACACCAACCCTTCAATCCGACGCGTCTTCATTCCCCATTCTCAAACCCGGGGAAGCCATCAAATTCCCCTGAGGCGTCCACCTGTCTTGAATAAAGTGTCGTAGCAATCGAACCGGGATGATTGGCCCGGCCGACAAGACGAGCTGCCGCCACCCGGTCACAATCCATAAGAGTGCCGATATCCAACACAAGCATTCGAATGCGATCAATACAACAATCACAACGTTCCGAAATCCCACTTCAAGGCGGCTCATGAGCTCGACGCCTTGATCGAAACCCACGGCGATACCCAAGTTTGGCGGTTGTCCAGATCGATACGACCACCCTTGCCCGAACGCGTCGCACTCGTCGCTGCGGCCGGATCCAGGCTCAGATTCGTGGTCTTCACCCCAAACCCAAGTTTCGCCAACCCCGCAGGATCCGCAGGCGCTGCAGCCAGGACCAGCGACTCCTCCATCCCATCCGGGGTCGCAGTCAGCACCATCTTCGTATTCGCGTCCAGCTGGTAGGTCGCAGTATTGCCCTCGATCACCTGACCGGTGCCGTCCGGGTTCGCATACGTCGTACCGGTCTCAGTGCGCTCATCGGTGATCTCGACCCGCGAACCCTGCGCCGCCGCCTGCAACACCGCCGAGGTCCGATCCGCCACAGCGCCCACGGACCTCACAGCAACAGGCTCGGCCCCCTCGGCCGCAGGCATGTTGCCCAGCAACGCCAGCGATCCAGCGCTCACCATCGAGACCGCACCCCGGCAACCAGAGCACGCGACACCACGTAACGCCGACCTCCCCCACCGACGAAACCCGCCGGAACAAACATCGGCCCAGCCGACCATCGACTCACCCAAGACCAGGCCCCGGACACTAAAGGAAACACAGGCCTTTTACTTGCATGGAACCTGACTGTTCACCAAGAACGACCCGAGAGCGCCGACTACAGACGCCAGCGAGGCAGCAACACTGTCGCCCCGGGTCGGCATCACCGGCGCCCGCTGCGGCGGAATCAACGCAAGGCGTCTCACTGATGCCGCATCACATTGGCAGTCACCATGACCGCCACGAGCAACCAGCCGACAGAAGTCATCAACCTGACAGGATCGATGGGGAGTCCCGGTCCAGGCGGTTCATCACCCCCATGCGCCGTGGCCGCGGAATGGCAATCCAGGTGGCAAAGGAGATCAAGTCCAAGCTAGCGGGAACGAGAAACTGAGCCGCCGTTCTCATCTGTCGCCTCCGGCAGCGTCGTCGGCAGGCCGCTCTCGTAGAGCTTGAGCATGTTGTCCGCGCCACGCAGCACCTCGATGACAGAGCGGGCGGGTGCGGCGTGCAGCGTTGAGCCGTCCTGCTCGCCGATCGTCGTATCGACGGCCCACGCCAGCCGCTCCTGTGCCAACGAGAACTGCGCGTCGACACCTTCCTTGTTGCCGCGCGGATCTTGCCGATGCCAGGCGCCCCGCAGGTGCACCGCGACCAGACCGTGCAGGACGAAACCTCCGTTGTTCTCGTCGTGGAGCAGCTGGTAGCACAGCGCAGTCGGTACGCCCCGTGAGCGGAGCAACGCGGCGAGGAGATGCGACTTCGCATAACACAGCCCCACCCGCTGCTCCAGCACATCCGCCGCCGTCACCGTCACGCGACGGTCCTGCACGTCGAACGAATGCCCCACCTCGTCACGCACCCACACGAACGCCGCCTCGGCGAACTCCTCCAGCGACGACGCGTTCGTACGCAGCTCATGCGCGAGGGCTACGACAGCAGGATCATCAGCCTGAACGACATCGTCAGCCCCCAGACACGATGCCGGATCGATGCCGGTGAGCCGGGGCGAGGACGCGTTCGTCATGCCACGGACGCTATCAACGGCTGCATGTCGTCTCTCACGAAGAGGAAACACGAAGACTGCCTCCACCCCGCGTGCTACGCAGGCCAGAGGCAGTCTTTCGAGAGTGGGGCTCCTATCCACCGACTCTCACCTTTGGATCACCCCTGGTAGGGCACAACGCCTGCTGGAGCGGGCCGAGCAGGAGCGCCGGGGTGGGGCACGGAACCAGGCCAGGGCCGACCAACCGCGGGTTCACCGGATTCAACGCCGACTCGGCGACAACCAGGTCGCCGAGCTCATCCGTGGCTACGAAGCCGGTGAGTCCTGCGCCGGGCTCGCCAAGCGCTTCCACGTCGGCAAGGCCAGCGTCATTCGGCTACTCCATGCCCACGACGTGGAGATGCGCCCGAAGCACGTGACCCATTGAGGCAGAACCTAGCTTCGCGGTGGGCGCTGCCGAGGTTGGCGCATGGCTGGCTCCTGGGACGGTGTGGTTCTAGCTGGAGCCACCACGCCGCCAGCCAGAAGGGGGAGGGTTATCGGCGTCAGTTGTCGTGCATGTACGACAGGTCGCAGTGCTGGCTCAGGTAGTCATTGATGTCGCGTTCGGCACCGGAGCTCTCCAACCCGATCAAGAGGCCACCGAGGGCGCTGCTCAGGCTGAGGCTGTTCATCGCCTGCTGTTGCTGCTTCATCGCTTCGAGCATCTGGTTGACGCTCGGTTCGATGTCGTCGGGTGCCACCTTGTCGAGGGCCTGGAACATGACCTGCAGGTCGGCCGGTGACTGCATCAACATCAAGAGCGATGCGAACGGATTACCGCCCGCGGTGACTTGCTGATCGGCGGCCGTGTACTTGTCATGGAACTGGACGGCCCGTTCCTTGAAGGTGTCACAGAAGGCTTCCGTTGACCGGGTGTCGCCGCACGCAGTGAGACCAGCCACCATCAGGCCGGCTACTGACCCAGCGGTGAGCCATCTGCCAAGCAGCCAGCGTTGCCTTGGGCCCGCTTGCGTGGTCACGCCCGACCCTGTTTCCCGACGTTTGCGCCGAGCTTGTCAGCAACCAGTTGTTCGAGCCGCTGACCGCCGATCAAAAACACCAGCTTGAGAAGCAGCCAGAGCACCCAGTAGGCGAACACGATGTAGGTCGCCACCAGGCCCAGCGTCGGGTTGAGCCAGTAGGCCAGCACGATGATGCCGACGTTGAGGCCCACGATGACCCAGAAGCCGAAGATGCCCGCCAACAGCTTGAACAGCCCCATGACCCCCAGGTAAACCGCCAGCAGCAGCCCGAACAGCACGCGCACGAAGGGGTTGGCCGCCTGGTCGTCGTTGGTATTCGACATCGCGCTACGTCCCGGTCTCAGAGGTGCGCCGCGACGGTGTCGAGCATCTCGCGCCACAACGCCGTCTGGTCGTCGGTCTTCTCCGGTTCCCGAGCCGCGTCGATGATCCGCAGTGCTTCCGGCTTGCCGAGCTTGGCCACCACCGGCTGGGCGGCCTGGTGGATCTGGTTCACGATGCGGTTCAACTTGGCCTCTTCACCGAGCGGACTCGGCAGGCCGAGCGCCATCCGTCCTACCTCGAGCTGGGTCTTGAGCTTCTTGTCAGATCCACCAAACAGGCCCATGGGGCATCCTCCGCGTGTGTCGATTCACTGGCGTCAGGCGGTCGACGGAGCCGTCGCCGCCAGAGGTTCCACCAGCCCGATCCAGCGCCTCCGACGCCGGACACTACCAGGACGTAAGTGCATGGGACATGGATTCACGGGACTTTACTTCTCTGGACGCGAACGCATCTGCCAGGTGAGGTACGGGGAGTCATGGCTACCGTCCACTCCCCCGCAACTGAGGCCTTTGGGGCGCGCGTCAGAGCGCGGCGGCTCGAACTCGGCAAGAGTCAGGAGAAGCTCGCGCAAGATTGCGGCCTGCACTGGACGATGATTGGCCAGGCTGAGCGCGGCCGACGCAACGTGTCGCTGATCAACATCTTGAAGATCGCGGAGGGGTTGGAGATTGATCCAGCGGAGCTTGTTCGCGGGCTGTCTTCGACCGGAGCCGTTTCCACGCCCGAGCTCTGACTCAATCTCGAAGATCGCCAGGCACTCGGAGTGGAGCTCCAACGCCGCCGTTTGGAGCATGGCTGGTGGAAGAAGGACATGCCTTCCAACCGGTCCGTGAAGGTGTCGGTGCGGATCGCACAGGTGCTCAAGATGGAGCTGGGTGAACTACTGCCACCGACCAGCAGTGTGGAGTCGGACGAAGACGAGAAGTAAACGGAGCCCCGAGCGGTAGATGCTCGGGGCTCCGTCGTCGTTGGACGTGACTACTACTCGATGTAGACGTCCGTCTTCGCTGACCATGCCCCAGAACGCAGCAAGGCCGCCCCGAAGGGCGGCCTTGCTTGCCTTACTGCTGTCCTGGCGGCGGTTGCTAGTCCCAATGGCTCTAGTAACGACCGCCTGGTGGAACTAAGTGGACAGCTATCGAACCCCGGCCAACCGGATGCTCAGGATCAAGAAGTCCCAAGCCAGGCGCGGCGTGGACTGCTCTGTGCCACGGTCGACCGGCCAGCAGCAGGTCCGCCTGTCTAGACCGAAGGAGCAGGAGCTGGTTGAGCGACGGCGGGCAGGTGCCCTCCAGCGAGAGCTAGCGACCGACTACGGGATCAACATCAAGACCGTACGGGCAATCCTCAAACGAAACGGGGCCGAGTGCACGGCGGGGCCATCCGCCAGCCGATAGGTTTCCCTTGTGGCGAGGGTAAGGAACCCATGTGTCGTGTGCCGTCACTTCGTCGGTGTCCGCAGAAGGGCCGGGAGCCCTCCGCGATGAGAGACGTCCATACCGATGCCCTCCTCGGCCTGATGGATCTTCCCTTCATCGATCGCCCGGCACCGACGACCCTTGTCTGGCACTACACGACGCTCGACGGGCTCGCTAGCATCCTGCAAAGCCACACATTCTGGATTGGTTCATCCACAGATATGAATGACCCGCTGGAGTTGACCACCGGCAGGAACGCCATCAACGCAGCCCTGTTGGCCGCCGACATTACAGCCACTCAACGTGCCCGTGTTGAGGCGTATCTGGAGCGGAGCCGAGAGGTCGCTGACGCCGCCGAGGTGTTCATCCTGAGCGCCTCCACCGACGGTGACAGCCTCAGCCAGTGGCGGGCCTACGCAAGTGACGGCAAAGGTGTGGCGATCGGCATGCCTGCGGGCTCACGCCTCGATCTGCTGGAGTCATTCCCCTTCGACGCCACGACCGATCTCCAGGGTGCGGGCGATATCAACCAGTTCGTCTCACCTTGGAGGCGTGTGACCTATGCGCCCCGCAAGCAGGCCAGGTCGGCCGCTGGCCTCATCGAACTACTTGCGACACTCGCTGACCCCAGCCAGAAGGACCCCTCGCTCTCGGGATACCTCTTCAACGATCTCCTGCCTCTTGCGTACGCACCGGCGGCGTACGCGGTGGTGGTCTCGCAGCTCAAGGCGTCCGGGTACAAGGACGAGCGTGAGGTTCGCATCGTCGCCACCGCGACCGACACTGCTCGCTTCCATCACCAGCAAGACACACCTGACGGCGCACGGCGAAAGGTCCATCTGACCGGCATTCCGCAGGCGACCCAAGTCCAACGGCCGACGTATTCGCAGTCGGCGGCCCAGCCACTCCCCATCGCCGAGATCCGGGTTGGTCCGAAGGCAGGCGCCGATGCGGTCCAGGCGATCCTCCAGGGCTCGTCGTACAGCGCCTTGCAGATCAGCAGGAGCACCATCCAGTATCGATGAGCCCTCCCTTACGGAATGTGCTCAGAAAGAACCCAGCAGCTACGTGCCCCCGGTGTGTGATGCTCAGGAGCCTCGCGTGGTGGTGCTGCAGTCAACTGCTCGGCTGCCCATCGAGGGCCGTCGCACCCGAGCGCGAAGAGACCGTTGTCGCGACGATGTCGGCAACGGCGAGGGTGGCGTGAAAGACCGTCACGGAAATGAAGGCGTGCGGAGCCGTTCCGCTACGGAAAGTGCTCAAACCACCCGCGGAAGTAGTTGAAGAGGCGTAGGGTGCGGCGACCGTTCAAGCCCGCGAGACGAGGAGATTGGCGTGGAATTCGTTGTGCTCGGCGTCCGTGAGCGTCCGTCTCGGGACAGTCGTCGAGGAATCTGCTACCTCACGACCGACCGCTGGGACGACTTCCACTTCAAGACGCAGTTCTACCTGACCTACCTTGAAGCCGACGGGACCCAGCACGAGATCGGGAGCGTCAAGATCGGCGGCCGCGGCTGGACCGAGGACCAGCTCAGCCCCGATGTGCCAGATCGGTTCGAGGAGTTGGACGACGACCTCTTCTCGGTTGGCCAGGACGACGACTACTACACGCAGCTCCATGAACTCCCCGACGGCATCGGGGAGACCGTCATGACGGCGTTGCGGGACGTCGCCTACAACAACGAGATCTTCGAGCAGGTCCGTGACGAGCAGGTCACCCGGGTCTCACTGTTGCGCGAGCTCTCCGCGGCCGCGGTCACCGGTCGGCTCCACCGGCTGGCGCATGGCCTGGTGCAACTGACGCCGTACTCGTTCAGCTATCACTGGCCTGTGACCGACAGCGATACGCATGCCACGCTGGACTTCGAGGTGACTCCACATGTACAGCCACCAACGAACATCCATGTGGTTATCGGCCGCAACGGGGCCGGGAAGACGCGCCTCCTACACGGCATGGGCTCAGCGCTAGCGGGCCGGCGCGATGCCGAGCATGTCGGACGCTTCCTCGTTGGAGAGAACGACGCCACAGCAAACGACATCGCGAACGTGGTGTCGGTGACGTTCAGTGCGTTCGATCCCTTCGACCCGCTGCCCGAGGAAGTGACGAAGAGCCACGAGATCAAGCCCTTCTACGTCGGTCTACGTCACGAACCGGTCGACGGGAAGCGTGCGACCACGAAGGATGCAGACGAGTTGGCCGAGGAGTTCGTCAAATCGTTGCGACGCTGCACCGAGGGCGCGCGGCGGCGACGCTGGCTGCGTGCTGTCGAAACGCTGAGCGGCGACCCCAACTTCGGCGAGGCAGAACTACACCGGCTGGTGGGTCGAAACGCCGATCTGGGCGAGGACGACGATGACGCCCGACGCACCCGGGCTTTCGATGTCTTCCTCAAGCTCAGCTCGGGCCACAGCATCGTGCTGCTCACCATGACCAAGCTGGTGGAGAAAGTCGATGAGCGCACGCTCGTGCTCCTGGACGAACCAGAGTCCCACCTGCACCCGCCCTTGCTCTCAGCGTTCGTCCGGGCACTGTCGGACCTGCTGACCGACCGCAACGGCATCGCGATCGTCGCGACCCACTCACCTGTCGTGCTCCAGGAGGTACCGGCCACCTGCGTGCGGATCATCGAACGTTCCGGATCAGCGCGCGAGGTCTTCGAGCCTTCCCTAGAGACCTTCGGCGAGAACGTCGGAACGCTCACTCGCGAGGTCTTCGGACTTGAGGTCACCTCGACCGGCTTCCACGCACTGCTGGCAGCAGAGGCACGGCACGCAGCCTCCTATGAGGAAGCGGCCGCGGCCTTCGACAACCAGCTCGGCGGCGAGGCGGCAGCCGTGCTCCGCGGGTATCTCGCTCGCCGCGAGCGCCAGGAGCGGGAGTGAGGTTCCTCGGCGCGCCGGCGCAGTCCGCGGTCAGCGTCTACGAGACGTCGATCTCCAAGATCCGGAGCAAGACCCTCAAGGCATGCTTCGTCGCCGCCACCGCCGAGATCAAGGCTGACTCCGTCCGCTATCTCGCCGCCCTCGACACTGGATGCCTGTCGCTGGAGCCTGACTTCACACTCAGCGCAGTGACCCAGGCCGATATGTCGCGGCACTACAAGAATCGCTTCGCCTCCAGTAACGGTCCCGGTCATACGACGTGCGGCGAGCTCAAGGTCCGGGCTCGAGGTCGATGCCCGATGTGCGGGCCACGGCCTGTGGGAACACTCGACCATTACTGGCCCAAGAGCCCACACACCAGCCTGGCTGTCCACCCTATGAACCTTGTGCCTTGCTGCTGGGAGTGCAACCACCGCAAGGGCGAGTTCCAGCCGACCTGCCGAGCCGAAGAGCTGCTCCACCCCTACATCGATAACCTCGGCAGCGAGGTGTGGCTCGACTGCGAGATCGTCGAGGTTGGTGGTGGCCAGGCGTTCCTCTTCAGACCGGTCCGGCCGACATCGTGGTCCAGCACAACGTTCCAACGGGTCTGTCACCACTTCAACTTCTTCGACCTGGACGAGCTCTATGCCTCGCAGGCGGCCAACGAGTTGGAGAGCATCCGCTATTCGCTCGCCGACCTTCTCGCCGACGACGGCGCTGATGGAGTACGCGCCCATCTCGAACGAGAGGCCCGATCCCGCAACCTCAACGAGCCGAACGGATGGCAAGCGGGCATGTATCGCGCGATGGCCGGCTCGACAAAGTTCCACACCGGTCCGTTCTGACCAAGACTGCGCCACGCGTACGGGTGTTCAGATGCTCAGCCGAACCGATCAAACTGTCGGTGGCCCAGGGCACTATGGGATTACTCATGTCGCCGGAAGCAACGGAGCCGCCCCATGACCCTGGGGAAGATGATCGATGACAACACCATCAAGGGCGATGGTGGTATCTGGCTGATTCACCGGCGCGTCAGCCAGATGAAGCACGCCTGGCGAGAGCACAGCCTTGACGCAGGCATCGATGGCTCGATCGAACTCCGCGACCCGAGGACCGGCGAGATGAGCGGGAAGCACCTCCTCGTTCAAAGCAAGGCCAGCGATAAGTTCCCAGGCGAGACCGACACCAAGTTCCACTACATCTGCAACGAACGCGACGTCGACTACTAGATGAAGGCAGACGTGCCTGTCATCCTCGTCTGCTCCCACCCCGAGAGTGGAGAAGCGTGGTGGGTCGACATCCAGTCTTGGTTCAGCGAGCCCACCCGGGGGCGACACTCCGCGTTGACTTCGACAAAGCGACCCAACAGTTCAGCAGTGATATCTCGGCCCGGTTGTTCGTCATCGCCGATCCGCACGGAAACGCGCACACTCCTGTCGCGGATCACCGTGCGGAGACTCTCGTCAGCAACCTGATGCCAGTCGACTTCCCCGATGTCTGCTACTCCGCACAAACCGACAAGACGACGACTCGCGATGTCTTTCTCGCGCAACGTTCGTCGCCGTATGAGGTCCGTGGCGACTTCGTCCTTAGCCACGGACGCATCTAGGCATGGGGACCGATCGCAGGGACCGCTCTGGCACGAGTGGCGACAACCGCAGCCAACGCCACCCCCGTCGGTGGACTGATCGGCGGCGGCGAGGACAGTCGGCGGCTGTTTGTCCGCCTCCTCGGCGCAGCATTGCAGCACGATCTCCGCGAGGTTTGCCGCTGGCCGCTCCCCGCCATCCGGGAACGGCTCCACACCCATCTACAAGAAGCCGCCGAAGGCGACGGCCGCAAGAACAGTGCGTTGAAGCAACAACGCGACGAGCTCAACCGCGAACGCTACAAGTGGGCCGAACTCGCCATGAACGACACCGTCCCCGCCGACATCGTCCGGGAGAAACAGAGCCAACTCGCCCGACAACTCGCCACCATCGAGGCCGAACTCACCGCCGCCGCCAAAGCCGGCGTCGACACCACCCGCGTCCTGGACGCCGTCATCGACCTCATCGCCGAACCCGGCCCGCTCTACCAAGAACTCACCGACACCGCCCGCCGCACCTACAACCTGGCCTGGTTCACCAAGATCTACATCGACACCGAAGACGACCCCACCCCCAACACCACCACGGGTGCCACCGCCCACGCCGAGCGGACACCGTTCGCCGAAGCCATCCAGATCGGCCGTCAGCTGGTCGAGAACGAAGCCAGAAACACAAACACGCCAGGGCCCGAAGACCCCAGCGTGCTGTTGACCGAAGCCGACCCTGGGCAACTTTCCGTTGCCCAGGGTTCGACTCCGAACCCTTGGGTGGAGCTGCGGGGAATCGAACCCCGGTCCTCGAGCGTCGAACCAGGTCTTCTCCGGGTGCAGTCTGCGCTGTCGCTTTTCTCGGCCCCGGGGCTGGCACAGACACCTCCCCGACGGGCTCAGTCAGCTAGATGTCCCTAGCGGCCCACTGACGAAGCGCGCAAGGTGAGTCTTCTAGTCGACGCCTGGGTCCGGGCCGAAGACGGATACCCGGTCAGACGCTTCGATCACCGCTCAGGCGGCGAGAGCGAAGGAACTGCGCTTAGCGTTGGCAGTTATTGGTTTCCAGCGATCGTTAACGAGATAACGCTGGCTTCTCGACCCGCTTCCCCTGGAACTAACGTCCCAAGTCGAAACCGATCAGCCCCTCTTGAGTTGTGCCCGGCCAGTCTACCGGCCGGTGGTGCCGTGACCCTAACGGGTTTCACCCAGGAGGCGCGCACCGTTGTCCCAACACACCGCACGCAGCCAGTGTTCCCCGAGGTCGAGCGCCTCCAGGGACTCCAGCTGATGGAGGTACGGGTACGGGATGGCCGGGTAGTCGGTGCCGAGCAGCACCTTGTCGCCGAGGTCGCGCAGCCGCGGCAGCAGCTCGGCCGGATAGGCGGCGGTGGCCTCGGAGAAGAAGTCGGTGAAGACCATCGTGGTGTCGAGGTGAACCCGCTCGTAGCGCTCGGCCAGGTCCAGGAAGTCGGCGTACTCGGGAGCGCCGAGATGGGCCACGATCACGGTCAGACGCGGATGGCGGGCCAGCACCCGGCGCAGCGACGCGGGTCCGGTGTACGCGTTGCCGACCGGCCCGGAGCCGACATGGATCAGCGCCGGCATGCCGGCCTCGGCGAGGACGCCCCAGACCGGGTCGAGCAACGGGTCGTCGAGCAGGAACTCCCCCACCTGCACGTGCACCTTGAACAGCTCCACACCGTCCGCGACCAGCTCGGTGACGTAGCCGAGCGCGGACTCCTCCGGGTAGAGCGTCCCCGACCACAGCGACTCCGGCACCCGCTCGGCGAACGACCGCGACCAGGCGTTGAGGAACTCCGCGACGCCCGGCTTGTGCGCGTAGGACAGCGCGGAGAAGCGCCGTACGCCCATCTCGCGCAGCAGCGTGACCCGGTCCTCGTCGGA
>Ga0131853_10012246_pt1 | contig 15708 bp, 10 predicted proteins | sample TergutLab28metaG_FD_92764 | JGI IMG/M metagenome (GOLD analysis project Ga0131853, IMG submission 92764) | Labiotermes labralis P1 segment gut microbial communities from Petit-Saut dam, French Guiana - Lab288 P1 (version 2) (version 2) | ecosystem: Host-associated > Arthropoda: Insects >...
GTCCAGAATCTTCTTGGGCAGGCGGTATTCGGGGATTCCGTAGCGCAGCATACCGCCCATTTGCGGCATAGCCTCGTACACGGTGATGTCGTGGCCTTCCCGGCGCAGGAACACGGCCACGCTAAGCCCGGCGGGGCCGCCGCCGATAATGCCCACCTTCTTGCCCGTCGGCTCCTTGATACCTTCCATGAACAGCTCGCCGCCGGCGATGTCAATGTCGCCCGCAAACTGCTTGATCGCGGCTATGGCGATAGGCTCTTCGGCCAGCTTGCGGCGGCACGCGTCCTCGCAGGGGTGCGGGCAGACTCGCCCGATGGACGCGGGGAAGGGGATCTTCTCCTTGATAAGTTGTACGGCGGCCTTGTAGTCTCCGTTTGCGATAAGGCCCACATAACCCTGGCAGTCGGTCTCCGCGGGGCAGGCCAGCATACAGGGCGGGCGGCAGTCGCCCGTGTGGTCGCTCATTATCAGCTCGAGAGCGGCCTTGCGGTTTGCCCGCACGCGCTCTGTGTCCGTCTTGATGATCATGCCCTGCGCCGCAAATGTGGAACACGCGCGCAGAAGCTTGGGGCTTGCCTCCGTTTCCACAAGGCATATGCCGCAGGACGAATACATTTCAACACGCCGGCCGTCGTGGCACAGCGTTGGTATGTCGATTCCGTTTGCGGCGGCGATATCCAGTATTGTCTGCCCCGCAAACCCGGACACCTCGCGCCCGTCGATATTTAAGAATATGTGGCTCACGATACCTTCACCGCCTCAAATTTACATACTTTCTTGCAAACGCCGCATTTGTCGCACATTGCCGCGTCGATTATGTGGAGCTTCTTGACCTCGCCCGAGATCGCGCCGATGGGGCACTTCTTCGCGCAGATCGTGCAGCCGATGCACTTTTCTTCGTCGATAGTATAGGCGATAAGCGGCTTGCACTGCCCCGCCGTACATTTTTTGTGCGATATGTGATCCTCGTATTCGTTGCGGAAGTAGCGGATTGTTGTAAGCACGGGGTTTGAGGCAGTCTGCCCGAGAGCGCAGAGAGAGCCGTCCGCGATATGCTTCGAAAGTTCCTCCAGAATCTCGATATCACCTTCGCGGCCTTCGCCGCCGCAGATACGCTCGAGAATTCGCAGCATACGGTCTGTGCCGATGCGGCAGTGCGTGCATTTGCCGCAGCTTTCCTTGCGCGTAAAGTCCAGGAAGAAGCGCGCCATGTCCACCAAACACGTGTCCTCGTCCATGACGACCATGCCGCCGGAACCCATTATCGCGCCCGTCGCGGAGAGCGAAGGGTAGTCCACCTTGGTCTTGCCCAGATGCTTGGGGATACAGCCGCCGGAGGGGCCGCCCATCTGCACGGCCTTGAAGTCCTTGCCGTCCTTGATGCCGCCGCCTACGTTGAAGATGATGTCGTTGATGCTGATGCCCATGGGCACTTCCACAAGGCCGCCCTTCTCGATCTTGCCCGTAAGCGCGAACACCTTGGTGCCCTTGGAATGTTCGTTGCCGAACGCGCTGTATGCGCTGCCGCCGTGCTTGATGATCCACGGCACGTTTGCGAAGGTCTCGACATTGTTGATGTTGCTGGGTTTTGCCCAGTAGCCCTTTTGCGCGGGAAACGGCGGTTTCAGGCGCGGCATACCGCGCTCGCCTTCCAGCGACGCGATAAGCGCGGTTTCCTCGCCGCAGACAAACGCGCCCGCGCCCGCCTTGATGCGGATGTCGAAGCTAAAGCCGCTGCCGAAGATGTTGCCGCCCAGTAAACCCTTTTCGCGCGCCTGATGAAGGGCGAGCTCCAGGCGGATGATGGCCAGCGGGTATTCGGCTCTGACATAGACGATACCTTCGTCGGAACCGATGGCGAACGCGCCGATCATCATGCCTTCGATAAGGGCGTGGGGGTCGCCTTCGATTATGGCGCGATCCATAAACGCGCCCGGGTCTCCCTCGTCCGCGTTGCAGATCATATACTTCTTCGCGTCCTTGGAGGCAAGCGCGGCGTTCCACTTAAACCATGTGGGGAAGCCCGCGCCGCCGCGCCCGGCAAGGCCGGATGTCTTGATCTCGCCGATCACCTTCTCCGGCGACATTTGGGTCACGGCCTTCTTCACGGCTTCGTATCCGCCTGATGCGATATATTCCTCGATATCGTCCGGGTTGATGATGCCGCAGTTAAGCAGGGCGATACGGTCCTGCGATTTTAAAACGTCGGAATCTTCCGCGGAGATTAAGTATGTATCGGCGGTGTTGGGTTCGCCCTTCACCAGCTTGATTATCTCGCCGGCGGCCTGTTCGTCCACCTTTACAAATGTGCGGCGCGCGCCGTCCAGCTCCACGTCCACGATAGGTTCGAGATAGCACATGCCCACACAGCCCACGGGGCGCACGTCACAGCCATTCTCTTCAAACTGCGCAAATATTACGGACGCGCCCGCGGCGTTGCCACAGCTGCCTCTGCCAACAAGTACCTTCACTGTGCCGCCTCCTTAGCCTTTATTTCTTCGAGTATGCTTACCGTCTTTTCGCGGGTGAGGTTGCCGTATACCTTGTCGCCGATCATGATCGCAGGCGCCAGGCTGCAGCAGCCAAGGCACGCGACGTTGTTGTAGGTAAACAGGCCATCCGCGGATATCGCGCCTTCGTTTACGCCCAGATGCGCCTTGATGGCCGCCTCCACATCTGCGGAGCCGTTTACGTGGCACGCCGTGCCTTGGCAGATAAGAACCAGGTGCTTGCCGATCGGCTTCATCCTGAATTGGGTGTAGAAGGTTACTACGCCGAGTACCTTCGCGGGCTTGACCCCTGTGCGTTGCGCTATGTATGCGAGCAGATCCACGGGCAGGTATCCGTACAGATCCTGCGCCTTCTGCAAGACGGTGATCAGGCTGCCGCGCACCGGGGCATACTTCTCAAGCGTCGGTTCAAGGAGCTTCGCGTCGATGCTTGCGTCGGCGAACTTCCGGTCTGTACCGCAGCTACATTCCATATCGTCAGTCCTCTCAAAAAGGCCTGTCCACAGCCTCATGGTTTGCGGTGATACCATTTCGCGTTCAATGTAGTAGTTTAAATTTGAAACGCGCCCCCGGACCCGGTCGCGTTTCAAATTTAAACTACTTGAACGATTGCGAAATGGTACGAAAAGGCTGTAGGCCAGGCCTACGATAGTATTTGAAGTATTCGTGGTTCTTAGATGATCGTAACAGGCTTGATAAGATCCGCCGGCTTGTCGTGCATGATCTGGAGCATTTCGTCAACCTTGTCAAGTCCGTGATACTTGTGAGTTATCATAAGACCCGGATCAACGCGGCCGGTGGTGACAAGCGAAGCCAGTCTTTCCAAGCGGCGGCGACCGCCCGGCATAAGCCCGCCCCTGATGGTCTTGTGACCCATGCCGAGACCCCACTCGATACGGGGGATCTGGATGTAGTCTCCGGAATCGAGGTAGATAAGGTTTGCGATGATGCCGCCCGGCTTGACCATCTTTACGGCCTGCACAAACACGTCATTGGTGCCGCCGGCAAGGATAACCTTGTCAACGCCCAGGCCGTTTGTAAGCTCGAGAATTTGTTGGTCGATCGGGCCGTTCTTGTAGTTGATGATGTCTGTCGCGCCGTAGGTCTTGGCGAGGTCTACGCAGTTCTGGCGCGTGCCTACGCCGAACACGCGGGAGGCTCCGTGAAGCACGGCACCACGCACGGCCATAAGCCCGACAGGGCCGATGCCGACGACGCACACCGTGTCGCCAAATTTAATTTCAGCAAGCTCCGCGCCGTGAAAGCCTGTGGGGATCATATCCGCCAGCATTGCGCCTACGCCTACGTCCATTCCTTCGGGAAGGTGGGCCATGTTGCCGTCTGCGTCATTTACGTGGAAGAATTCAGCAAAGCTGCCGGCCTTTGTGTTGGCGAACTTAAAACCGCCCAGGGGCTGGTCGCTGTGCATGGAGTATCCGTCTTGTGCCTGCGCGGAGCTCCAGTTCGGAGTTACCGCTGCGACAAGGATTTTGTCGCCCGGCTTGAAATCTTTTACAAGGGGGCCGACTTCGATAACCTCGCCAACAGCTTCGTGGCCGAGGACAAGGTCGGTGCGTGGCCCAAGACCGTTTTCATAGACTGTGTGGATATCGGATGTGCAAGCAGCTACCGACAAGGGGCGGCAAATTGCGTCAAACGGCCCGCACACGGGACGGTCAACTTCGATCCAACCTACCTCGCTCGGCCCTAACATTGCGAACGCCTTCATTTTGCTCATAGTAAAATATCCTCCCAAAGAAAATATTGTACAGCATGTACACTTGACGATAACATAACAATGGGGGATGTGTCAACTACAATTTAAACGTGAAAAATATTCCTGATTATAATGGCGGAAAATTTCGCTTGCGGCATACTATGTATGGTTAACATTATTGGGAGGGTTTGTTATGCCGGAGAGCGGCGATTATACAGGGCGGGGCGAGTCGCTGGGCAAGTGGGAAGTGATTGTGAAGTATACGGGCGACATAACGCGCCTGGAGCATGTGCTGGACGCGGATGTGGAGCTGTTGGGCGAAGGTTTTGCGATACTTACGCTTAATAATGACGATTTAGGGCGGCTGGCGAGCTTCCCCGAAATTATCAGCGCGGAGAGGTCGCGGCTTGTCACGCACTCCCTGTACGAGAGTATGCGCACGGCCTGCGTTACGCCTGTGCAGGACGCGCGGGGCTTCGGGCTTAGCGGCAAGGGCGTGCTGGTGGCCGTGCTGGACTCCGGCGTGGACTTCCGCCATCCCGATTTCAGAAACGACGACGGCAGCAGCCGCGTGCTGTACATATGGGATCAGACGGCCGCGGGCGCGCCGCCGGACGGCTTCAAGCACGGGCGCGAGTACACCGGCACACAGCTGAGCGCCGCGCTGGCAAACAACGACCCCATGATCGAGGACATGGGGCTTGGGGAGCTGTGGCACGGCACGGCTGTGGCGGGTGCGGCGGCGGGCAACGGCCGGGCAAGCGGCGGCCGCGAAAAAGGTGCCGCGCCGGAAGCCGGGCTGATCGTGGTGCGCCTTGGGGAGGCCGGGCGCAAGACCTTCGCGCGGACGGCGGAGCTTATGCGCGCCATAAAGTATTCCATCGACAAGGCCGTGATGCTGAACATGCCGCTGTGCATAAACATTTCCTACGGAACAAACGACGGAGCGCACGACGGCCACTCCCTTGTATCGTCGTATATAGACGCGATGTCGCAGGTGTGGAAGATTGTGTTTGTTGTCGCCGCGGGAAACGAGGGCGCGTCCGGACACCATTACATGGGCAGCCTGCGCTCCGGCGAGATCCGGGATGTGGAGTTCTTCTTCGCGGGGGCAAGGTCCGAGGCGTATCTTACTGTGTGGAAGAACTTCGCGGACATAATGCGCTTCGAGCTTCTTGCGCCGAACGGATATTCCAGCGGGCAGCTTGGCGCGACAAACCGCAGTGTCGACGTGATGCTGGAGAACACAAACGTAGTGGGGCAGTACGGCCAGCCCATGCACTACAACCCGGACCAGAACATCTACTTCCAACTGGAAGCCGTACAGGGGCGCATTGCCGAAGGCGTGTGGGTTCTGCGCATACACGCGGGCGAAGTTGTGAACGGGCGCGTGGACGCGTGGCTGCCCACAACGCAGGAAGTGACTGACGGCACAGCCTTCGTACACCCGAACCCTAACGTGACCATCACCATCCCGTCTACTGCGGAAGGCGTGATAACCGTGGGCGCATACGACGCCGCCCTGGGAAGCATCGCGGACTTCTCGGGCAGGGGCTACACCAGGAGCGGCCGGGTAAAGCCCGACCTTGTTGCGCCCGGCGTGGAGGTCATCGCTCCGCGGGCCGGCGGCGGCTACGACAGCTTCTCTGGCACAAGCATCGCCGCGCCCATCGTCACAGGCTCCGCCGCGCTGATGATGCAGTGGGGCGTGGTGTTGGGCAACGACCCCTATCTCTACGGCCAGCGCGTGAAGTCCTTCCTGCACCTGGGTGCCGCGCGCAGCACAAACACCGCATACCCCAACAGTGAGTGGGGCTACGGCAGGCTGTGCCTCCTTACGTCCATGAACTACCTGCGGGACTATGCCGCGCGGCGCGTCCCATCAGCGTCCGCGGTAAACCGCCACAAACCCTACGAGGAGATGACCCTCGAGGAATTCGTGGAGCTGCCGGACTCGGTAGCCGTTGTCAATATAGAACAGACAAAAATTTTTAATGGCAGTTATCGTTTTAGCACAGACGCACATATTGGAAGGGTAGTCCTCGATACATGTATCTTGATTATGTCATACTACATGGGATATACAAGTGTTATTTTGTGATGTTAGGGCGGGTTTTCAAACACGCCCTAGAAGTCAACAAGCTTGTTTTCGTTAATGAACCGAAACAGTGCCGTGTATTCGTCTTGGAAATTAAAAACAACAGTGACCTTCTTTGTGCTTTTGTTGCTCAGTCTCGGAACATCATTGATGTTTTCTATGAGGATTTTGTCTACCAATGCTACGAGAAGCTCCCTATCTACTTCATGTATGTTTTCATGCTTCTTAAATAGATTTAGGTAGTTGGTTGTATTTTGTTTCACTTGCTTAGATTGTCGCGCTTCTTTTTTGACCGCGTCAATCTTTGCATTAACACTTTCGGTTTCTTCGCTTAAAGCCCCGGCTCTGCTTGCGTAGAGTTCCTTGCTTATAATTCCTTCATCATAACTGTCGTACAGTCGATGACTTTTTACTTCAAGCTTCTGCAGATGCTTCTGCAACTTCTCCAAGCTGGTTTGTAGCAGTTTAGAATTATCAACACTTTTATCAACTGATAATATTTTGTTGTAGACCTGTTCAAGTTCGGACAGCAGCACGACTTGAGAGCGTATAGCATATAGTATACGTTCATCCAAAGTGGCTTCTGTTGTGTGAAGAGCCTCGCACTTTCTTGTCATCAGGTAATATTTGCAAACGTATCCGCGTGCTTTTGTACTGCGGTTGCTTCGCTTACAACTTAGGGCATATCCGCACTTAGCGCAAAACAGAAACCCGGAGTACTTAGAGCGTTCCCCTACAGGTGAAACCCTTGTAGTTCTGCCAAGCAACATCTGAGCCTTTTGGAACAGCTCTTCCTCAATAATTGGCTCGTGCGTGTTGTAAACGACATCCCACTCTTCCTCCGGTTTAGCAACATGCCTCTTGTTTTTGTAACTTATTCTTGCAGACTTACCTTGGATCATGTGTCCGCAATATCTTTCATCTTTGAGTATCTTACGGATAGAATTATAGTTCCATGTATACTCCTTTGGAATATTACCGGGAACAATGTTTTGTCCGTTCGCCCTTTGATATTGCAACAGAGACGGTATGCCTATACCGGTTAACTCCATGCACACCTGCCGCATAGAACGACCCTCATTAACATACAGATCAAAGATCTTCTTCACGATTACAGCAGCCTCTTCATCTATAATCAGCCGGTTCTTGTTGCCAGGGTCCTTCTTATACCCGAACGGAGCAAAAGCACCGATGAACTCTCCGCGCTTGCGCTTGTCCGCGAAGGTCTGTAAGATTTTTTCGCTGGTCTGCTTCACGAAGTATTCGTTGAAGTAGTTTGTAAAGTGGAACTGCATACCGGATACGCTGGAGGGATCTTTTACGGAATCCACCCGCGGGTTGTCCAGGCAGATGAAGCGGACGTTATGTATCTTGAAGAACTCTTCTACGTAATATTCGCAGTCGGCATAGTTTCTTGCGAATCGGCTGCCGTCCTTCACGATGATGCAGTTGATCCTCCGCGCCGTACAGTCGTCGATCATGCGTTGGAAGCCGGCGCGGTCGTCCGTTACGCCGGTCAGGCCGTCGTCTACGTAGGTCTCGACCAGCTCGAACTCTATAGGGTTAATGCCCAGGAAAGTTTCGATGATCTTGCCTTGGTTGTCGATGGACGCACTTGTTCCGGTGAGAGAGTCTTCCTTCGACAACCGCAGGTACGCGCCGACACGGTACCTCTTAACATCGTTGACACTTGCGGTGTTAGCCTGTTCATACACGCTTACAGATTTTCTTCTGGCCATTTCAAACCCCTCCGAAATTTATGGGCAGGAGTAATGGCGTGAATATTTTTGACAGCATCGTTCTATCGCCACCTACTCCATCGTGTCAAGTAACATTTTATTACAACTCACTTGCGATCCCTCTGTTGCAAGTAATACGGACTTGCAATCTTAACAACGCTTGGCGAATGGGCACAGATGCTGAGCGAACGCGCCCTGTGCCCATGAGGTTAGCGTTGTTTAGATTGCAAGTCCGTATAACATGCTATTCATCATATCATTCGCCTCATTGCCCTTCTATACCTAAATTTATTTTGTACCGCGCACGTATATTACAGCACAACTGCCAAACCGTTTCCCAAACGCCATAACGCCGGCCTGTCCGTTACGGATGCAGACCCACTCTCTCCCCGTGTTTATGGCGAGCCGCCCCCTTCGGTGAAGATAGCCGGACGGAAATAACCGGCTGAAATAAAAAACGCCCGCGCAGCTCCGTGGGCAGTGATGTCCTCGTTATTTTCGCGCCTGAGTTGCGCGGGATCTATATACTGGGGGATTTTATCAGGTACATTGTCCAAGCGCGTAACAACGCCTTGGGTGGAAAAATCCCCCTCCAGGCTGATGGGGTAGGACATGCCGGCCTTTGCGCGTTTGCGGTAGACCACGTCGCTTACAACCATTGGCGATATGCCCTCGGCAACCTGTTGTGCGCTGTCAGCCAACCGCCGCGCGTCCTCCGTGTAGTTTGCGATATTCTGCTGTTTCGCCTGGGGTTGACGCCGCGCTCTCGGACGGAACGGCCGCGACATACACAACAATCGCTCCCGGAGGAACCCATCACGCTGTTGGCAAAGGGCAAGCCGCTTCCGGCAAAATATCGCGACCACCAGCTAAAGGGCAGACTTTCGGCGTTCCGCGAATGCCACATCAAGGGCGATTGGCTGTTGGTATACCGCATCATTGAGGACAAGTTGATTTTATCGCTCCACAGCGCGGGTACGCACTCGGATGTTTTTGGCTGAACCGAGTGCGCTCCTTTGTCGTGTGGTAAGGAATTAAGGCGTGTTTGGAAAGCCAAATGTTATTGAACACAGGTTCTTAGCGTTATGGCCTCCCACTTGCTGCGCGAGCTTCTTCAAACTCTCTCAAACTCATACCAGCAACTACTTCTGCCATAAATACTAGCGGTAATAGTATATCGCCATCCGCTTCGATTGGGCTAACAGGGTATCCGCTAACTGAAACTATGTTGCGAGGTGCCCCATTGTCGAGCATTATTGAGCTATCAACTTCAAATTGTACAGTTCTGCCGGTTGGAAGAATAAGGGTTATAGTACGGTTTGCAGGATCTCTTATTACGTTGATGTCTTGACGCAAACCAAGTACATCAGAAAATTCCTGCAATGATATCATATCAGGCATAGGCGTAGATATTGGTGTTGGTATAGGAGTAGCAGCCGGTGTTGGTGTATACCCTACTGCTTCTGGCCTACCAATAATATGCGCCACATGCGCCACCGGTGACCAATCGTTGATTGGGTTACGACGCAAGTCTAGGCTGGTAAAATTTGTAATGCCAGATAGCGGTGTTAAGTCGCTAACTTGATTGCCAAACAAATCTAGAACAGTTAGATTTGTGAGACTAGACAGCGGTATTAGATTGCTGATTTGATTGTTACTCAAAAGTAAGTCTGTTAAATTCGTTAGATTTGACAACGGCGACAAGTCGCTAATTTGATTTCTTGCAAGATTCAACCTGGTTAGATTCGTCATGTATCTTAAATGGGCGATATCTGCATTTTGCAAATTCCTTTCCGTCAACTCGAGGCGTGTCAACGATGTACTGAACTGTTCTCCCCTTATGGTTATATAAGCAACTGCTGATACGGGCGCAGGTGTTGGCGTTAGTATTGGTTCTGGAATAGGTGCTGGTGTCGGCTCAAGCGTTTGTTCTGGTGAAGGCGTTGGTGTTGGTTCAGGCACGGGTTCCGGAGCGAGAGTTGGTGTTTGGGTTGCCGCGAGAGGCTGTGCGGGGTTTGGCACGGTTGCCACGACAGCCGGCTCTAAGCTCAGCCACAAAGCGGGGCGAACTCCGCTGAAAGCGAGATCAACCGAAGCGCCCGATACAGAGACAGCGCCGCTGGAGTTGACTCTAACCGCACGGTTATCATATCTTCCGGGTGACCGTAACCACCACCCAATCATGCCGCGGAGGTATCTGGCTATTGCTATTCGCTCAGAATTATAGCTGTCATTTATAGTTAGTCTGTTCGCTGACCTGTTGCCCAACTGCCCGCTGTTACCGAAGTGCCACACGACTTGCTCCAAGCTTAGCAGGAATATTTTGTCGAACGTGTTGTTGCCGCCGGGCGTGCCAAACCACTGGTTGTCGAGGTTACTAATCTCGGTTTCCAGTATAAGAGATCTGTCAGCCTCGCTAAACGTATTATAGAACGTATTGTTCAGGTAATGGCGTATCGAACTGCTGCTCCATGTCACATTCTGATTTGTGTGGTGGTACTGCCTGTGTTCTAGTATGTATTCGCTTAACAGCAGAGCCCTGCCCGTCTGAACGTCAAGCACTCTCCATGTATGGCCACCAAACTCCACTATGTTGCCAACATTTCCGATGGTTTGTCCTGTTAAATCGGCTGCGACTATGCTACCTTGGTTATTACTAGCGTGGGCATATGTTTCCGCCGAGCCTTGCGTGTTCCCCGCGCTCATTACAGCGATTGCGGCGGATATGACCATAAAAACCAAACATGCTGCCGCAACAATCTTATTCCAGTAAGATGTCCGCGCTTGCGTTGGTGCAGATGGCTGTGTAGCTTGTGTATGTGTGGGTTGTGCTTGTGCTGGTTCTAGCGGTGGCGGTGCGTATGTTGTCTGTTTGAGGGATGGCGCCGGGGAACTGCCCACTGCCTCGGCATACCGCCGGTCGGCTTCGCACAGGGGGCATTGGCTGTTCTTCCTGTCGTATTGGTGCAGGGGATTGTTGTAGCATGTTGCCAACTGTTGTTCGTACCTGCCCAAGGCTCCGTGCCACTCAACGGCGTTGGGTCTTTTGCGCGCGTCAACTCGGCCTTCTATGAAGGCTCTGGTGAACAGGTCGGCAATTTCCTCCGGCAGCGTCTCCAGGCCGGGGATAGCCACGGACTGCGGCTTGTAGCCCGGTCTGAAGCAGTAGCTGTTGCGGCGCACGGCGGCGTCGCCCACGCCGGGGGAGCTTTGCGACACGGACGCGGTCTCGATTATGCCGCCGAACGGGGTGTAGCCGTTCATCAACAGTTTGAAGATGTGGATGGCCAGGGCGAAGTTGTCCGTCTCCCGGGTGAAGGTGGGCAACGGTGTTTGCGCATAGGCGTCGCGGCTTGCCGTGGGGTTGGCGGATATGTAGTCGGAACACTTCTCCAGCAGCTCCGGCGCGGCGTAGCCGGAGGCGCAGACGTTACAGCGGTAGGTGTTGCCGCCGGCAGGGTCAACAACGTGGTATGTATCCGTGTCCAGGAAGGATACCAGCCCGGTATTCTTGTCCAGCCCGATATTACGCGGGTTGAAGTCGCCGAACACGTATCCCGCGCGGTGTACTTCCGATATCACAACGCAGATGTTCTGGGCTATGTTGATCTTCTGTTTTGCGGAGAGCGGCAGCACGGCGGGGTACTTGTAGATCTCGTTCAACTCGGCGTTTATGTGCAGTTTAGGCATGATGAAGCCGCGGCACTTCCCATATTCGTCGTGAACAATATCCAGCGGCCAGGCCACCTGCGACAATACTGTGTCGTCTGGCGGGTTCGCGATCATTACCTTGAGTTTTTCCAGCAATTCAGGCGTGAGCGCACCCGCCTTGTATATCTTGGCGACCCTGCTTTCTTCGCTGCGTACAAGGTAGATGTCGCCCTCGCCGCCGCTGCCTATGGGCGTGGGGTCCAGGCGGTATATTGTTCCGTTGGCGCCTATCAGTGTCATGCTTGATCATCCCTTTCTTCGATATGTTCTTGCTCCGGCGCATATTCGCTCGCCTCATCCGGATTGATGTCATTTTCGTAATCTTCGTATTCATCGGTTTGCTGTGTCGCGGGTGTCGGGGGCGGTTCTGCCGCTTGAGAGGTATGATAGCCGTTGCCGTCGTATTCCTCCGGAGAGGTTGCGGCATAGATCCAGACAAACGTAGCCGCAAGCACTACAAATATCGGCACCACCGCGTAAAGGGCTTTTCGCGCTTTCGACTTGTGAGGCGGCTGTGTTGCGGATGGCTCCGTCGTAGCCGGCGTACTAGTATCCATACTTACGGATGTGGGCGCCGGATCTGCCGGGGATTTTGCGTCCTTGAACAAACCCGGGTAGGCTTCACGCCTCCAAGCTTCGTCGTGCTTTCTCTTTAGCTCTGCCCAGTCCGGCTCTTGATAATATTCCTTGCCCTGCCGCTTAGTGCGTATAGAAGGGTTAATCAGTACTACTATGGTTTTATCGTCGTTGACCTTCTCATCCGGTATGGCCTCCATGTATTCCTTCATGCGGGCTTCCACTGCCTTCTGCCCCACCTCGTCTATGCGCAGGCTTTTTTTGTCCATGAAAAATTGTGCCAGAGACACATGTATATTGCTGACAGGGTCATTCTTGATGTAGATTGGGAAGAAGGTTTCCAACATGCCGTCTGTTGCCATCAACACGCCGGATACCTTCTCGCTGTACCGGCCGAATTCCCATTTGTCCGTAAAGAACAAGGGGAATACCCGGCCTTCAGGGTCTCGCTGCTGCTTAGTTACCGGCTCGTAACGGCCTTGGGTGGTGAGCGCAATTATGCCGCTGTCGCCGGAATGACCATAGTACAAGGTATCGCGAATAAGCACCGCCAAGGTTAGGGTGGTGTCATAGTGTTCTATGGCATGGTCTTGTTTGGCCGCTTCTTTTTCGATGGCCTTTTGAGCGGCGAAAAAGGCGGCTCTGATAATGTCGAGAATGTCTGAAGCTTTCTTGGCAGTAGCGATATATTGCCGGCAATGCTCAGTAGTTACCGTGACCGCGATTTTCGAGCCTATGTCAGAATGCTCCGCACTTCCCAATCCGTCTGCCACGGCAGCTATTGATATCTCCTTGCCCAATTGAATGATCATAAAGCTATCCTGGCAAACGATATCATGTTTGATGTGATACGTTCCCGGAAGTGATACACCATATGTATAGATCATGGCTTGATCTCCCTATATGTCCGAAGTATCTCGGTATACATTTCCCTCCAAAGCTGGCAATGGCGGCTTTTCGCCCGGTGCTGACTGCGATACGGAGCGCATACTCTTTCCGACCCAGTTGAAAAAGTGGGTGAAGTCCGTTCCTTCCAATCGGAGAACCACATCCGTGAGCTGTTTTAGAGATTTTGAATCAAAGTTGCCAACGCCTAAGGCAAGAAACCGGACTTTTCCGGCTGTCTGCGCGTCGTTTATCTCGTGAGCTACAGCTGTAATGTCGTCGTGAGGCGCACCGTCGCTGGCGAAGATTATCCACGGCTTGTAGGGTTCGGTGCCCGAACGGCGATAGAAGCGAGATCTCTCGTCCACCATTTTTAAGGCTTCTTTGATAGGTGCTGTGTACTTGGTTGCGCCGTCGGCTTCTAATTGCATGTGATCCATATATTCGATCGGCACAAAATCTTGCGCCACGCTAAAACTATCGTTGAACTGAATAACAGCCACATCCAAAATGTCTCGAGTTAGTTTGTCCTTGCAGACATCTGCCTTGAACTGATTTAGTCCCGCGTTTAATGCCTCAATCGGCCGGCCGTTCATAGAGCCGGAAACGTCCAGCACAAATACAAGTGCCATATGAGACTCACCGGCGTTGATTATGGTTGGGACATCGCTTGAAGCAGCGTCAAATCTTTTCTGTTGCATATTCTTTCGCCTCCGCATTCGTTGGGTTATTATTTTTCAGAACGCTAAATCTCCCGGTACACATTTCCTTGTAATGGTGGTAATTGTGGTTTTTCGCCCGGTGAAGTCTGCGCGACAGCCCACATGCACTTGTTTATCCAGTCAAAGAAGTGCGCGAAATCTGTTCCGTCCATTTTGAACACGACATCCGTCAGTTGTTGTAAGGCGGTGGCGTTATATCCCTGGACTCCCAGTGCCATAAACCGCAGCCTGTCAGAATTCTGCATATTTTGCACATGCCCGGCAATGGCAGTGATGTCGTCAGCCGGCGCGCTTCCGGTAATTAGGATTACCCATGGTTTGTAGGAGTTTGTTTGTGAACGGACGCGATTCTCTGTCATGGTGAGTGCTTCGCGGATAGAATCGGAATACAGGGCGCGCCCCGAAGTTATAAGCCGGAAGGGTCTCATATTTTCCACAGGCGTAAAATCCTGTAACACATTACAGGTGTCGCTGAACTGCACAACCGCAACGTCTAAGATACTCTGCGTCTTACTGTCCAAGCGTACATCAGCCTTGAAGCGGTTTAGACATGCGCTTAGCTGATTTATGTAAGGTGCGGTTGCGGCAGAGGTATCCAGCAGAAATACAAGGGGCATCCGGGGCCGGCTTATTGATGCAGTCGGCATTGGCATTGGCGCGGGCGGCGTATATGCGGCTTGTGGCGGCAATGACCCTGTTACATCTTTCTGGCTGCAGTTTTCGCAAAAGACATCGCCGATTTCCATTGGGTTGCCGCATCTTGTGCAGCTTTGCAGTGACTGAGGCATAGGTTGAATGCCCGGTGATGTAGATGACGGCATAGTTTTTGGAACAGCTGAAAGCATTGTTCCGAACATAGTCGGGATCGCTCTAAACTCGAGCGTGCCTCCACGTGCCGATAGGTTCTTGTTCGCGCCAATCATGTAGCAAATCGGTATGGGGAGTGCTACAACAAACAGCCAAGAAAAGCTTCCAAGAATCATGTATAGCACACTTAACGCAATGTCAAGTCCGGCAAGGAAAAACAGTAATGCGCCTTTTTCTAATGTCGCGCGAAACTTAACACCGCAAATACCTATAAAAACCTGGTAAGCCGCGTGAAACATAGCAAGATATAATATCGTTCTCGCTCCGGCGAACAAATCCCCCGCCAATTGACCCACACCAAACCAGCCTGCCGCACCGGTGAGCGTGTTTAAGGCCTGGAGCCCAAAGACAGCCCCTATAAAACCGAATACTCCAAATGCTATGTACAAGATGCCTGTGGTCATTAGATATATTGCCCCCGGGGGCGTGCCGCCCGGTGCGGCAGGGTGCCCGCTTGACCGGGGTTGCTGTGCGCTTGGGTTGGATGCAACGGCCTTGCCGCACTTGTCGCAAAAAACGGCACCTTGGTTTAGTGGACTTCCGCAATGCTGACAATACATAATCTGCCTCCTCTTCAATTTGTAGTAGCGATTCCGTTGATAGGTGTTTCAAACACCTAATACGACCATCCTTGAAAATTGAGCTCTTGTCACGGTTTCTTCGAACCCGGCGGCCTCGCCGCCCATCTCCAAAGTTCCTTGAAGGAAAAGCGCACCGAAACCTACACCCACTAAAATAATAACAGCGACTAGGGCGTGTTTGAAAACCCCATTTCGGCACATTTTCGGCAAATTTTCCGCCGTGCGTCGTCAGCTTTTTCCTACGCTGACGCTCCGGATGCTAGACGTGTGCCACCGGCACACAGCATTCTAGCGAACCACAA
>Ga0131853_10012249_pt1 | contig 15707 bp, 5 predicted proteins | sample TergutLab28metaG_FD_92764 | JGI IMG/M metagenome (GOLD analysis project Ga0131853, IMG submission 92764) | Labiotermes labralis P1 segment gut microbial communities from Petit-Saut dam, French Guiana - Lab288 P1 (version 2) (version 2) | ecosystem: Host-associated > Arthropoda: Insects >...
ACATGATTTTCTTTTTACAACCTAAATCCAATGAACAACGTCCTGCTTAAAAAAATAACAAGTTCTCCGTTTTTTAATAACCACCCCCCCCCCCCCCCCCCCCCGCATTTTATGGAACCCTAAGATTAATTATTGCATATAAAAGAGCCGGCCATCTGTCCCTATCCTGAGCCAGATCAATCCAGTCCATGTCTCATCCTACTTCTTGACGATCTATTTTAAAATTAATGTCCTATCTAGGTTTGGGTGTTCCAAATGGTCTCTATCTCTCAGGTTTCCCCACCAAAACCCTAAATGAACACCTCCTCCAACACGTGCTACATACCCCGCCCATCCCATTCTTCTTTATTTGATCACCCGAATATTATGTGGTGAGGGTACAGATCGGAATAGTGATAGCGTCGTTAAATAAATCATAGGAATATATAAAAAAGAAGCTAAGTTAGGGTCTCTTTGTTATAAAACTAACCTTCAAATTAATTCTGATAACCTATGCAACAATCCGCATACAGAAGCCACCTCCAAATTCTACGCGCCAGAAGCGTGACATGATGCATGCTCATACTGATGACCCATAATTCTAATGTGATGCGAACGTTGCAGTTATCTGCAGCAGCAGCAATAATTATGCTGAAAATATAAGGCGCCATCGTACAAAGTTTAGTCGCTCGGGTGACCAAAAGCACAGCATTTGTGCACCCTGACCACTGATCAATCCAAATATGGACAAAAATATTGTGCCGTGTCATGTGAGAGTTTTGTGGCATATATACTGCTTTCTGAGCCAAAATGTGTATCTCATTTATGCACTTTTATCTAACAGTTCTCACACATCTGCAATTCGTAAGGTGAAAATAAGATATTCTCATAGCAAGTGATATCATTATTTCCAGTTGCTTGAGAAGTGGAACACGTTCATATGTCTGGCACATACGAGTAAATAAAAATCTCACGACAATACGAAGGAACAGTACGTTTTACGGTTTTGATATATTTGTGATCGAATTATCGATTTATCCAAACCAACTCAATTTTTGTTACCCAACAATGTGAAATTCTATTGTAAAGTTACTTCTGACATGATATTTTAATGGGAGGGTCTGTACTGAAGTCATCTTGCTTGGGTACGAAATGGCGGCAGAATCTTTAAACAGCGATAGTTAATGTTTGAATTCCGTGACAAGTGCGGAAATGTTTGGATATCTAAAGAACCTTGGCATCTCAAGGATTTTTCCCCAAGGAGTTATTGACGATACTCTGAAATACCAGTGCTGTCCTTATGGTATTGTCGTGGCGATCAGATACACAATTAACTGAATCTGGAATGAGTCCGAACCAATTACTTAAACATCAACTGAAAGTACACTAAATTAAAATTGCAAATACTGTTCGCAACAGACAGGGAACTCAAAAGTCCATCAACATTTGTATTTGCATTTATTTATTGTCGCGATTACTATAGTTTGACTAAAATGAGTTTGACAAAAAAAAATTATACAGGGCCAATAATAATAATAATAATGTGGTTCGGGGTAAATCCTTTGGAAACCGGTTTCGGGTTCTTGAGGCGTATTTTGCCAAATTCTTAGTCTCTTCCGATGAGTTAGGCTATGAAAACAAATTACCGGTGCGGCGGTTCAGGGGGAAAGAAAGCTTATAGGAAGGAATGTCGTGGTTTCTAACGCCTTATGGAATTGTTAGGGTAAAGCTGAAATTACATTGCAGCGGGGAAGTGGTTCAAAAAGTGCAAGTTGAGAAGATAATATTAAATCGGATCATACAGAAAGTTGCATCGGTTGCGGTTGTTTCAACCATTAACATTAAGGAAGGCTTCCATACAACAAAAATAAATTTTCTGTGGATTTTCGTGTTTTCTGTACACAAAGTACTAGAAACGCTTTTTGCCTTTCTCTGCGTCACCGTCTGTAACTCCCGTTCTTCCCTTTCTTTCTTTTTTCTTTCCCTCTCTTCTTTTTCCTCAACTAAGATCAATTAAGCCTACTCTGAAGTCCGTTTTCATGTTCAATACGACACTTCCATACCACCTCCCCAAATCTCTCGTTTCTAAGACCATGTATACACGTATGCTTATGCAATATGACCCCGAGACCTTTTTACAATTTCGAATTCCAAACAGCGAACAGCAGGAGCTACCTAATCAAGGAGTCAGGAGATGTCACCGAGATGCCAGCCTCGGTAAGACCCGGCTGTCTGGCGTCAGCATGTTTGTCTCAATCTGTTAGAACTGTTGCCTGGTTTGTATTCTTTGGAGTACAGCCAAGATTCTGCGATCGCTAGGGGCTATAAGTATTTCTTCAGGAGATTTCAGGTTTTCATAACACTGCAGTTATTCCTACTCTGAAGACGGCGACAACAGATACCTCCGAATGTGGTCGGTTGCATTACACAAGGTTCCATAGCTTCATAGCCCAAACGACCACAACATGATTATTAAATCTTTAGTTACTTAAGCACGATTCCACAAATGCCTACAAATACGCTACCCCCCTGTGTCAAAAGGAAAAGCCTACATTCAAATACACAGATATAATTTTACATATATGTTCTAGTCCTCCGCGACCCGGGATACCATAGTCGACATAGCGACTCGCTACGGGCTGGACTGTCCGGGGATCGATTCCCGGTGCGGCGAGATTTTCCGCACCTGTCCAGACCGGCCCTGGGGCCCACCCAGCTTCCTGTGCTGGGTTTCGAGTCATTCCCGGGGATAAAGCGGCCAGGTCGTGGCATCGACCACACACCCATCTGGCGCAGAGATTAAAAGAAGAGTAGACCTATTACTTTACTCCCTCTCTGGGCCTTCATGGCTTGTTCTAGGATGAACCTATCCTATTACCTTTATGTTCAATTCGTCCCCCTGACGATCTAGGAGAAAAAAGTAATAAGTAAAATATCTGGACTTCAGACTGGATAGTAATAGCGTGGTTGTGAAAGTTAGGACGAGAGAAGCGTAGTGACCTGTACTTCCATACGGCGCTGTTAAGGTAAATTAAGTCATGGAGAAGGCCAAGGACGAGACATGCTGCAAACATAGACGAAATGACAAGGCATACAAATTCATCAGAAAATACACGGAATATCTACAGAGAGATTGCACGATATTAGTTACTGAGAGTATATTATGTGGCCTTGCGGGTTGGATTTAACTCTCTCGAAGATGCCACGGAGATGAGCAGTCAAGCGCAGGGCTTCGGTTGAGTTAACACTATGACTTGTCCTTACACACCCCTAGAAAAAGTCTGGATGTGTCGATGATCTTGCAGATCGAGCCCCAGATATCCATTCCATAGTCACCCAGCTGATAGCCTATCGCGTGCCGATACGATACACGAGTCACAGGATCTTGACTTCTCTCATTCTGTGTGCTGGTTAATTGAGATTATGTATGCTGTGTAGTTAATGCTCATGGCATCAGGGAGGAACAGGATGACACGAGGAGGAGGATGAGAAGCGAGAACTGTCTACCAGTTCCGAACTACGAGAAGATGGAAAGTATCTACCGAGATGAAGGGGAGGAATTAGGAAAAGATAAGTTTGCTTCGGACTGGAGGAAACGTAACGGTAAATAAATTAACAAAACAGTTGAAAAATGTGAGATTACTGCAACATGTTTTACATATTCTCCAAATATGTTACTCACAGTTCTATCTGCCTCGTCGGCCTTGACGTTCAGTGCTGTACAAACTGGTTACCGCGAAATTAATCACAGTCTTGTTGAAGTGACTGGAGCTAAAATTATAAATCCTTTCTTTCCATTAAATATTCACCATGTCGAAAAAGCTGCAGACCTTAACAAGGTTCTTACTCGAAAAGTGTCCTTTTTTTGTATGAGGGCCGTTCTACAGACAACTTGGTTTCCATCTGAGCTTAAAATTAAAGTCGCCTACCAAATTTTTGGTAAAGGTTAGCAATACCAAACTTAGCCGAAATCCGTGACACATACAGATGGACTGGCGCAGGCATGCCATTGCCATTACGGGTACATTTACGAGCTTCATGAAAAGGACGAACAAAATAATAAACCTCTTCCTTCCGAATCCATTTTAACGTAGGGTCAGAGGTTAGGCTTAACTCGAGACAGGCACTGATATAACGTGCAGGCTAGTCAGGTCTGCAGTACATCTCAGAGGATGCGACGGATGGGTATGGAACGCCGATGGATGACGGCAGGAAACCCCGAATTTCTATGAGAAAAGAACTTGAAATCACTTCGCCCACCACAAATTCCACATAAATATAGTCCTCGGCTAAACATGTAGCGAAGGCGTTGTATAACTACCATCTAATTCTTGTGTTTAGAAGTCGGCGCAACAGGATTATGTAACAGCGTCAATCATTCGTGTGTTCTCAGAAAGCGGGCAATATGAAATATGGGTTATTGCACGTGCAGCGAGAATTACTTATCAGGCGATACACTAAAGATGTCACATTAGAAGGTAGGGCGAACACTGCATAAATGGAACTTAACTAAGGAGTCTCGAGCGGACGACATAAAACTTATAGATGTTTCAAATATTTAGGCAGCGCACATAATCTCGTGTTTGGCATTGTAAAAAGAGTACTTTAATTACGTGATCTCACACAGGATACGAACAAGAAGCGTATCTTAGTTAAGTGAGCTGACAAAGAGGACGATATAGAAGTGTAAATTGTTCACGTGATATCAGAGGTTAATATAAAAGTTTAATTAAATTACGTGATCTCATACGTCGATATAAAAGTGCAAATTATATACGTGATATCAGAGGTTAATATAGAAGTTTAAATAATTTACGTTATCTCATAGGTCGATAAAAAACGCAAATTATTTAATCCTATGTGATTTCAGACAGCAGGCTATATATACAAAAGCGTGGTAGCTAATATACGTGACCTCAGACATAGCTAGATATAAAAGTGTAACCTACGTGAGCTCGCACAGAGGACGACACCAAACCGTGAACAATTTACGTGATTTCAGGCTGCACACTATGCAAACGTGTAAATTATTTACGTGATCTAAGACAGCCGCGTTAGCAGCGATACTGACGTCAGGGCAGCAGCCCTCGACCGTCTGCACTGTCAGCGTCTGGGATACAAACTACACGGCAGTTAAAATTAATTAATACTCCGAATTAGTCGAACCATTAATTATAATCCACAACAATGAATTACACATAGATCCATAGAACTTAATTACTGCACTAGTCACAGAAATGCTGTACCTCCTTTCTAACCCATTATAAAGTAACAGACAAGGAGCCATTCGTAAGAGCTGATTCTGTATCCACAACCCAGTGGGTGAGACAGCATAATTAACAAGCTGCTGTACAACGACGGAGTAGAATGTTTTGAAGTGCTTAAGAATGCTGGACGTTCTTTACAATTACAGCTTATTTAGACTTTAAACAAAATTAGCCACAAACTTCAGCCTACCCACCTACTGTCCCAGTGACGTAGGTGCAGCAATTGTCATGCTCGAACTGAGTAGTGCAGTTTGTGCACCGACCTGCTATCGGGAATAAACACATCGATGGCCCAGCCCGTTTCTTTACTGACTGAATTGTTTAAACGTGTTATTTATCGATGCTGTCAATTGCCAAAATCATGTAGCGTGTATGGTAGATGAATGAATAAATATGTCACTGGTGGGGGTAAACCGAAGTACTAGGTGAAAAGTCCGTCCCAATGTCCTTATATAACCAACATATCCAACAAATGCACTCCGTGGTACACCATTTATGACACCTTGGTGCCGAAGCATGTAGGTGTTGAAGTCATGAACAGTGCATCATAGGCTACATGTGTTAGATGATAATATGATTGTAAGAACAAGCACGGTACGAATAACATACAATTTGACGTTGTATAAATCAGAAGTCTCACGCTGACTGGCCCGGAATGCAACCCGGCACTCCGCGGTGACCGGCCAGCAACTAACCGCCTCAGCCATGGCACGGCACGGCATCTACTGCCCGAAACATTCCGACCCATAACATAATATGAAGTGACTCCTACCGAGGCTACTGAGTTCTCTAAGACCGTAAAAAAGTTTAACGTGACCTCAGTAACTCCACACATTGTGCAGCCAGTGCATACACAGAGGCCCCACACACACACTGCAGGACGCTGCTGGACCAGGTAACAAGAAAATGCTGCAGATATCGTGAATCCCCTGATTACGATCATTTATGGCTATCCTGTAGAATGGCCTGTAACCTGTCGAAATTCCACAGAACGGTCTGTAACCTATCGGTAAGCCGAAGAATAGGCACAGGCTTAATTTATCGACAAGCCGCAGAACGGACTCTAACCTACATACTGCGCCTTATTCGTTTCAACCAAGTCAAACAGTATTTCAGTTATATGTTCTGAAGTTTCTGCAGCGGTGTAGCTAAGACTTCTGTTGTTCTGGGATATGTCTGAAGACGTCGGGGTTAGATCACCTAATGACGCTACGTCATATCCTAGAAGAAAAGAATTTTCAATATCTAAAGTGTTTTAATGCATTCATTATACACTGTTAATTAAACTTCTAAATTAATTAAAATTCATACCATCATCAATGTACCTCTTTATAACATATTAATTTTTACGTGCTGTTAAAAGGGCGCGGGAAGATGTAGAAACGTCGAACAACCTGCTAAATAAATAAATAAATAAATAAATTTTTACGTGTTTCAGTCGCTTCGATCTTTGTCAGAGAACCAACTGGAATACATCGTTGGATAATATCTGAAACGTAGGAGTTAATGCTTTATCAAAGAGGACAATTCTAAGTTGTGATAGGAAGTCATAATCTTTAGTTAAACAAATTTTTAATTGGTAGCCTTGCACTTAAAGCGCCTCAAATGACTGGTTTCCGAGGTATTTACGAGGCGATACACGATGTTTATTCGTACAACAGTGTTTCCAAACCGACTAACACCCGACATATTTTCACAACTAGTAGGAAGCGAGAATGAGAATATAATATGGTGCAACCTCGATGTCATAAAATTTTTAAAATCCCCTCTCGGCGAAATGCAAATTGTGTTGTTATAGCTGCTACATACAATTTTCAACGTACGTTGAAAAAATACTGCAATAAAAATTTTTACACGCTAAATTACATTATTTAACATTTCTAACACGGTCAAAAGTCAATGGAAAAGATCTTTCTAGAGACACAAATGCAAACTTCTGAGGTCATTTAACAAAGTTCCTTTATTATTATTATTATTATTATTTTTTTACTAAGATAGTATTGACTGGTGGAGTACAGGGGATATGAAAGAAACCAATGGTATCACATCACGAGATATAATCCTAGGCTGGAGGGGCTGAGGAGAATCACGAAACCCTCAAGCAACGTAGCTGGTCATTAAACCCTGTCGTCGGTGATGAGAAGCAAGAGTGCTATCCGCTTGATCCCAATGTTCGAGCTTCAAGACATGGTGTTGGAAGAAAGGTCTGCCAGCCATTGTCTATTGTGATACATTAACTAGTAGGTCTAAGCAGATGTGAACTCCGTACGAGTTGCAAACGCAAAGGTCCACAAAACGTGACGCAACCCCCGCTGAAACTCACCGTTTGCGAGTTAATTACGTGGGTCCATCAGTTCACTAACGATGTTGGAACACATTTTTTCCCTGGCCTGCAACATAAACACACTATTTCATCGTGTTTGCAGACACGCGACTAAACACCTGGGATATATTTACAAATGATTCTTTCAAAGTTTTTAAATTTTTTTTCCAGAGCGTAAGAGCTGTTCAGGCACATATTGTTTTAAGCATCTCCAGAAGTAAAAACCCGGGAATGCAAGTACCGGTGATCATGTTGGCCATAAATTCCAAAGTCACGGAATAACAAAGGAACTCGGCCACCACTGTCCATGGAATTCGCTGTGTGCGCAGCTGCACCATGTTGCTGAAAACCGCAACCATAAGCTTTTCCGAACTGTGATGTTCATTATATTCGGGCAAACGATGTGTTTGTTTGTTTGGGTTGGTAAAAATACATGATGTTTCTCTTGGTAATCAGATCTTCAGTCACCCCTTCGTTGTCGTCTTTTTTTTCTATTCCAAAGAAACATGAGATACGTTGGAACATGTTTCTTTCACTGATATTCTCAAGCACCAGATATATTCAGACCACAAAATCCAGTGTTTTTACCGAGATTTCTCCTGCGATGCAAACACACAACTAAAATTAGCCGTCCCAATGACGTAGTAGTTGTAAAAAAAGGTAAAATGTCCCTGTGTTTAACTAAGCAGCGTGGGGGAATGGAAATTTAGCTCTAGACTTTCTTAACCTCGACACTAAATGCAAGCGCCGCTTTACCGATAACGAGGAGGCCAGGTAGTCTCTAGACTCTATTTGGACGCTTCGGGACAGAAATATTTCCTAATCCTCCCGGGAATCGAAACCAGTTGCTTTGGTCTTTCATCCCATACCCTAGTCACTATACCGACTGCGAAATTCTGGCTCCCATGTATTAGTTGCAATCCAACAAAGAATTACACCCACTTTTGTCTGAAGCAACTACAGGGCCCGAGGCACATGGGGCTGCCTGCTCAAGGTTACACTGTGGGCCGATGGGTGGAACTCGGTGTGACAATATCTTGAGTCACGGCATAGATGCCTGCTGTCCATGTGACCAACGTGTCGATGTTCTGAGGGCTACAGCACTTTAGTCGATAAAGTTGTTTCTTTATTTCTCTTGTCATTTTGTACAACCATCAACACCAGTCCTCAGCTCACGTAGTGCAGGTTGTAACCTCGACCGGTCCCATGGCTGAACATTGTAATTTCTCAACTTATACAAATGAATGTTAATATACTGACTTCAAATCGGCCAAGGCCCATATTTTCTGTTTATACAGGGCTTTTAAAGAAACGAAGCTTGTGTACAGGGGTGCTGATAAGTCCTTAGCCCGAACAGGAAGGAAACAAGCTAATGTTTCTGTCAAAATGGCGTGAATTTCTTTCGGCGCCTTGCCTTGCAGAAAAAAAATAATTTGCAGCTCGCGTCTCGATGTTGTTGAAATCGCGCGCGTCCCGGACATGCTTCCGAGATTGTTTCCATCCTGGTCGGGCTAAGGGCTTATCAGCACCCCGGGTACAATAGACAATAAATGGATGTCGACACGCACAAGACATCGTGAGCAAGTGTTTAAGTCTAATTCACAATTATGTGGTGGTTTTACAGAAGGAGACATGCAGAAAGCCGCTTACCACAACCGACTGCCGAGACTACTCTAATGGTAAGTAACACCCTTCCGTTGATGATCTACGAAGATTCTTTATGTAATAAGGAAGGTAAACGCTTGACTGTGTAACTATAGTTACACAGTCAAGCGTACATGGCCATGTATGAATGTTGTGTGCTTTCTTCTGGGTAATTCCCCGGCGTCTGAATTTTATATGCCGACGCTTCGGAACATTGTGTCTGTTCCATCTTCATAGGCAGGTAGGTATGAAATCAACTATGCACGAAGTTTATTTCCGGCTGACCTAACCCTATTGCTGTAGTGCACAGGTCTGACAAACAAGGCGCTATGTCTGATTTTATTTCACTTACAGAACGTGGCCCGGCTTAGTGTAGAAGAAAATCATTATTTCAAGCATTTTTCATCACGGGGCTTGGAAAAAATGTTTAAACTGCCTAGATTTTAATGTACAAAATGCGTCAGTAGAGAGAAATAACAATTCAATCAATTTGAAATTCAGTATTTGTTATACATTTTGATTTCGTTATTAAATGTACGATGTATTCATAATGACGTGTTGCACATTAAGAAATAATTATCCTCTTTAAATGCTTAAAAACAACGTGCGACCTGCCTTAAACTTACAAATGATTCGTTAGGGCGACGTACTATTTGAGTTCAGGACCCCTGCCATAATACAGACACATCGTGTGAACCGCGCTTGTGTGAAATTCCCCGGCCGGCCGTCAACAGGCCTGTCATTGAAACGCTAACTGCTTGTTATTACGCATACTTAAGTTCACATCTTGAGCACAGTGTTGTGTACACAAACACACGCACACAACACTATGCTCTCCGTTCCACGCTGGTTAGCGCAATTCGGAAACTCCTCGCTACCAAAGGTGTGTGAAGACAGTCGTAACGTGAAGCTCATGACTTAGGCACGGTACCTTTCGGCTGGTATTTCTCTTATACATTCCGTCACAACTGCTCAATTGCCCACGGCCTTCCAGCACAAAGACACGCATTCCCTTGGCGTGGTAGAGAATGTAAATAGCAGAGATGCTACTTTCATGAAGTCAGCTGTTAGCAAACTAACTTCGGCGATGCACTGCAGGTCATCTGAACGAATGCCTTTAAATATATTCGTTCAAGTGCAGTCGTTTATCTAGAGCTGCTCTAGGCATAATTATTCTTCAACTTCAAGTACCTATTCCTTAAAGAAATGCGCCAGAATTCATGTTCTCTACTTGCTTCAGGAATAACGCCGTCTAGATGGGTATATAGGTTCCAAAGTTCTGTGGGGCCGTACAGTCTCATACAAAGGTAGTTCAAGGTTACCTTCAAGACGGAGCCACTACACGCCTTCGAAACGTTGGCAACTACATACCAATCCACACTACGTCACTCTGCGTCACCATAAACCTTCCCCCTTTAGCAACAACTGTACTTAGGAGCGTAATTAGCAACACGCAATGAATCGACTGTCATTCTGTCTTTGTCAAAGTTACGATCGTGTCGTCAGCACTTCTGCCTTATATTCCAAACGTTACGTGGCCTCAATTTAATAACGCTCTGAACTGTTAACATTACACAGAGCCATCTTCCACACAACGGATGACGTTTCCCATATTTACACAGCGTCGGTGGATGAGTGTGGAGCATTGGTGGAATAATACTGACACGAGAAAGTCAAAGTATTCGGGAGGCGGAACCCTGTCCCAGTGCCCCTCTGTCCACCACACATCACAAACGTATAGGTCTGGGATCACACTCGGGCTTTCGCGATATGAAGCCAAAGGCCAACCACGTTAGCCAAGACAACACTCAGGTCTCACTCATTTGGTTACCGTCAGTTCTAATTTAAAGCAGGGCACGACCACTTCAACATGGGTTCAACGTCTTCATTCACACCACCCTCTTACGTACGGCAAGCCCTAGCAGCCACAAGGATAATGCTACCTCGGTCCCAAATTAGCACTTCACACATCGCAAGAATCGTAGTGAAGAATTACGGTTTACCCTAATTCACAAATGCTAACTGTTGCCATCCCCGGTCTTCGGCTCTTGCCCGATGCATGTCAGAAGCAGTCGCACCGTATGTAGCATGCAAGTGACAGACACACACACACACACACACACACACACACACACACACAGCCTTTAAAAAGTGTCCACTATGGAAAAGTGGCTCATGTTTAACGCAACGCTGTAAGGTCGAGCTTGAGAGAATATCTCAGACAAGGAAATTCAGCAACAGAAGGCAATGGACAGGCAAAAGAATGTCACTGTACCAAGCAGTGCACCGTACAGCTGTACAGGAGAGAAGAGATAGGGTTCAGTGCATCTGTGATCCTGGCAGCAGACGAACGTGAAAACTGTTTTCATGATCCGGCCGCGTTGCTCCTGGGAGAAAATCTCTTTGTACCGAAGGAGCATTAGGCGGACAAAGGTGACGTGGAACTGCTGGCAGCGAAGAAATTTCCTACACAAACGAGAAATCCGTAGCATTGTGAGCAATGCAAGTACTGTACAAGCTGAAAGTGGAACGGCTTTCTTTTCTGCTAAGCATTTATCCACTTTGACTCTTTAAAAACCTATCATTATTCATTATTCAGACACATAATGCATGCCATCAGTATGATAAAATAGAAAGGCTAATACGGTTAACAATCAGGAATGATTGCGCGAGAAGCTGTTGTGACGAAGCGAGACGAGCAGAGGAGTGTCTAACCTGAACGTGAGACGGGGTGGCACATTTGGTATAGTGACTAGGCTACAAGCTCGACGACCCAGGAATCTTAGTTCGATTCCCGGGAGGCAGCGGCAAGGAGCTTTTCTCTGCTCAGAGGATCGAGCCCGAATCTGAGGCTCAGTCTCCTGCTTCCAGCGGAAAAAGGAACCGAGGAGTGAAGTGGCCCGCTCACCTCCATCCATTAACGAGCTTAAGAGTGTGTGTGGAGCTGTACCTCCATTTCCGCGCTTGCTTTCAAGAGGTGCACAGAAACAACCTTACCTTTCTGTTATTCTTCATTAGTACTATTCGTTAAAGTAAATACAGAATTGAATTAGAAAAGCAAATTTAAAACTTTGGTTCAAAGAAGTAGGCTATGAATAGCTTTCTGTACCACATTATGGAATGAAGGTAATAAGAATTTATTTCGATCAAAGAAACAGAAAGCGTGGCCCATGGGTAGTGCCTCTGACACACAAGTTCATAGGACAAAATACACTATTCCTGACCCTGGGGTAGGGGGTTCTTAAGTACCATGGCCTCGAAGAGCATAGGTGTAACTAAATCTTCGGACTCAGAGAAATATTTTTGTCTTAAGAGTGATAATATCGATAAGGAAAGATAACGGGACACAAAAAGTACGATTACAAAGCCCCTCAGTTAAAAGTACAACTCTTACAATTTGGTATTACAAAGTCCCTGATTTAAAAGTGCAGCTCTTGTATTTTGTATTACAAAGCCCCTCAGTTGAATGTACAACTCTTAGCCTCTATCAGCCACGATAACCGGACGCCAGACAGCTGCATTGCATTGAAAATATGGTATTCATTGCATAAACGAAATGACTGACCACATGTCACACTCCCATGTAATTCGAACCATCATTGCTGCCAGCAATCCACACGATTCAAAATTCCCACGTGGGACTAATCTACTGCAGCCATCTGGCTACGGCGTGTTGGGCCCTCATACGCTTTTCCAAAGTGCAGGGTGCGGTCCAAATGCGTTACTGTATTATTGTTAGATTCCCTTTAGAAAAATGCTAGGTCCGTTCGTCACCTGCTAAACCCGACAACAGCAAGCTGTCCCTGTGTTTAACTTTAGTTTCCATATGCACAGTGGCACTAATCACATGACGTAGCGATCATTTTGTAAAATTCTCTCTAGTATACCTACTAAATCCACAACCTGAAAGCAGACTAACGTTAACACTGGTTTCACCGAACACTGCTTCTACTCCGGGCAGCATCTTGTACTTCTCGACTTTGAATTAGGTCCCGGATGGTGGCTTTCCGACAAGTTCTTCGTGATTGTATCAGTCTTTTGGGGAAATGTCTCAACCCCCTCTATTCTATATCATTAACATTTCACTGTCCACTAACTTTCTGCAAACCAGTGGTAACTACACATACCAGCTGCTGCAACATCCAGGAACTCTGTATTTTTCCACAAGTTGTACGTATGTGTTCCACGTGATTCTCAAAATGAATTATTATTTCCCAGAACAACACAAAAAAAAACTTGTCAGTCCAGTGGACAGAGATTATGTTTTCCGTGTGGGCTAGGAAACAGAGTGGTATAGCCCATACAATTTACAGACACGTCAGTCTGCAAAGCCTTAACCCTTATCCTGCTAACGTAGAGAATATGGTGAGCTCCTAATAATGCCAGCAAATGGCAGACGGGATTTGTCTTGGCATTTAAAGGGTTAAATTACCCTGCATTCCAAGGTACATAATAATGCCCACACAGTTGACAAGTCACATAATACGCGAATGACTAGTCTCCAACAAGGTTTTGTTCCGTCACAGCGGTACAGCTAAATAAAAAATAAACACATGTAATTACGGTGCGAATAAGGTTCTCACAGCGACGAAGCTTCAACTCTTCCTGGATATTAGGCCGTGTCAATTGGTAAAGGGTTACCGGCGTTTCGGAGGAGAGTGGTGAATCATCTTCACAAGGTCCCCCCCTTAAGAAGGTAGCTGATTACGAACCGGCATGGCGTCATAACCCTGAAGACTGAAATCTTTAAGTAAACAAGCTTAGGGGCTGTCATCTACTACAGTTACGTCTGCCACAGGCGGTTCATCACGTAACCTTCATTACATGTATAATAATTACTCGAATGTTCGCAACTGCTTTAGGACAGTCATTAAATGGTGCTAAAGTTCCCCCACCTCTGAAGTTTGCACGACACTTTTATTAATTGCAAAAATGTGTGACGCTCACCCTAGAACACAGCACGACCTAACCAAAAAGTTAAAGAGGGGAAGATAGGCACAAAACCACTTCTACATAAATGCACATAACATACGCCTAACTCGGGCTGACCACTCCCCCCCCCCCAATCCCATCTAGTGCCGAAGATCCTAGAAAAGAGTATAGCTATACCTCTACTCACCCTAAGGGACTGCGTGGCCTATAAAAAGGGCGAAACCTACCTACATATGCCTTACATCAAGGCTGTATGTTAGGTGTGAGGTTAAAGGTCATTTCTGCCTTGAAGTAATAGCGCGGCCATCCTGAGTAACATTTTATAACTCGATAAAACTAGAGGCGTTCATTAAATATTAATATCGATGGAGTTTATGAATATGCAAAAAAATTATATTGGTAGGTTGTTGAGTCTTTTCACCAACATACTGGACTTAAATTTAAAGAAGAAACTAATTAAATACTACGTCTGGAGCATAGCTTTGCATAGGTGCTGAAACTTGGACACTTCAGAGAGCAGATCAGAAATACCTGGAAAGTTTTAAATGTGGTGATATAAAAGTTCGGAGATCAACAGAACAGAACGTGCGAAAAATGAAGTATTACACAGAGTCAAACAAGAAAGCAACATTTTGCGTACAATAAAACGAAGGCAGACTAACTGGATTGGTCACGAAGCTACCTTACAAAACACGTTACTGAAGGAAGGCTAAGAGGGCGGGAAGACGAGGACGAAGACATAAGCAGATAACCTGTCGGAAAATAGAACATACTGGAAACTGAAAGAGGAAGCATAGCTCATACTGTCTGAGACTTTCGCTTTGGAAGAGGCTATGGGCATGTCTAATACGGACTACGTAAAGATGGTGATGATGATGATGACGACGACGACTGTTTACTGGTATGTTTGTTGAAAACTAAGGCCCATGAATAAGGATAATATTAATTAATTACACTCCATTTGATGGCTTTATCAGTAACCCAGACACGTCCAGTTCTAAAAGAGACTCAATAATGAACTGAAAAGAACGAGAAAAAATAATTAGGCACTTTAAAGGGGAAGTTAAGGCAAACTATGAGAATTTCACACAGGACAGTCGATATAAGGCTCGGATTCGAACCGGGATTCCTACTGCATGGACGTCAGAAGCGTCACCACTTAATCCAGCTTGACATATCCTACCCTCGTTTTGGGGGTACACGGTGGTGCAGATGACTGAGGCACTGTGGTACAAGCTAGAAGTTTGAAAGTTCGGATCCTGATGGTGTCTTTTGGGTTTTTCATTTACTTAATCCTTCCGGCCGCACTATGGCCCTGCGGCCGACTCAGCCCCTAACAGAAATGAGTACCAGGATATCTCCTTGGAGGTGGTAAAGGTGGCCGGTGCGTAGGGCTGACAACCTTGCCATCTTTAACTGCCGATTGTCCAGAAATTCTGGAAGCCTCAACCCCCCCCCCCCCCCCCCCACGGGGCTTGTCCGGTCCTGTAAAGGGATTGCTTTCCCTTTTTATTTTTCCCCCCTTTTTTTTTTCCCCCTTATCTCTGGCATGTGCTCCTGCC
>Ga0131853_10012251_pt1 | contig 15705 bp, 13 predicted proteins | sample TergutLab28metaG_FD_92764 | JGI IMG/M metagenome (GOLD analysis project Ga0131853, IMG submission 92764) | Labiotermes labralis P1 segment gut microbial communities from Petit-Saut dam, French Guiana - Lab288 P1 (version 2) (version 2) | ecosystem: Host-associated > Arthropoda: Insects >...
CCTTAAGTTCCCTAGACAACCTGATGATGGCCAATATAGGCCGAAACATGTAGTTGTTTCCATCACATAGTCATTAAACACACCACAGTGATTAAGTTGTGTTTGACTACATACCTTTTCCTAATTTAAGTGTATTGTTAGGTTTTTGTTGCGTGAATTGCCAGTTTGTTTTTTGTTCTTATTTATTGATTAAATAGCTTATCGTTTAGAGCGCGACACTGAAGAATTCTATGAGGTATTTATTACCTTTAGGTGTTACGCATTTATATGTTTTTCTTTGTCTTTACAATGAAAGTGTAATTTTTTTTGTACACTATGTAAATAGAAGTGTAAACGGATTGTAACCGCATCAGTGAACCCTCGGGGCCTGTTCAGGTGTGCAGAGATTGCTGTGCCTTTAGAACAACTTACTGGTCCTAGATTATAGTGTTTAAGAAAACTGAATGATCAGCAGCTTCGAGACTTTTACTTCGCACCTAATATTGTTAGAATGACCAAGGGATTTCCGATGGGTGAAGGAGGAAATTGCGTGAAGTACTTCGCTGGTAACGACCCTGAAAACTTGCGCGCATGTGCGGGTTTTAACCTGCCATGGATAGCAGTTATATTATCGGGTATACTTTTTGGATGGAAAAAAACAGTGGTGCTAAAGTTTTGCTTTCAGTTAGAAAGACCGCACCATGCACAGATGTGCCCTGTCACTCGCCCATTTCCCCACATTTTACGTGACTGTGAAAATAGGAAGGAGTTCCTGGATTACGAAATAAGTTTTTGCGCGTGTTAAAAAAAACAAAAGATTGTCCAGGAACTTGATAAAGTGACATAAACGAAAGCAAGTAAGTCAATTCTAAATCACTTCTTCGTGCAGTTACGGGGTTCACAACCTGAGCGACATGGAGATAATAAGTGAAATAAATTTTAACTTTGTAACTGTTCTCGCTAAGGATCGCATTAGTAAATTTTTCCACTACTTGGGCAAGACATCTGAACAGCAGTTTTTCGCAAATGCATATGTAATTGGAGCCTGCGTAGCAACGATTTTCGACAGTCTTGTTTGGGCACGTTGCGACGGTCGGTGCGAAAGTAATGTATAATTTTTCAAAGAAATTATAATTATAGCTATAATGAAAGTTATATATATATATATATATATATATATGGGCACATCTTCTGCAATTTGGAGATTATCCTTCCGTAAGTTCTTCATTATCAACACGCTTTTTCCACCTTTGCTTGGGAAACATTTTATCGGTTGCTTGCAACCCTTTGCTGAAGCGACGAAGCTCTTCCCTCACGCTGTGTTTTAGCTCGTCGTCGTGCTCAAAACGACGTCCTCGGTGTGAATCTTTCAGGGAGCCAAAATAAATTAAGAATAACAATTTTGGTGTTCAAAACAGGTGTGAGAACTTGACCCTCAGCTGTCACAGCAGGCGGCACGAGCTGCATTGGCAGATGTCAGCTTTGCCTTGTATAATTCCTGAGTAAGGTTTCATGTTCATGGTTGGACGCTGCTAGGTTCATAGCCAGAATAGACGATTGTAAAAGACTTGATTGAAATGGATCTTAACGCTCAATAATAGGGAATTATGTGGACTTGTTTTTTCTGACTTAGAGGCGTTGATGAACATTCGGATATTGGAGCCTGAACAACGGTTATCTTTCCGAGGGAAATTCTGATAGGTTATTTGCTGGCCTTAATGAAATTTCGGAATAGTTCCATATCGAACTGGTGCAAAAATACGGACGAATAGCATAAACAAATTTGGTTACAAATAAAAAGTTCCCACCGTCTTGGGTCAGGGTTGCGTAAAATGAAGGGCCCCTAGTCCGGGATACTTTTGGCACGCAGGTCGGGCTGTGTGAACACGGTAGGTGCTGGGAAGAGTGTGAACTGGAATAGCGGGTCGATTCCCGTTGTGTTTAAAAGGTAGAACAGCGATGTGGCTGGTCTGCAGCGGCACAATGCCATCAGCGTGTTTCTTTGTCATCGCGTTTTGCTATGTATTTATTATATTAACACATGAATATTGCAATCAAATATAGCTTTTTGATACATTTTGGACGTGCGGTGGTATTTTCGGCGAACACCTTCTTGTGCCCCAACGGTAAAGTTGATCAGAACGTGACTTTAAGCTTTCAGTATCTAGTTATATCAACTGTAGGCACAAAGAGTCTGTTTAAGGCCTAGGTGCATCGGAACCAAGTACCATTCTATATCAACTGTAATGGTTTTATCTTTACGCCCACCTGAAGGAATGGGCGCGGGTGCTGGAGGGTGTGATTACGTGATTATGGTTATTGTGGTGATTTGTGCTGATTATGGTTATTGTGGTGATTATGTTTATTATGGTGATTATGGTTACTGTGGTGGTTATGGTGATTGTGGTTACTGTGAAGATTGCGATGATTATGGCTATTGTGATTATGGTGCTTATGGTTATTGTGGAAAGTGTGGTGATTGTGGTTATTTTGGATATTATGGTGATGAAAATTATTTTCATGATTGTGTTGATTATAGTTGTGGTGATTATGACTGTTGTGGTGATTGCGATGATTATGGTGATTATCTTTACTGTGGAGATTGCGGCGATTATGGCTATTATGGTGATTATGGTTATTGTGGGTAGTATGGTGATTGTGGTTATTGTAGATATTATAGTGATGAAAGTTACTGTGGTGATTGTAGTGATTATAGTTATTGGGGTGATTACGGTGATTATGGTTATTGTGATGATTATAGTGATTATAAGCTGCTCACGAGACTTAAACTTTCCTACTTTACTGCACTGTTTTTATCGCCGTGCAGACGGACATTACGTATTTGCGAGAATTTCAATGGCCAGTACATTTAAAGAGAACCTCCTTACCTGAACGTTACCAAACTGTATAAGCCTAGGAACAAATGCAGAAGGCGCCCTGCATTCTTATCTGAAGTCATTGACTTCATCCTGGAACAATTTGCATGCTAAACAATGACTGTCGCCGTCCAGTGGGCACGGTTTCTCTACCGCCACTCTGATGTTTCAAGGTACTGCTCAGTTCCAGCCAGTATGTTCCCACAGTACCTTAAAGCACACCAAGAACGCTTCCTTTCACACCCTTGCCAGTTCCACGCTGCATATCTGAACTAAAATCAGCGTCGTTAAAATACCACAAATAGAACATTGCACATATTTACAGTGTTGTGTGGTCCTTGGGGTTGTGACCACGTGTCCACCTATACATACCGATGCTTCGGAGGAAATTGTTGCCTCCTTCTTCATCTGAAACTCGAGGCAACATCTACTGCTAAGGCTGTAAAGCGTTAAAATCCAAAATACGAAACAAACAAACAAACATATGTATTTGTCTCGTCTGTCGGAGTGTAGTCTTGGACACTCCATTTGCTTTAAATCATTGTCTACCAATTAGATTCCCTTGTCACGCTCCACAGTCTGATATCGAATTTATCCCGACTCTGTACATTGTATATACACAGCCATAGATCACACAAAACTTAATGTGCTATTTACTGTACCACCCGATCTTAAAACCCACCTGTGTGTAATGAAATGCTTTTTTTCTGTCTCTGTCTTTAATTTAATTTAATTACAGTGGAAGCCTTTGTGTTTATGCATGTGTTGGAACGGGCGTATCGAGCTGTCGTATGGATGACGAATGTATGATGACCGTGATGATGGTGTTGGTGGTGTTGGTGTTGTATTCTTTACTGCCACAGACAAGTCCAATATTGGCATCTGTAGGGGGCAGCTCTTGTAAACGGCATTACAAAACACAAAATAAAAGAAGAGAGAAGAAGTGAATGTTGGTTTGCTGTTGTCCGCAGTCATATTGTGTTGGTTAAGGACATCACTGTGTGGTCTTGCTTTAGAAGTGTTCGTGAAATTGCGAAAAGCAACTATTTATTAGCTTCGTAGTGTCCGTCCGTCCATCTCTCTGTCCTCATGGAACAACTCGGCTCCCATTGGACGGATTTTCATGAAATTTGATAATTGAATATTTTTCTAAAACCTGTCGTGAAAATTCAAGTTTCATTAAAATCTGTCAAGAATATCAGCTACTTTACGTGAAGACCAATATACATGTATTGCTGATGTAGTGCTTTCCTACCTAAATGATGGCTTGACCTCCATCAAGTTTCCTCGGGGAAAGACACTGGAACTACATGGTAGAATTCCGCTGCCACCAGCCAAATAGATTTGGCAAATCTGATTTCAACAAGGACTCAAGGATTTATAAACAATCGTCTAATTCAATCCCAATTTGGATAAAAGTAAAATATATATTCCATTCTGTAAAACTAAATATCATGTAACAATAATTAACAAACTAATAAACACAGAACTAAATCAACCAAGCTCTGTCGAAATGTAATATACGTTATTTAAATAATTAACTTGCTCATTCTGTCTCTATAAATCAAAACGCTTAAATTTGGAATAATATCTAATGTAATTGCCAAACTGCTCAACTCGAAATAAAGTGAATTTCGAATACCAGTCAATATGCCTTACCTTGAATAAACAGCAGACTGTACAGCATCGTAGTATCGTTACAACAATCTTTGTAATAATTGTATTCAATCACTTATTTCTTCAATCGTAGATACGTGACGGCCGATAACAAATTTGATAGCGAGTGAGGGCGTTTACTGGGTCGCGCTAAGCTTTATAGAGTAGAGCTGACAAGTCATGCATTCCTAAAAGTATAATGATCTGATCAAGTCACTACCGGGTTCAGGCTGGTTGGTATTGCTGACTTCAGCGGTTGTGACTGCTCGATCTCTTCCTGAATTCAAGTATTAAAATTTCAAAGTTTCTATCTAATACAAATACTAGGTAAATCTAACATGCATCACACTGATATCTCGCTCGGTTCTTCTTACAATGAGAAATGTTTCAGGCAAAATTTGTAGAGGAAATCAAAACACACAATTTGTGTTCAGTAACTTTTTTTTTCCCCCGAAAATCGTGCCGGGTGTGAGATAATGTGTAAAGATATTTTAGATCGGGCAGACCACAGCTGACAATATGGCCCATGCGCATTGCATGCTCGATAATTAAGTCTACAAACACACACTCAGAATATGTAATATTTATTGCATTTTCCATTGCAAAAATATTTGCCCGAACGTGCCTCAATGTCACGTTACACATACATTGTCTGTCTTGTGTTATAAACGTATGGATTTGAGTGCACTTTAATAATATTGTTAACGTTTTGTCTCATTCTTCCGAAAGGGGTAGGGGTGGCTATTAATTGAGAAATTTACATTGCAAGGTACACAAATATTTCGTTATTGATTGGTGAATGCGCTTTGTAGTGTGATACAGACAATAACTTTGTTATAGCAAACACTAATTGGAAAATCTCAATATAAATTGCTTCCATGTAAAAACATTTTGCACGGGTCCATATAATTAAAACACTTAATGAGGAGAGGCTGTTGGGTGCTCCGCTCCCTAGTCGGGAAAATTAACTAGAAACCATAGAAAGTGTGAAGCTGAAAGCTGTTCGGATCACAAGTGACATGCTGCCAATGGCCTGCCTGTAATTACCACGGGCTGCCATTGTTCAGGGAACAGAGAATCGTAACACGTAAGCATTTCAGCTAGCGTTTAGCTACGAACTGCAACACATCTGCACATGTACGCCGGTACGAAGGACGAGGCGGTGGAGTTCTTCATTTCTATAGAAGAGGCTGTAATACGAGAACAGAGTGATCAAGAATAATTTGTCATTCTGAAACATATACTTTGGACAATAATGTAAAAAAACCAATTAAATGCAACAATAATTTATTAATTTCAATCAGCTCAACATGTTTCGGGCGATAATTTCGCCCATCCTCAGGAGCACTAGACTGTGCTTACAGCATCTTGCCCACAGAGGTACTTTTCGACCAATTTTTAAAGAAATTCCTAATTTTGTCACACCGTTAATAATTTTCATGTGACATTAATCCGATATATTTACCGAGGTAGAAAGAATACATTTGATATTTATGTGACCGCGCATCATGCTTGCAGGCATCATCGTCGGTGCATTATACCACAGTCTAGTGCTCCTGAGGATGGGCGAAATTTTCGCCCGAAACATGTTTAGCTGATAGAAATTGTTAATAAATATTTATTTTTGCGTCTAGTTTTTTGTTTACATTATTGTATCAATGATGCGCGGTCACACAAATATCAAATGTATTCTTTCTACCTAGGTAAATATATCGGATTAACCTTTTGACGCCTAATGTCAACTATAGTGGTCGTACCGCTCCGCTAACATCTAAGGTTGCATTTTATATATTTATTCAACAAATATCGGTACTGAATATTTTAAACACTGTATATACTCTCCGTCTTTTTCTCTTCAAAATGCAGTTTGTTTCATAATTCAAACTTATTTGGTTCCTGTGTTATTCACATTTTATATACAGGATGTGCTAAAATTAAAAAAATAATTCCGGCGCCAAAAGGTTAATGTCACATGAAAACTATTTACAGTGTGACTATTAAAGTTATGAATTTCTTTAAAAATTGGTAGAGAATGTGCCTCTGTGGGCAAGATGCTGATCGCAGGCTGATAGAAATTTAAAGACTAACATCTATTCGCAAATAAAAGAGTTTTCTTTCTTTTCAAATCGCACCAATGAATACTTCGGGGTAATAGAATTAAATATTTCTTACAAAAAAAATATAGTAATAATCTTTGTCACGAGGACTTAACCCTGCTTCCAATCTCTTCGCATTATTTTTTGTATACTGTCCGTGATACGAAAGGGCACATTGAAAGGACTGTGCCTTACCTATAAACACTTCTGATATATTTAAATTTTGAATTTGTTTAGATTTAAATTTTACCCTTTCTTATTGTACAGCACTTCAGCGCCGCCACGTGTATCATGTCAGTGTACCGACACACTACTGCACAGTGTTAAGTTTCGTGTAACCTCGTGAACAGTCGCCACATTTCATAACGTCCACCCAGACTAATAGATGTCGATTGGCTTGGCTTGGCTTGGATGATTCCAGCCAAACGACCTTCTGTTCCCCATGCTCCAGGCTAGCCTTTGTCAATCGGTTCATTTTGTAATTTGATGGTGGTCATTAATATGGAGATTAGTTTTATGAAATGCTTCTCTTCGTATCGAAAACTTTGCTATGGTGCCAGAAATGTACCTGCTGTATTTATCGAAAATTTGAGCTACAATAAAAGAAATAAAGAATTAATACCAGAATATGTCAAGAGGTGGCACCAAATGTCACACAGATCGACCCTGTAGTGTGCCGAAATGCTGACACAGAGTATTTTGACTCCATACTGACACTAAGAGTATCAATAAGCTTACGAAGATAAACTTGCTTCATGGCAAGACAATTATTGTAGGATTAATTCCGCAAAGTCTCCAGCCTCAGATGCAGGTAACGTTACCGAGCCTAGGTTGGTGTCAAGTCGGGAGAGTGCGCGAATTCGTGTGCGCGTAGATCAGTGTATTTCTGTAGTCAGAGCGGTGGAGGTGCCGGTATGCTTCTGCTTACGTAACTGCTGCAATCACATGACTGAAATAGGAGGACCGTAAGGTTTGTGAGACTGGCGCTGAAGGTTTCATGCAATATGACGGGGACTTTGTGGGTGTAATTCTGATGTGATTAAGAATCACTCACTTTCCCTCAGGAAACAAATACAACCGTACAGATGGGTAATCACCGTTGAATTTATAAGCCGTCAGAATTACACCTCGACAGTCAGATAAGCACTACGAAGTTCGCCATATTACAAAGATTCCTTTTAACCCTAGGATAATCGGAATTGTACCCATATAGATCACCCACCACCTTAATCCGCAGTTGTAATAGACCGTGGATATGCACGTAGCAAGACGTAACTGCACATTGTGACGTTATGGGTTATGGCAGGGTGTACTTTGGAAGACTCGTACAAATGTTTCACAGATATGCAAAAATGCTGCCTCCGTATTGATTTCTGGTTAAGAAGGTCCCAGGCTGCTCTGACACCGCGTCACCCACATACCATGCTATACCACTATGACGTAACACAAAACCTAAATTTTCACCACCTTAAAAACCTCAACGTTACAAATTTCCAGAACATGTGCCTGGACAACTTAGTCAGTACGGCGACAAAATGCCGGAGTGAACCGCGGAATCGAGGTTCGATTTATGACGGGGCACACATCTTTCTCCTTACGACTGCTTTCCTACCGGCACTGGTGACCATCTAGTACCACATTCGGTAGGGACGGGAAATCTTTTCTGGGTAGCAAAGCGACCAAATCTTGGAGTTGAAAACTCAACGCCTTCTACAGTAGAAATTGCGAAATAATAATCTATACCTCCATTCCCCACACATCGTTGCATAGTAATTCTTAATTAATTAATCACAGGGCACGCAGGTGAACGTGGTTATAACGACCTTAGTTTGTGTGACACCTCGGGTATAACTGTATGCATTCTTTGGTACTAACTGTTTCCCCGTACGGCACGTGTTTTTCTTCCTTGCTTAATACGACATAAACAAGAGCACCTACCTCGCATATAACGATATTTGTAGTCATGTTTTCCAATATAATTTCCCAAGAAATAGAGAGTTTTGTGTGTTCTGTCATCTCATCGTCCCTGACATGCCAAGCCCTCCACGCTTTAACGTGCCTACATAAATTCTAGGACAGGCCAATGACAACTTAAATGGTAATTCACTTTGTGGGTAAATTGCGCTGTACTTTTCTACTGCTGCACTGCAGTTAACAGCAGATGGATAACGTGATAACATGGCTACAGTCACGAACAAGAGGAAGGTTTCGAGCGTCGAAGGAAAATAATGATAAGACAGATAGGAAAAGTAAAAGATAGATGGAGTGTTTCGGGAATTCGGTCTTGTAAATTCTGCGACCAAAGCAATTTGGAAAACGAAACCACACTTTTTACCGCTTGAACAGAACGGATCTAGAATAAAGCGATTTCGAAATCTTGAACGAAAAGACGTCGATGTAGGCGCTAATTAAGTGGGTTACGCAAGAAACAAGAGGCGGTATGCCAATGAACGGGTCTCTTCCCATGATAATATTTTTCTTCCTAAATTTTAATTTTACGTTAATGTATGTTGTTAGCGGAAAACTGTATGGAAATTTAAAATTCTGGGAGAGTAATTTGCATTATTTCTAAATTTTAATGGTAATCTAAATTTGAAATAGGTCTTAGCGTTCACATGAACTGATGGGTCTGTAGGCTCTTTTTATTGTCTTGAAATGTTTTTCCTTGACCTCTAGGACACACCTTGACCTCTTCCACACACCTTGATCTCTACCAAAAGTGACACTTGTTTGTGACGACACAGTTTATTCTGTCCCTTCTAAGACGCTGTAACCGAGTTCGATCCTATTTACTTTCAGTCATTACTCATCCTAGTCAGTAATTACGATTATAAAATCAATGAAGATGACGAGCCGGGGAGGTTATCTGGCGCGTATGGGGGAGGAGATAAACGCACGTAGGTTTTGGAGGTGAACCCTGAAGGGAACATAACACTTGGAAGAGCTGGATTTCGGTGAGAGGTAATATTAAAATGGGTTTAAACGAAATAGGATGGAAGGTCTTGGGACTTGATCAGTTTGGCCCAGGATGGGGACAAGTGGCGCGGTGTTGTGAACACGGTATGGACGTTTCGGTATCCAAAAATGCGAGGAATTTCTAGACTGGTATACTAGCTGTGGAGGTATTACATTCTTTAAGAAGAACTTACATTGTGCAGTTACTTCTTTATTTGTCCATTTACTTACTTTTACACAATGTGGACCGCTGATTCAGTGCTGTGGTCACCAAATATGTAATTCCGAGGGAACTTACTGAAGAGGATTAGGTTTGTTGCTAGCAATCCTGAACATGTTCATGCACGACACAAAAATACCACCTTTGTGTGGCATAAAAATCGAAAAGATTTCATAATCACCCAATCAAAAATACGTAATTAAAATTTTTACACGCCCGAGTGAATATTAAATAATTTAAATTGTCAAATCGGCATATAACGGAAATTAAAATAATTGTAATTGGTTTACCAAATTGTACCTGCATGAAAAAATGTATTAATGTGGCAAACAAAGCGGTCGTTCTGCGAGTACTAATTGCCCTAATGAAGGGAATGATATAGACAGTTGTGGGTCGTAGAGGAGCAAAGCTGGTTCAGGGCAAATAAATGGGCTAAGATCTATAAATTTATGTAAATTGAGTTAAAGTCTTTGATCTAATTTGTTACAGCTGTCTTATATTACACTGCCAATTCGTCAAAGCCGTTTTATATAACACCGACAATTTGTTACAGCTGTTTTATACAACAATGTCAATTTGTTAGAGCTGTTTTATAAAACACTGTCAATTCGTTACAGCTGTTTTATATAACACCGACAATTTGTTACAGCTGTTTTATATAACACCGCCAATTTGTTACAGCTGTTTTATATAACACTGTCAGTCCGTTACAGCTGTTTTATATAACACCGCCAATTTGTTACAGCTGTTTTATATAACACTGTCAATTTGTTACAGCTGTTTTATACAACACCGTCAATTTGTTACAGCTGTTTTATAACACCGACAATTTGTTACAGCTGTTCTATATAACACTGCCAATTTGCTAGAGCTGTTTTATACAACACTGTCAATTTGTTACAGCTGTTTGATATAACACTGCCAATTTGTTACAGCTGTTTTATATAACACTGCCAATTTGTTACAGCTGTTTTATATAACACTGCCAATTTGTTACAGCTGTTTCATATAACACTGTCAATTTGTTACAACTGTTTTATATAACACTGCCAATTTGTTACACCTGTTTCATATAAGACTGCCAATTTGTTACAGCTGTTTTATATGACAATGCCAACTTGTTACAGCTGTTTTATATAACACTGCCAATTTGTTACCGCTGTTTTATATAACAATGCCAATTTGTTACAGCTATTTTATATAACACTGTCAATTTGTTACAACTGTTTTATATAACACTGCCAATTTGTTACAGCTCTTTTGTACGACACTGCCAATCCCACGGACCGCACGGTCTAAAGTGTGAGTCTGCAGCCGCTCGCTTGCTGGGAATGTGGGTTTGTGTCCCACCGGAGTCATGGATATTTGTGTCTTAAGAATGTTGTGTGTTGTCAGGTAGAGGTCTCCGCGTCGGTCTGATCACTCGTCGAAAGGAATCCTACCGAGTGTGACATCTCCAAATCAGTTTGATTGCGAAGTGCCGCCAGGGGAGGCCACGACCCAAAATCGGATCTAAACACTACAGAAAAATAAAACCACGTAATTCTTTGTCTTTAACCAAAATGCCCAATAATTTTCTAAGGCAATTTAACATGGCTATAATTCGGATTATCATCAGTTTTGTATAATTGAACACTTCAGTTTTAATGCCGCGAGAAACACGTTTCACTAACAAAAGTTTCAGTTTGAATATCAGCTGGACAGTTTGCATCATAACAGAAATAAGCCAACGTTAATTCAAGAGACCAATACAATTCCGCTACAATATTTTTCTGCTGAATCGAGCAATCAAATTGCCCTTACAGAGTGGCAACGAATGATCGGTCTTATCCCTTTGAGTTCGTTTAATTTTTCATATTATCATAATTATCTCTAATTACGTTGTATTGCAAGATGGCCCAAGCCGTACCGCTGTGACGTGTACTTGGGTGTGCTTCTTTTTATAGAACCAAAATCTGGCACATACAAAATCTGCACAGTAATACAGTTTTCTCTCCTGCACAGTATACACAACACCAAAATGTATTTCGTTATTTAGGCGGTGCGACCTCTGTTAGGGCGGTAAATGTTCTGAGTGACTTAATATATTCGTGGTTTACTTCAGTTCCTCGAAGACAGTTACGCGACACTTCTCGATATCCGTCCCGACGCCTTTTTCAATCCACATCCTTTCCAATATTCTAAAATTGGATGCTATCGTATACTGAAAACGTAATTTAATGACGGTTAAACAAAATATCCAATAACTCAAAAACAAATTCAGCAGCGAATGTTTTGTCTTCATTTGCAGTGGCGATCGTAGCAATGAATGTGACAAGTGTCTGGCACAGTGTTGTTGCACAGCTGGTATGTACTTCAGCGGTATTATGTAGCACAGCCAAAGTAAATATTTTTGTGTTGCTGCCATGTTGTTTTATTCCATTTTCCAGGGAATGCCCATAATAACTGTAGCGTATTTATGTAACACCCACTCACCAACCAAACATCACGAACCTACAGCAAATTATCCTACTGTACCCTTCCATTTCATCCTTCGTATTGACATTAATATCCATTCATTATAACATAATATTCTTCCTTATTCTCGGCTGTACGTCACAAAGGCCTATACGGAATATTGAGTAATATTTTTTAAATTATATTTTATGTATTGATGTCAAAATTGTCCTGTCACATTAACAGCGGAATAAACGGACTAAGTTCGAGAGTACAGAGCTGTGGTACATATCTGTGACTGCGTTCGAGAGTACAGAGCTGTGGCACAGTACATATCTGTGTGTAAGAGGGACAAATAACACGAAGAATAAGTAAAGTGCAGTGTGAAGAGCGACATGACATAATTTGTAATATTCCTCAAGTATTGTTTGTGTAATCAAGTCCAGGATATGAGATGGTTGGAGCATGTAGCATGCAGTGAAACTCAGATAAAATTTTGTCGGAGCACCTTAAGGAACGAGACCACTTGGAAGACCTAGACAATGTGAAGTGCGGTACTTAAAAGTGTTAAGCTCATACAGCGTCGGCAACAGATTATGAACTAATTATGCCATGTTCGTGGAATGATACTGACAGGGGAAAATATAAGTGCTGACAGAAATAACTCCCCAATTGCCACTTGTTTACCGTATATATCCTACGTGGAATGGTCTAGGATAAAAGCCGGCTGTGCGCAATGAGCAAGTAGCGGCTATCATCCTGGAGCATGGCACAGCCTGCCACACCAAGAACAGTAGCGACTGTTGTGTTACTGACATGGGCTGGAGTTGTGTGCCATGTAACGGGGACCAGGTGTGGGTTTGGGAAAAAATGGTAACTCATATTCAAATTGTATAAAATACGCGGAGTTTCTTGACGAGGTCAAATTCTGGAGAAGGGTTTTACTCCATGAATATGGTTGGTTCGTTGGGTTGGTTTGTTCGTTGGTTGGTTGGTTGGTCGGTCAGTTGGTTGGTTGGTTGGTTGGTTGGTGTGTTGGTGGGTCAGTCGGTCGGTCAGTTGGTTGGTTGGTCAGTCGATCAGTCGGTTGTTCGGTCAGTTGGTTGGTTGGTTGGTCGGTCGATCGGTCGGTCGGTCGGTTGGTTGGTTGGTTGGTTGGTTGGTTGGTTGGTTGGTTAGTTGGTTGGCTGGCTGGCTGGCTGGGTTGTTGGTTGGTTGTGTGGTTGGTTGGCTGGCTGGGTGGCTGGTTGTTTGGTTGGTTGGTTGGTTGGTTGGTTGGTCGTTTGGTTCTTCAATCAGTCATTATTGGAAGCAGAGATTCCACTCTGTTATTTATTTCATAATATGACATTAACTAGATAATTCAACGCAAATATGGTTATTGTAAAAACAGTTTTCTTGTCTCTATAAAATAGCTACATATTTCGACAAATCTTGAGCAATTAATTACCAGGCCAAAAAATGTAAAACTAAACGCTAGTTGGACAATTATTAATTGCTGTTCAGTGGGTAGAGACTTTATCCTTGCGTTAATTTTACATACAGTTTTAGTAACTCTGGCCTGGTGAGCCGAAACATGTAGCCATTTTAGAGAGACAAGGATACAGTTTTTTTAATAAATGCAGTTGTTTTTACTCTTGTAATCTCTGTCACATCACCTGTCAGTAAACCAGTCAATTTGTCTGCTCGGCCGTTGACCTACATGACTGGAGTGGCTCACGATGTAGCCTCCCTGACACCTGATAAGTTCAAAGACTGGATGGGGCCAACATCCGGCCTGGCTGTAATTGTGCTCTACAGCCACAATCGCTTACGTTCCTGGGAAACCAAACCTGCATTGCATAATCGCATTAGTGAGTGAGTTAAGCTGGCTGACATGTATTGTTCTTTTTATTTTAAAGATGGAAGAACTGATATTAATCGGCGTTATGTAATAACTGTTTTAGCTATAATGTTTGAAATTCTGTGAAATTGTTCAGTAAACCTGGAATATTCAGGTTAGTGCCCATACTGTTCTGAACAGACAATCATTTTCAACTTTTATGCCTCCAATATATAAAATTTTATAATTTACAACAGCCTACTTTCCAGGAAGCTCTTCTCTTTGCATTATTTCGTAAATATTTTATTTCTTCAAGATAAATATCCTAATTTTGCCTAAAATTAATTACGACCACCCCCTACCACACCATTTGCAATTAATGTACCTCCAATTATGCCATTATTCCACTCCATATATTCTGAGCTAGTGTTCAGCAAATATCCTACATCGATTCGCCACAAAGTTTAAACTTTTTGTCCAGAATCTTAACATCTTTCAGACTAAATCTTTTAGTTGCTGACACATTCTTTTTCCATTTAAAAATGTCGTCCTCACACTGACTATCCCACGGCGCTGCTGATCTCTGGCGGCGAAGAACGTAACCCCAGCATCTCCCTATAGAATTCGTTTCAGACGGTAGGTATCGCGATGAACTGCTGCTGGACATGGTGTTACAGTTCCACTATTGGACACAGGGTTAGATTGTGTGATTACTACAAGATGCAGACCAGTCTGTGCACACATCGTACCTACCCTGATGGCAAAGTATCTTGTGACACAGAACTTTTTAAACTGGCCCTTAACCCAAAAGAATTCTTATGCCCAGCTATAAACTGCTGACAGCGTATTTTCCGCCACTGTGAAGTTAAAGTTGTCTCTATGCACATGATAAAGGCGTGCTGGTGTGTAGAGGTGTAGCTCCACTCATTCGTTAGCTCGGCACTAGATTGAGGTGAGGGCTTAGCTTTATGCCCCGACAAACTCATTCTATCTCCTTCGCCCTCGATGCGCATTGAATAGGATCCTGTTTGGACCTCAGAACTTGTTAGGACCTGAAGAGAAAAGAAACAAGCTTGACCCGTCGAAAAGGGACGAAACTCCTCAGCCGTTCGTCCTGTAGCCTACACACTGCCCGGCTCATGGAATATCCCACGAATAAACTAAATTTAAAATATGCTTTTCAAAGTCACTTTCTTCTCTCTTAATCCTTGTACTGCAAGATTCTGGGGTATGAATCTCCAGCTCTGGTATCTGAATCGAAGTGAGCGGACAATAGGTACTGATTCTATTAGCCATTTTCTCATCTCTCAAGAACAGTATCCTAGCAACGAGACTGAAAAAATGACATAAATATGTGTCACATTCTAAGAAGTTTGACTTTTGTGCCATAACCTGTGTTGTTTTACAACAAGCTAATGGGTCTGATTTTATCTTGAAACACAGATTATATCATTTCATTAGCGGCACGAAAATTAGTTCAGAAGACAGTTATTTATTCCTCCCATGTCTGATACAAAGATATAGCGCATGGTATTTATGACGAATGTAGATCTAAGCAATGCAAATATCACAAGTATGGGCCCTCACTTGCTTCCAAAATGTCTCCCTTGCACAGTCGAAACGTACTTCCTGCTTTTTACGCACGTTTTTATGTAGTTAGGTTTA
>Ga0131853_10012253_pt1 | contig 15703 bp, 12 predicted proteins | sample TergutLab28metaG_FD_92764 | JGI IMG/M metagenome (GOLD analysis project Ga0131853, IMG submission 92764) | Labiotermes labralis P1 segment gut microbial communities from Petit-Saut dam, French Guiana - Lab288 P1 (version 2) (version 2) | ecosystem: Host-associated > Arthropoda: Insects >...
CAAGACAAGTTCAGCCAACAGTAGGCTACTGTAATCACACGGGCAACTGTCCTTAAGTGTTTTAACCATGTGATTACCTACCACACTGTGAAGTAAAAAAAGGGGTAAAGTGATCCCGTTACAGGTCCGGTGTGGCCCAAAGGGTGGGTAGAGGTATACCTCTACTCTTGCATGACCGCGGCACTAGAAGGAGGTGAGTGGTCAGCAGCACGCCCCGGCCGCACTTTACTCCCGGGAAAGTCCCGGTACTCACTTTACAGGAGGCTGGGTGAGCCCCAGGGCCGGTCTGGAAGGGCAGAAAATCTCGTCCCCACCGGGATTCGATCCCGGACCGTCCAGCCCGTAGTCAGTCGCTATACCGACTGAGCTACCCGGCCCACACACTGTGAAGTATTCTACCATTTCTGGGAGACTCCGAAAGGACTTACACATCTTCTTGTGAGCCCTGCTAGCGAAATGGCGAAATGTTCACCAAATTGTTCACGCAGTTCCTCCTTAAATTACTGCAACTACAGACACTCATTGATAACACCACCACCACCCCCCCCCCAAAAAAAAACATGAAACACGCCAAATGAGGGCAAGCTTGGCGGTGTATTCAGTAGGCACCTGTTCGAAACTCGTTCGCTACACAACCCGCCAGCTGAAGTTTCTGGCGATTTCTCTCAAAGGCAACCGCAAGCAGCTCGCAACTGCCAATGCCAAACCCTTACCTCCTCACCACTCACAATTATCTTCTCGTCTATTCAGATGCAAAAACTGCTTTGTCAAATATGAAATATGAAACGAATGCCTGCGGCTGAGCAGGACTAGCTGTTTTTATTGCAATTGCTAAAAATGAGTCAAGTTAATTTCACTCAAATCAAACACCACACACACCCAGATCACAGGAGCGGCAACACGCCAGACGCTAATCATATCTGAAAAAAGGGGAAATTACGTTTAGTCCTGATCCGAAACTACGGACCAAAAGTTAGATTTCTAAGTAGCCGGATAATGTTAGCTTTCAATGTCGAATTCTGGTAACAGCCCAATCGGCCTGACAGTGACACACAAGCTGGTATTTGCGGCACCCGAGACGCTAACTGTGGTGGTTGCTGTTTTCTGGATGACACGCCGTGCAGTGTGGTAGAAGAGTACCGACGTCTCAGAGGGTTTTGCTGCCCCCATCACACGGTATGATGATGATAATAATAATAATGCAGAATCAAGTGAAATATCGGTACACGACTACCAGGTTCAACAAAGTGCCACTCCAGAAGGCAGCAATACAAGCCAAGCGGCATTTGTTCCATGTCACAAGCTGAAAAATACAACTTCTCAATAGCACTACAGTCGGTAAAAACATGTACGTCAGATCTTAAGTCTTATCTATAGTCTAAATACGGCAGGTGCGGGGTCAAGACCACTCACATGATGCGATAACAAGATACAATCAATGTGCACGAACGATAAAATATGAGGCAATAAGGTGAGCGCCATACCAACCTTTAATTATTGTCCGGCGCCACTCGTAGATTAGTCACGCGCCTGATTAAACCAAACCTCGTCACAGGGGTTACCATATGGAACATGTTGGGAGTAAATTCTATGTGCAATGCCATTAAGAACGGTAATGAGGGCCAGTGACCACATGGAATTTCTGATGGACAAAAGTGATGCTGGGACAGGTTTTTCACGGGGTACTACGATTTCACCCGTTAGTATCATTATGCCCATGCTGCGTACTCATACTCCATTTACCACAGACGAGATATAACCCCCGCAATTGAATTCTTAGGATTTTTTAGGTAAATAAACCGGATTACTTTTGACCTGAGATTAGATCCAGAATTTGTCAAAAAAAACTGAATAAGAATTTTGCGGACCTAAGAGTAGACGTAAAGCTACATTAAACGAAACGGTTTGTAACGGAAAATGAGAAGACATGGACTGGAATTGTGTGATACGGTCCCGGTATTGTGAAGACGCTAACGAATCATGGAGGATGTGAATCTCTCCACCAGAAGAGGGTTCGAAATACGCATTTCATCAGCCCCGTTTACTTTCATCACTGTAACCTGTTAACGCGGAAAAAGCAACAAGTTTGAAACAGACCACACTCAACGACTATCAACAAAATCGGGGGAAAATGGACAGTTAATGCCGGAATTCTGCGAGGCGGGATGGTCAGAATTTCGGGTTCCGGCAGACCGCGTTCGGTGTACCAGAACGTAATGTCATCGCCCAAAGATTCAGCGCAAGGACGTATAAACCCCATGCGTCAACGGCAAGCGTCTATACTGAACATGCAGACACACCCAGTGCAAGACAACGCCAACTTGGAACCATTCCTAGGTATAATCTGCGATGGCGACAGAAAAAGATCACGTGACCTAAACGACAGATTCATAACATCCAGTGAACACTTTCAAAGATAAAGACTGCGATGGGACTGAATGGTTACGACAGTGCCCGGACTGCAGAATCAAGCAAAACCCTGAATGGTGTGAGTGGCGAGCGTGGCACATTTCAGAAGTACTAACGCGACATTCGGTTAGGGTAAAAAGTCAGGAGAGAGTTCTCATAACAAAACCAACGAGATACACCAATTTCTCAAATTTATTTTTGGAATAGAAGTCCACATGCTTCGGAGAGGTTTTCTGTCCATCATCAGGAGTCTAGTACCGTACATACAGCAACAGGTACATGTCATGCCACTCAGCAAAACCTGTATGACGTACACGTATTGCTGTGTATACAGTACTAAACTCCTGATGATGGACAGAAAACCTGTCCGAAACATGTAGATTTCTATTTAAAAAATAAATTTGATAAATTTGTGCATCTCGTTGTTTTTATTATAAGAATATATCACGATGCACGGTCCTCTAAATGTCAAAGTCAGGAAAGAAACGCGTCACGTACCTTCGGTAGAGCAATAATCACGCTACCCCAGCTGTGTACGTTCAGCACGTCGCTCCACTGATCCGCCGTTGCATGACAGCCCTGCCACTCGAGCCACTGCCCAGCAGTATTCAGCCACCTGGGTCTTTCTGCGCTTTCATTCCCGCATGGAAAAATTGGAGGCGCGTTCAGAAAAAAAAAAGTTATTTCTTTCTGCGTAAATCTGATGCTGCGTATAAGCAGCGATGCATCTGTACTAGCATTTTATTTCGCTGCCTTATTTAGGGAAAAACAGCAAGAACACGCTTACACCAAACTAAACTTAAGACAATGAAAACAGCCAAGTTTCGGTGTAGTCGTCATTACTCCACTTCGTGTTCCGCAAATCACAGGTTCAAATTCCGGACTGGTTATCCTGACGGGTTATCGTTATTGTGGTTTATACCCCACTATGACTCCATGAAAATTCTTTAAGTTTTAAAAGAATCCACATCCTTCCGAGTTCACGATTTGTCGCGACTTAAGACGCTGTTAAGAAAGCGAGGTTACACAATCTGCACTTCTTTTTCTTTACGTAATGTACTTATCAGCGGCCGTCACGGATTTGGCCCTTCAACCTGTTCGAACGTAGAATTTTAAAACAATAAAATACCTTAAATAGGGGCGGCATTTCCTTGCCGCAGTATCGACACAGTACAATACACAGTGGACCGGGGCGGGGGGGGGGACAAAGTGTAAATACATGCCCTAAGCATGAACGAGGTGTGCTAGGATGCACGTTACACCTGGCTTACGTTAATTATATAGTATATTATATTATATTACGTTAATTATATTATATTAAATCCACAGCACGGTCCGGACAGAAAAAACGTTCGAAGACCCTGTACCCAGCCTGGCCTGAAACAACGAGAACCATCATCGCTATTGCTTCTAACCCTTCGTTTAGCATATGCCATTATGAAGGTCCAGGTAAACCGGGAGGGCCTGAAAGTAAATGAGACACATCCGCTTCTGGTACACGCTGATGAGAAATCCATCGGGAACAAATTTACATATTAAAGAGAAAAACACAGAAGCTTTTATTAGTCACCAGTGATGTGACTGCTCCAGAAGCAAATGCTGGGAAAACTAAATGCATGTTCATGTCACGCGAAGAGAATGCAGGACAAAACCAAATCACAAACACAGGTAAAAAAAAAACTCTTTAAAAGTGTCACAGTTCTGGAAACAACTCTGAAGAAACAAAATTGCATTCATGATGAAATTAAGAACAGAATGAACTAGGGAACTTCTGTTACCATCTTTTTTTTTTCGGAATCTTTTACCTTACAGTTCGCTATCAAACAACATACCGATCAAAACATACAGTCCAACTATTAATTACGTATGCTCTTTTATATAGGTACGAAAAGTGGGTCTCTAACGTTCAGAAGGGAACACAGGCTGAGGGTTACCCATGTGTCACGTACCATAGACCATATATCATTCAGAAGGGCGAGATAGGCTGAGGAGAGTGTCTTGACAACAGATTGCTGGGGAAGATACGTGGACCTAAAAGGGACGAGGTAACGAAGGACTGGAGGAAGTTGCAAAATTAAAGCCTTCATGATGTGCACTCCTCGCCAAAATTATTCAAGTGATCGTATCAAGAATGAGACAGTCGGGGCAGATGCATGTCTGGGGAAGAGAGGAAATAGGTGCATGCATGGTTGTGGTGGTAAACCTGACGTACAGATACCACTTGGAAGACCTGGGTTTAAATGGGACTACCTAACTCCATGGAGAACAGTCCTTCTTGGAAAGCTATAAAGTTCTCAGCCGGTCACGAGATTCGCCGCATTTTACGGAACAGGAAGGTTCATTACCGCATTCACAACAGCCCGCCACTTGTCCCTATTCTGAACCAGATAAATCCAGTCCACGCCCAGCCCCGTCCCACTTCTTGAAGATTCATTTCAATATTATCCTCTCACCTATGCCTGTGACTTCTACGTAGTCTCTTTCCCTCAGGTTTCCCTATATCTTCTTTCCCCATCCGTGCCACTTGCCCCTCCCACCTCGTCATTCTTGGTTTCATCATCCGAATAATATTAATAATATTGCATTGGTCAATAATATTAAAATGGATCTTAATGACGTAAGATCGGGGAGGAGACTGGATTCATTTGGTTCACAACAGGAACAAGTGGCGGACTTTTAAGAACCCGGCAATTAACCTTCGATTTCAGCAAAATGCGAGTGCTTTTTTTTTTATTAGTTCTGGAACTATGGGCTCCTCAAGAATGACTGCTCCATGGAGGCAATTGTTCGTCTAAACTGGCCTATGGCATGTCATAAGCGCACGGTACACGGGCAAGCACACCGATCAGTAAAGAAATTTCACAGATGCAAGAGAGTTCTCAAACGGACGGCTCCCCGTTTTGAAGATCTTCTACAATCCTCGTGTGCAAAAGACGCGGAAGCGAAGGTTCTTGCACCTAAATGAAGATAATGAGCTAAGAGTCGCTTAGCAGCTCCAACTGCCAGGAGGCACCATTGTAAGGGAGTCTCTGCCCTGGCTATTGAATGCACGACAAAAGTGGCAACAGAGCCATGAACTCCCTCGCGCACATCGACAGGGTTGCCATGCCTACTACCCACGTAGCCTCGGCTCCAACACGTACAGGAAGAATGGATGTGTACAGCCAGAGCCAAATGTTCACACATTCTCTGCAAACATCACCGACACGATACCCCGCAAAAATGGCAGAAAACCAGGTTTTCCTTGCAACTAACGCATGGGCCAAATTACAGTATATTCTCGAATCTAATCCGCACCCTAATCTACACCGCACTAGTTTTTGCCGTTTCTTAAACGGAAAAAAGGTTAGTTCGCGGTTCTAATCCGCACCTTTCCTTCAACCGCCTTCAGAAGTCGCGCGGTCGGTGTCGGCTGCATGGAAAGCCATCCCGGAGAGCACTGTCGTCAGATCTTTCAAGAAGTGTTGCATAAGCAATGCTTTGGACGGATCCGAAGATGAAGATAAAGATGATAGTGACTGGGTGACGGATAAGGATTCAGTTATGAGTGATGACGGCGAGTCTAATGAATAATAAATTATAAATATTATATAATATAAATAATAACTTATTTTATTGTATTGTTCTTATGGCACGTACAGCGGCTCTATCATTTTTCCAAAATCCAGCTCACGACCGCGAATCTAATCCGCACGCGATTCTAATCCGCATCTGATATTTTAGCCCTCTGAAGCTGTAAAAGGGGTGCGGATTAGATTCGAGAATATACGGTAATTCTAAATTACTTATTCTGTCCAAACACAGAAATTCTTCTTTAAAATAATGTGAACCCCGCTATGTAATGAGTTTACATTTCTGTATCTTCCACAACAAAATACGAAAGAATCTTTTGTAAGAGAATACAGGGTGAGCATAAAACCTTTCCCTGATTACAAACATTTTTTTAAATATAACTCAAGAAGTTTTTTTTACAACACATTAGAACACTTCAACATGTGCTCCTTTTGTTGCACAGAGAACGTCTAATCGACAATCAATTTCTCTCCACGTGTTCTCCAACATGTGTTCAGTTATTGTAGCAAAGGCGTCCGTTATTCTTGCCTTCAAATTTGTAATATCTGGAACTGGTGTCGAAAACACTTTGTCCTTAACATACCCCCATAAAAAGAAGTCAAGGAGGGCGATATCCGGCAATCGCGGTGGCCAGGGTGTCGGATCATCTCTCCCAATCCACCTGTTTGGAAATTTTGCATCCAAAAACCGACGAACAAGTGAACCCCAGTGTGGATGTGCACCATCTTGTTGGAGAATTACCCACGGCTGAAACTCTCCTAACTGAGGTGCAACATAAAGTTTTCTTGTAAGAAATGTTTGTAATCAAGGAAAGAATTTATGCTCACTCCGTATATACCTTCTAACTTTCATCTATTCACGTTTGACTCGGCAGTGATCTGGGTCTGCCGTAAGAACCAAATTCGGGGGCGCAGGCGCAAGGGAAAGGCGAGAGGAATGATTTGTTGCCAGGAGAGGGGGGGGGGGGGGGGGAAAAAGGGGGGGGTTTTGGTTTAGGGGGTGGGGGCCAGCAAGAAAAGGCGGGGGGGGGGGGGGGGGGCAGGGGGGGGGGGGGAGAGAGTGTTTGTGGGGGGGGGGGGGGGGGGGGGGGGTAACAGCGCGACTGTTTCGTTTAAGGTTTCGGGGTTTGTGCAGAGAGTACACATAAAACGTGGTTCTGTGTTACCCGCCTTCCGATTCAGGCTACGACCGCCCTGAGGCGAGAAGGCAAAAATGACCCAGGAAGAGCACTTGCTACACAGTCTGACCCAAAAGTCAGGTAACCAAAAACATTCATTCGTATTTACGGGCATGTCAGTGCACAGATATGCAGTAAATTTTGTACAAAACAGTCAATGCACGCATAAAAGTTACAATAAGGCGAGTTCACGTATCCACTTTTGCCTTTGAAAATCCGTAAGTATTACATATTCGGAGTGTTTTCTGTAGCTGTAGTCTTCCAGCATGCAAGGCGCAAGCATGCGCCGTATTATACTGTCATCTGTGGCGTCTCTGTCTCTACCACATTTTTCCACATTATCTCATAAACGCCAGGATTTTCGGGAAAAAAAGTTACTGAACATAAAACGAGCGTTCTGATTTACTCGACGACTTTTTATCTGAAACATTTCCCATTCTAAGAATAATTCTGCGAGATACTATCATAAACGAACACAGGTCTTCATGTAAAGTGGCCACCATTCTTTCAGGTTTTAATGAAACTTGAATTTTCTGGACAGATTTTCGGAAAGTACTCCAGTCCAGTGGGAGCCGAGTTGTTCCACGCGGACATGAAAATAACAGTCGCTTTTCGCGATATAGCGAACGCGCCTAAGAACGGGATCCGAGCGCTGAGTTGCGCAATGTACCCGGAGAGTCTCATCCGGAACAGTCTTTTGTAAACTGATAAAGTAATAACGCAATTTAGTGTACATTTTTACTGACCGATTACCACACTATTTGGCCATTCAGCATACAGGAAATCAAGCCAGCGCTACTCCAAAATACCACACACGCAACATGTGTAAGAATCAACTCTTGGAGTAACACGCCGTGTCGAAGCAATACGCTCCCCCGAAAGGCCATTAAATATTTACCAATCCACACATCATAATCCAGAAAACCTGAATCTGCAATAACCCCACTGTCACCAACAAACCTCGCAACGCAAAATGCCTTAAATTTAGACAGACGAATATACAATTCTTCTGTGAAAACCGCCAGTGGTATTCGCGGTGTGCGGTTCTGCAGACGATAACCTCTGCGCAAATTTTCAATCATACGTGTCCGATACTTTGCTGGTGTTTCATTTTACGTATTTCTGTATATGATCCTAGTTAAATCTGCCCGATATAACCTCGAAGCTTCACAAAGAGACCGTGCCTATAAATACTGGATTTACAAACACTATTTCACACCCAATGGAAAAGCAAGTTTGTAATTGATCTCCGCGCCAAATTCCTGATCCCTAGCTCCAATGCTTCGTCATCACTATTATACGGAAAGCTATGAAAAAAAAAGCGCTTGAAGGTCAATGTCTCACTTTACATTCTGCAGAAATGTTACCTTTACAATACCTTTACAAAACCTGTACACTTCCCAACACTTGTCTCCATACAACATTTCAGGACTCCAAACTGCATAGTGCTTCGTCGGTCCTGCAACATGGGCACAAGCGCCTACCATACATACCGCCCGCAGGAAATCAGAGCGTCGGGTTTGTTGTCCAATGGCATAACGTGTATACCAGTTTTATTGAAAAATCGGTTAACTGCCTAAAAAGTTACAATGGAGGGGCCGAAACAATGTAATCTTAGGAGACAATCATTTTCGAAGCACACAAAGATTTCAAACACGTCCCATCTGATTTTGCATCTCATATGCGTCTGTACAATCAATCACAATCAATCAATCGGAAAAACCGGTCACCATTACGTGAAGAAAAAGTTGATACTGTGCTTTTCAACAGACCTAAAAGAGCAATGAGGAGGGAAAGTGGTAAATACTATAAACAAATGCATAGAGGAGAGTTCAGCTTTTCGCTCAGCCGCTAACACCCGCCAAAACATCGCCCTGCACCCGCTGTTTTGGTGGTGGGTACTGAAAACTGAACGTTCAGGTTGCAGCCCGTCACTGCCGGATATTCCTAACCGAAGTCTTTCTGACTATTCTATTTATTTGTTTCTTTAGCAATGCTTTGCTTTACCTATTGAAGTCATACTGTGGCAAACGACAAAGATATTAACGGAGGATGAAGTCTGCAGCACATTAAGTCGTCGCCTAGTTTAAGGCACTGCTGGCTCGGCGTATGGAAGGATTGCGGGTACATATATGATACAGTTACTTCTTGTATGGACAGTTATATTGTGTAACTGTCTCGCAGTCCGCGGTGGGTCTTCTTGCGACCACAATGGCGCGACAGCTTTCTGACTTCACAGCTTGCTTATGTAAGTGGACGGACAGATAGAATCACAGCCCAGCTCTGACGTGAAACATGGAAAAGACTCTCAGATGCCAACGGGGTGTTTCGGTCGGCGTTTTCGAAATAGCCTTAAGAAAAACACTAAACTTAGCACTACACAGTATTTTCTTTGCGATGAATGGTGATTCATATTTACATTCTGACGTAATGAATACCGTCACCTGTTACCAGACTCCCTGACTACAGTATGCCCTAGCATCTGATTACTGTTTCTAATTCCCGAACGCCCGGTAACTCTCCGATTACGCGTCTACCACCTTTTATGATCTCTGTCCTTGCATTCCAGCTCATCTTCTCCACAGTCCTCTGTCTGCCCTTCTACCCAACTTGTTTTCCAGGGTGACACCTTCGACACATTTTGACTCTTGTGCTTTAATTAAAAAAAAAAATACTGGTTACAACTTTATTAACGTTCCCACGAGAACAAAACGCCCACACAGAGTACAGCCAAAAGTCGCACATGCCTCTCAGTTCAGAGGTTAAACCCATAAATTCGTGAACAGAAAATAAAAATGTCGAACTAAGCTTTCAAAGATCTGGTTTTTGTAATGAATTCTTTCGTCCTCACGGCCGGAGAAATATGAGTGAAATACGAGAAGGTCGGGGGGTCAGAAAGTCCTTACTCAGCTGTGGCGTGGACACAAAAAAAATTTCCCCTTATCGTAACCAAATCAGTGTTCGGCTACAACTGTTACCAGCCAACTACTAATTTAAATAGGGTAAATCAGACTACAATAAAACAAATCCAGAAGTAATTCTTGCGGTGGAGGTCGTTTCACTAGTCAAGAAATTTTCTGATTTTTATAGAATACGAAGGTTCTTTACCACGCTCACAAAAACCCTACCACTGGTACCACATGTATCCAAAGTCCTCACGCCACATCTTTCTTCTCCACAATCAAATTTAATATTATACACCACCGAGGCTAAATATTTAATTCAAATTGGTTCTTCCGCTTCAGAATCCCGGCTAAAATTTTGCCCGTTATGTTTCACGTCCTATGGGTGCTACATACCCTGGCCAGTACATATTCCTTGATTTTATCGTTCCCACAGACCAATGTTTGGTAAAAACAGGGCCTACATATTATGACGCTATACTATAACGTATTTTTTTTTCCAAGCCAAGTCACTCCCTCCAAATTAGGCCTACAATTGGCATACGTACCAAATTTCATCGCCATCCGTTAACTGCAGATGCGATACAAGGACCAAGTGTTCATGTACCCTTTTTTCAATTCGTGCAAAGAATGCCAAAAAAAACCTCAAATACTTCACCTTCCCCGATAACAAACAAATCCAACGCAAATTCAAAAAGCACAGCGTGGTGGTTACATAACCTACATCCTGTGTACTGTTGACAAGAACTGGATTACCTGACGTTATCTTCAAGCGGTTATGAGATAAGGCTCTCGGTTATGGCCTAAAATCACAAGTCAACACGCCACGTGCACTCAACCAAAAAAAAAAAAAACCATTCACCTAACTGCGTACTTTCTCATCTTCACTTTCCTCGTCAGTATCACGCATTAGGTCTCCTGACCGATCAGAGTTCAAACTACATCCACCTGCTCATCTCTTAAGGAGTTTACGTAAATACTTTCTCCTTTTGGACTTCCATAGCAACCCCAAGTCAGTCAGGGGTCGTATTTCTGACATAGCACCGCGGCGCGAAACTGCAGTTGATGAAGTCCAAAGACGTACAGGAAATTTGTGGTTAGGCGAACCGGGTCCACGGTGAAAGCTCGTCGATCGTACGAAATTACGTGAGCCGTTACGTTATTAAACAGAGAGTAAAACACTTTTGTACTGAGAAATCATGCAGGTTTGTCACAAGGCTTTAAAATGGAGCATTCTTCCTGTCCGGCACACAAACAAAGAGTAACATTATCATAAATAACACAATTTTGGAAGAAAATAAAAAAAAAGTAGCTTCCCATTCCATACATAAACACGAGGAAACGACATGCATATAATAAACACGCGTTAAACCGCAAATGCGGTTCACGTGAAAACCCAACTGGCCTGTATTTGGGGGATGTGCGATTCGTATCTCGGCCTGCAGACCTACTATCCTGGACGATAATTTTCGTGGTTTTTCTAGTCCTTTCAAACTCATTACTATCATCCTAAGAAAAAAGAATACAAAATTAGGTACCAAAGTGAATATTTATTTAGGGCCCCAGGGCCGTGCAAGTGAGGGGCCCTGAAGCTTCAGCTTCATTCGCTTCACAGTAAATCCGTCCCTGCTCTCAACGCTACAAAGATAACAGAGAATTCCACCACAGCTCTACCTCCAGCAAACGCGGATTTCTTGTGCGGAAGCCACCGCCGTTTCCCGTATCTGCACAAATTAAAACTGCAATGCATATAGCCAAATGCCGCAGTTAACACTCTTATAATAAAACCAACGAGATTAACTAATTTATCAAATTTATTTTTGGAATAGAGCTCTACATGTTTCGGACAGGTTTTCTGCCCACCATCAGGAGTCTAGTACTATATACACAGCATCAGGTATATGTCATTCAGGTTTTGCTGACTGCTTGATGGCGGGATCAGGATGTTCCACCCTGATCCCGCCACCAAGCAGTCAGCAAAACCTGTATGACATATGACCTATACTAGACTCCTGATGATGGACATAAAACCTGTCCGAAACATGTAGAGTTCTATTTCAAAAATAAATTTGAGGAATTAGTGCATCTCGTTGGTTTTATTATAAGAATATATCACGATGCACGGTCACATGAATGTCAAAAGCCGCAGTTAACGTTTCTTCTTCATCATCACGCACGATTCTCCTAGTTATGTCGTTCCATCTTCTACTATCCTCTTCAATAAACCATATGAAGCAAAGTCCTTACAGAGACGTCAGCACCCACTCAGCCGCTCAAGCACTGAATGCTGTCCGAGTCCATACCATAATGGCATAAGGCTGAGACGAGGTATCGCTCAACTAATTCGTAGCCTCGGCACTTACAGGGGATGTTGACTCACGACCCGGCAACTCTACACCAGGGAGAAAAGTTTCCTGTACCTACTGAACAGAGGCTGGGTGAGCCCCACAGCCGTGCTGGACGTTTGGAGGACAGATCTCCTGCCCTTGCTGGGAATCAAACCTTGGTTTCTCGGTCGTCCAGTCCCTATCCCAGTGACTATGCCGACTACGCATATTAAAATTTTAAACAAGGCTTGGTTCAAGGGTCTGAGGAAAACAACGAACTATACCAATGAGGAAAAATAGTTATCTACGGGACTGAGGTTCGAACCTTGGATCTCCCAATACAAAAGACATGTTAACAATCACAAAGCATCAAGTTATTTTAATCTGCCATTATGAAACCGGCAACGAGAGGGTATAGCATTAGAATATGCTGAAGCCGGCCCAATTCGGGATATTAGCCAACTGGTTCCTCGTCATAAACTTCACACAACCGGCTAATGTTCAAAAGCCACGAAAGAATGGTTCCAACGCCAAAATCGCCAACATGGTAAAAAGCGTGGAAAATTATTCGCGTTGCTACAGTACATTTTAAAACAAAACCTGACACGAACAGTTTACGAAAATCGCCAACACGCAATAACGTACTGAATTATTCAGCCTCCACTACAGTAGGTTATTTCAAACGCCGCACAAACAGCTTATGCATTTTTTTTTCGCGCTGTTGCAATTCTGTATGGTTCCTGTAGCAGCCTGGTCAACAGCAACATGAAGCTAACATTTACCGGGCGGTCGACAGTAGTTCGTTTCCCACTACAGATGTGGACGTTTTATCTTCGTCACATTCTGTCCGTATCCCCCAGCAACCAGCGACTGGACTGGTACCGTGGTAAAGGGGCAAAAAACTGGTCCCTCCTCACCTCCATCAAATGACAAGTTTTCGAATGCATGGAGCTTCGTTTCCAATTTCGCAAAACCTTCTTGGCATGTTGCAACTTCAAATCTAGATTTTAACACAATCGCATACTTCGTAAATGTATGTAATTCGCGTCTTCTTCCTCTAAATTACTTGCCATACATTTACGACTTCACAATCCAGTGCACCAGCCTTCTTCCTCTCTTAGATTACCGTACTTCTACATAACCGAAATAGTTTACCTGTATCATCTTCACAACAGCTTGCAATGCGCATATGTTCGTGTTCCAGACACGATTCCCAGATCCTCCGTCGCAAATAAAATAATGTTACTCGCCGTTCCAAGTTCAAACGGCAAACTTTTTCTACGTATTTCGATTACTAATACAAAAACCTTTCCTCTGTGTCACAAACTATCGACGCGTCAATGGTGATCCCTAAAGGTGGGCACGGAAGTAAAGCCGTAGGCATTACTGGCTTGGACACCGGATGCAGGTAAGTGGTAAGCTCCATGATCGGACGTATTCACGACCGGGACGATAACTACCAATGGACAGTGGACCTGGTATGCCTCAGTGACGCTGTCGACATGGCGACAAAAAAAATCGCAGTACCACTGACAGCCACTGCAATGAGTTTTCCCTACGGTTCAAATTTAAAAACCACAGATAACAAGGGACTGGAGAAAAGTACAGAAAGGACTTGCACAATCTGTGGCCTTCGCAAAACACTGGGTGACTAAACAGACGCAAAAGGTGCGCCACACAGGCCTGGCTGGACGGCACAGCACGTACCTGCACAGACTGTGTGAGAAATATTATATATATATATATATATATACGAAACGCTGTGTCTGTCAAAGGAAAAAAACTTGTGAAATATGGTCAGGAGGCATAATACCAAAATAAGGTGTGAAGATGTGGAACTGCTACATCTAGCTCAGGATATGGTCAGCGGCGCGATGTTATGACCTAGACATTCAACAAGCACCTCACATAACACTTCTGTTAAACACCCGCAGAAACGGCCGAAGCGTAGTTGACAGGGTTAACAGTGAAGCTTTAAAAAACAGGATGGAAAGCTGGCTCGCGATAGGACTAGGAACGTGACCTTGGGAATACGCGAATAAATCTTCGGAATCCATGCAATACGGAAAATTTCTTGACTAATTAAAACCCTGCTCCATGGAGTATGATGTAAAGAACGATTACACAAGAACGTCCATTGCAATGTATACCTTAGGTAAATGGCACATACAAACCGAACAACAATACCCCTTTGAAGAGTGAAAAGTCCCAAACAATATGGCAGTAATTTCCTGTCCAATACTGCTGGATGTTCGACCGATCACTGTTTTGTATAAACCAATGTTCTTAACCTCTTTTGTGCCAATAGTCCCTTAGGAAGTCCGGTGAACCTACATAACCCGTCTCAGAAAAAAAAACATATTTAAATGTATAAAATATAATACACAGATGCAGAATCTATACCTATGCACTGCAATTTATATTACAGATTGTACTACAAAGGAAACCAATTACGCTCACATGCAGTTTTAAGATTATTAAAGAGTAACAAATATGTAATACGGTAATATACGAACTTCTTTATTTGTCCATTAAATAAATAACAAGACAACAAATGAATTTAAGAGACGTGCAAGTTGAAATTAAATTAATTTTTTTTTTTAAAGACACCAGTGCGAAGGCAAATGTGTTCTGGTTTCCCTTCCTTAGGCTATAACAATATCAGTGTGCTTTACTGAAGCTAATACATTGTTGAAGTATTATTTGTTTTTGGTGCAACAGCCCCCCAGTGGGCCAGGGCCTCCACGATCACGAGGTTTCTAGATCACACACGACGACACACCACAGTCGGCAGGACTCCTCTGGACGAGTCATCAGATTATCACAGAGACCTCTACCTGACAACACACAACACTCACAACAAGCATCCATGCCCCCGGTGGGATTCAAACCCACAATCTCAGCAGGCGAGCAGTCGCAAACATACGCCTTAGGCCGCGTGGCCACTGGGACCGGCAGTGCTGAAGTCTAGAGACCATAAACTACTTTGCTGCCTACATTCATTATTGAATGATAAGCTAAATTACAGTTACAGGTTTGTGAAAATAGAGTTGTAAATTCTGTCGCACCCCAGTTCACGAACCTCCCGGAAATCTATCCCCAGGCTAAGAACGGCTGGTGTAAACGCTACCAGGCATCGCCCGCTTTTCCTTCTGATAGTCGAATGACAAATAAAAGAGTACGGGTCACTGATGTTATGATAGTGGCTGGGGAAGGACCAAAGTACTCGGGGGGGGGGGGGCCTCGCCCAGGGGCGCCTCCCTATCTTCCGGACCGTGTCGGTCGTGCCCGGCAACGTAGCCCGCGGCCCCCAA
>Ga0131853_10012254_pt1 | contig 15702 bp, 68 predicted proteins | sample TergutLab28metaG_FD_92764 | JGI IMG/M metagenome (GOLD analysis project Ga0131853, IMG submission 92764) | Labiotermes labralis P1 segment gut microbial communities from Petit-Saut dam, French Guiana - Lab288 P1 (version 2) (version 2) | ecosystem: Host-associated > Arthropoda: Insects >...
ACTACTACTACTACCAGTGCTACTACTAATAATACCACCACAGAACCACACCTAACACCACCACTACAACTACAACAACTACTGCTAATACTTATACTAACACCACCCCACCACACCAACCATCACTTCTACTCCTACTATTACCAACACCACTACTACTACTACTACTACTACTAACACTGCTTCTACTAATACTACCACCACCCCACCAACCCCACCACCACTATTATTACTACTACTATTACCACCACCACCAACACCACCACTACTATTACTACTTCTACTACTCCTAATTCTAGTAAAAATACTTCCACCAAACCACCAAAACCACCACCACCAATAACACTAATACAACTACTACCACTACTACTACTACTGCTACTACTATTACTGTTACTACTACTGCTATTCTTAATACTACGACCACCCCGCCACAAACAACATAACCACCACTACTACTAATACTACTATTGTTACTTCTAATACTACTACCACCACACCACCCACTTCAACATAACTAATACTATTACCACCTCCACTACTACTACTACAATTCTAATACTACTACTACTGCTACTACTAATAATACCACCTCCCCACCAACTCCACCACCAATACTACTACTGTTACTATTACCAACACCACCAACACCACCACCAACTCCACAACCACCACTACTACTACTGCCAATACTACTGCAACTACTAATTCTACCACAACCCCTCCATCCCCTACACCACCAATAGTACTAATATTACCAACACCACAACAACTACTACAACAACTACAGCTAATACTAATACTACCACCACCCCACCACCCCCACCACCACTAATTCTACTATTATTACCACCTCCAATAATACTACTACTACTATTTCTAATACTAAAACAACTAGTACTTCTACTATTACTGCTGCTACTAATACAAACATCCCCCCACCACCCCCACCACCACGAATATTACTAATACTAATATTAACACCACCACCACCACCACCAATAATACTAATACTACTACTATTGCTACTATTACTAATACTACTAATACTAATATTTCCAGCACCCCACCAACCCTACAATCACCACTAATCTTACTACTACTATTACCACCACCACCACTAATACCACTACTACTACTACTAATATTCTTACTAATACTATTACTGCTACTACTAATACTAACACCACCCCACCAACACCAACACCACCACTACTACTACTACAACAATTACCACCAACAACTCCATCAATACTACTACTACTACTACTAATATTACCACTACCCCAGCACCTTTACCACCACTAATACTTCTACAATTACCACCACCACCACCACCAACACAACTACTATTACTACTACTATTACCACCACCATCATCACGAATACTACTACTACTACTACTGCTACTAATAATAGTACCACCACACCCTCAACCCCCAACACCACTACTAATACTACTACTATTACCACCACCAACACCATCACTACAACTTCTACTACTACTATTAGAATTACTAATACAATAACTGCTACTACTAATACTATCATCACCTCACCAACCACAACATCAACACTATTACTACTACTACTTCTATTACCACCAGAGCCTCCAACAATAATACTAATGCTACTACTACTACAACTACTGCTACTAATATTACTACCACCACCCCAGCACCAACACCAACACTAATACTACTACTATTACCAACACCACCGCCAACACAACCACTACTAATATTACTACTTATACTACTAATGCTACTAGTAATACTACCACCACCACAACACCCACAAAACCACCACTACTACTACCTCTACTATTACTACTACTAATAGTTCCACCACTTCACCACACACACCACCATTACTACTATTAAAATTACCACCACCACAATTACTATTACTACTACTACTACTACTATTACTGCTAATACTAATACTACCACCACCTCACCATCCATAACACCGCTACTGCTACTTCTACTATTACCAACATAACGACTAATACTACTAATATTACTACTACTAATACTACCACTACCCCACCAACCCCACCACCACTCCTACTACTATTATTACCACCACCTCCACTAATACTACTACCACGACTACTACTACTGTTACTAATAATAATACCACCACACCACCTACCCCAACACCACTACTACTACTATTATTACCAAAACCACAACCACCACCACAACCACCACCACTACTACTACTACTACTACTACTAATGCTACTACTAATATTACCAACAAACCGCCACGGCAACCATCACTACTACTACTATTAACACCAACACCACCAACACCACCACCACCACTACTAAGACTGTTACTACCACTACTACTACTACTACTAATGCTACTACTATTGCTACTACTAATACCACCAACACCCAACAAACCTCACGAAACACACCACCACTACTACTACTACAAATATTACCACCATCACCACCACCACCAGTACTACAACTACTACTACTACTACTACGAATGCTATTATTAATACTACCACCACCCCACCAACCCCAACATCAACACCTCTACTACTACTACTATTACAACCACCGCAACCAACACTACTACTACTACTACTACTACTACTAATAATACCACCACCCCACCTAACTCACCTCCACCACTACTAATACTACTACTATTATCACCACAACCACCATCACTACTACTTCTACTACTACTGCTTCTACTAATAATACCACCAACCCACCACCGCCACCACCACTACTACTACTAATATTACCAGCACCACCACCACCACCACCACAACTACTACTACTACTACTACTACTGCTACTATTAATAATACCATCACCCCAAAATCCCCAACGCCTCCACTACAACTATTAATATTACCACGACCACCACCACCACCAATACTATTACTACTACTACTACTACTGCTACTACTAATACAAACAACACTGCACCAACTCCACCACCACTACAACTACGACTATTACCACCACCATCACCACTAAGACTATTACAACTACTACAACTACTACTACTACTACTACTGCTTCTTCTAATACTACCACCAACCCGCTACAGCGCAACACCACTATTACTACTACTACTATTATTATTACTACTAATACTAATACTTACAACACCCCACCACCCTCACCACCCCCACCAACCCCACTATTTCTACTACTACTATAACCACCACCACCTCCACCACTACCACCATCATCACCACTACTACTACTATTAGTACTACTAATGCTACTATAAATACTACCACAACCTCACCACCCCCACCACCACTACTACTACTACTATTACCACCACCACCACCACTACTATTACTACTACTACTACTGCTAATAATAATATTATCAACACCCCACGAACCCCACCACCACAAACACCACTACTATTACTATTATTAAAACCACCACCACCACCACCACCACTACTACTACTAATACTACTACTACTGAAACTATTAATACTACCACCACCACACCAAACCCCACCACCAATACTACTACTACTACTACTATTACCACCACCACCACCACTACCACAACTACAAATACTACTACTACTACTGCTACTACTAATACTACCACCACCCTACCAGTCCACCACCCCCACCACAACCACTACAACTACTACTATTACCACCACCACAACCACCACCACTACTAATACTACTATTACTACAATTGCTACTACGATTACTACCACCACCCCCAACACTACTACTACTACTACTATTACCACCACCACCACCACTACTACTACTACTACTACTATTGCTACTAATATTACTAACACTACCTTAACACCCACATCAAATCCACTACTAGTTCTACCATTACCACCAGCACCACCACCAACACCACCACCAACTTCACCACTACTACTACTAATACTACTACTAAAACTACCACAACCCCACAACCCCCACCACCACTACAACTACTACTACTAATATTACCACCACCACCACCACCACTACTAATACTACTACTACTACTACTACTATTGCTACTACTAATACTACCACCAACCCAACACCCCCACCAACACCACTACTACTACTACTACCATTACTTCCACCACTACCAACACTACCACTACTACTAATGCTACCACCACTGCACTACACCCACCACCACAAATAATACTACTACTACTACAGTTACGAATCCTAACACTACCAATACTAACACGACCCCACGAACCCAACACCACTACTACTACTACTACTATTAGCACCACCACCAACACTAATACCACTACTACTACTACTACTACTACTAACACTATCGCTACTACTAATACTACCCCAACCCCACTAACATCACCACCACTAACACTACTACTATTACCACCACCACCAACAACACCACCAATACAATTACTAATACTAATACTACCAACAGACATAGAACCTCACCAACACCATTAGTACTACTACAACAATTCCACCAACACCTCCACCAGTACTACTACTACTACTACTAATACTACTAATAGTACCAGACCCCACCTCACTCAACATCAACACTACTACTACTACTATTAAAACCACCACCACCACCAGCACTACTACTACTAATACTACTACAAATACTACTGCTATTAATACTACTACCACCACAACACCACCCCCATCACCACTATAAATTCTACTATTACCAACACAACCATATTCACTACTACTATTACTACTATTACTACTATTGCTACTACAAATACTACCACTACCCAAACACCTGCAACAAGGCCACTAATACTAATACTACTATTACCAACAAAACCACCACTTTTACTATTACTACTACTACTACTAATACGACTACTACTACTACTACTACTACTACACTACTACTACTAGTATTACTACTGCTAATACGAATACTACCAGCTCCCTACAAACCCCACCTCAAACTAATACTATTACATCTATTACCACAACCACTACCTCCAATACTACTACTACTAATACACTACTACTATTAGTATTACTACTGCTAATACTAATACTACCAACACCCCAGCACCCCCACCACCACTAGTACTCCTACTATTACGAAAAACACCACCACCACTAATACGACTACTACTACTACTATTATTACCACCACCACCACCAACAATACTATTACTACTACTACTACTGCTACTACTAATACTACCACCAACCAACCACCCCCACAAACACCACTAGAACTACTACTACTCTTCCCACCACCACCACCACTACTAATACTACTAATAACATTACTAATACTACAAAGGTCACACCACCCCCATCACCACCACTACTACTACTACTATTAACACCACCACCACCAACACCACCACGACTACTTCTACTACTACTACTGCTAATAATAATACTAACAATAACAGACCACTCCAATCACCACTAAAATTATTACTGTTACCACCACCACAACCACTACTTCTACTACTATTACTACTACTGCTACTACTACTACCACTACTACTACTACTACTATTATTAATACTACTAATATTATTGCTACTACTACTAATACTACCACGACACCACCACCCCCAACACTACCACAACTACTAAAATTATTATTACCACCACCACCAACAACACCACCATCAATACTATTACTAATACTACTACTACTAGTACTGTTACAACCACCAACACCACATGTACTACTACTACTATTACCAACACAACCATCGATACTACTACTATTACTACTACTAATACTACTAATAATATCATGACTCCACCACACTCAACAACCCCACTATTAATACTACTAATAAAACCACCACCACCACCACCACCATTATTGGTACTACTACTAGTACTACTACTGCAAATAATAATCCTACCACCACCACACCAAACCCAATATCATTATAACTACTACAATTACCAGCTCCACCATCATCACTGCTACTACTACTACTACTAATACTACTACTATTACTAATAATGCTACTACTAATACTAACACCACCACACCACCCCCGCCACCACCACTACCACTAAAACAACAATAACTACTACTACTACTTCTACTACTACTACTACTACTACTAATAATACCACCACACCAACACACACACCAAGGCCACTAGTACTAATATTACTATTACCACCACCACCAACACAAACACCATCATCACCAACACTACTATTACTACTACCACTACTCCTTCTACTATCACTAACACCACCGAAACACCCCCACCAACACCACTAGTACTACAACTAAAATTAGTACCATCACCACCACTACTACTATACTAACACTACTAATACTACCATGACACCACCATCCTCAAAACCACCACTACCACTACTACTATTAACACCACCACCACCTCCACCACCACTACTACTACTACTACTGCTACTGCTAATACTACCACCACCCCACCTCCCTCACCACCACCACTACTACTACTATTACTAGAAATACCCCCTCCACCACCACCACCGCTAATATTGCTACTATTACTTCTACTATTACTACTACTTATACTACCACAAACCCACCACCCCACCACCACTACTACTACTAATATTACCAACACCACCACCATTATTACAACAACTACTACTACTACTAATATTGCTGCTACTAATACTACCACCACCCCACCACCCTCAGCAACGACACAGATATTATTAAACTATTACCACCACCACCACCACCAATAATACTAATAATATTACTACTAATACTGCAACTACTAATACTACAACAACCCCACCACCCCCTACACCAAACCACTACTACTATTACCACCACCACCACCACCACCAATAATATTACTACTACTACTACTGCTGCTACTACTAATACTACCAAGACCCCACCACCTCCAACTACACCATTACTACTATTATTTCAATTATCACCACCACCATCACTGCCACTAATTCTACTAGTATTACTACTGCTACTACTAATACTACCACCAACCCACCGCCAACCCACCACCCCCAACACCACTACTACTACCAGTATTAACTCCACCACCACCAACACTACTAATACTAATACTACTAATACTACTACTACTACTACTGCTACTACTAATACTACAACCACACCACCACTCCCACCACAACTACTACTATTATTACCACCACTACCACCACTATTACTAGTACTACTATTAACACAACCACCACCACCACAACTACTAATACTACTACTACTACTACTACTACTACTAATACGAAAACAACCCCATCATCCCCACCACCACTACTACTAATATTAATACCAACACCACCACTACTCCTATAATATTACTACTACTAATACTGCTGCTACTAATACTCCCACCACCCCACCACCTCCACCACCACTACTACGACTACTATACTACCAACACCACCACCACTACTAAAAACTAAACTAAAATCCGTGGCCTTAGTCCGCACGCGAACTATACCTTCAGAGCGGCCGCCGCCGGTCAGCGTAGTTAGTGCCAACTTTTGCGGATTGAGGGGTGTCCCGTGGTCAGCGCAACGGGTTCCCACAGCCGTTAATCTCCGATTTCTGATCCTGGAGCCGCTATATTTTTCATTCGAGAGGCTCCTTAATTGACCACTCGAGGCTCACGAGGCTGAGTGGATCCCGTTCCAGAATCACTACTACTCAGAAAATTTGGTAGCGCCGGGGATCGAACCCGGGAACTCTATTTGTAGCCAGAAACTCTGTCCACTAGACCACAGATGCGGTCCCACCACCGCTACTACTACTACTAATAGTACTAGTGCTACTACAAATACTACCACCACCACACCACCGCCTACAAATCCACTACTACTACTACTAATATTACCACCACCACCACCACTATTACGACTACTACTAATACTACTACCAATACTGCTGCTAATAATACTAACACCAACCCACCACCCCCACCAACAATACTACTACTACTATTACCACCACAACCATCACCCCTACTACTACTACTACTAATACTCTTCCTAATAATAATACTAACACGAACCCACCACACCAATCACCAAAATTAACACTACTACTACTACTACTACTATTACTATTACTGCTACTACTACTAATACTACAACCACCCCACAATCATCACCCCCACCACTAACAAGACTAATATTACCGCCACCTCCAACACCACCATCACTAATACTACTATTACTAATAATGTTACTACTAATATTACCACCACCCCACCACACCCACCACCATCACTAATACAATTACCACCTAAACTATCACTACTACTACTTCTACTACTACTGCTACTACTAATACTACCACCTTCCCACCACCCACACCAAGTCTACTATTACTACTATTACCACCACCACCACCACCACTACTACTACAACTACTACTACTACTACTACTACTACTTCAATTGCTACTATTACTACTGCTACTACTAATACTACCACCACACCACAACCCCCACCACTACTACTACTACTATTACCAACACCACCACCACTACTACTACTACAACTACTTATACTTTTACTAGTAATACTACGACCACACCACCAGCCCCAAAACGAATACTACTACTACTATTAACAACAAAACCACCACTACTACTACTACTACTACTACTACTGTTACGACCACCCCACAACCAACACCACCTCCACTACTACTACTATTATTACTACTACCAACACCACCACCAACACTACTTCTACTACTACTACTACTAATATTATTATTTCTAATACTACTGCTCCTACTAATACTACAACCTCCCCGCCGGCCCCAGTTCCAATACTAATACTACTATTACCACCACCAACACCACTATTACTACTTCTACTATTTCTAATACTAATACTAATACTACTTCTGCTACCACCAACTCACCACCGCCACCAAAACCACTACTACTACTACTATTGTTACCACTATCACCACCACCATTATTACTACTACTGCTACTACTACTACTATTAATATTATTGCTACTACTAATACAACAACCACCCGACAAATCCCACCACCACTACTACTAATACTAATACCACCACAACCACCACTACTACAACAACTACTACTACTACTATAACTACTGCTATTTCTGCCACTACTAGTAATATTAACACCACCGCACGACCACCACCCCCGCGATTAATACAACTACGAGTATTACCACCACCACCACCACCAATACCTTTACTACTACTAAAATTTCTACTACTTCTAATACTACTAATACTAATACTATCAGCACACCACCACACCCACCACAAAAACTACTTGTACTACTAAAAACACAACCACCACCACCACCACCACCACCACTACCACTACTACTACTACTACTACTTCTACTACTGCTACTAATAATACTAACAACACCTCACCACCCGCACCACCACTAATAATACTACTAATATTACCAACACCACCACCACCACTACTACTTCTACTACTATTATTACTGTTACTACTACTACTACATTAAATACTAATACTACAACCACCCCAGCACCACCACCAATAGTAATATTACTACTATTACCAACACCACCAACACCACCACTACTAATAGTACTACTATTACTTCTACTAGAACTACTAATACTGCTACAACTAATACTACTACCAACCCACCACACCCAACACCACCACTACTAATACTACTAAAAATTTACTACTAATGCTACTACTAATAATACCACCACCACACTAACCCAACCACCACTACTACTACTACTACTACTATTACCACCTACATCACCACCACCACCACTACTACTACTACTACAACAACTACTACTACTAATACTACTACAACTACTACTACTACTACTAATACTACCACCACTCCACCACACACACCACCATTACTACTACTAATATTACAACCACCACCACTAATACTACTACTAATACTACTTCTCCTACTACTACTATTGTTACTACTAATAGTACCACCAACCCACCAACCCCAACCCTACTACTACTACTACTATTACCACCACCAACATTAATACTACTACTATTACTACGAATACTACCACCACACCACCACACACACCACCACTACTACAACTACTATTACCACCACCTCCATTACTACTACTACTACTAAGACTATTAATGCTACTACTAATACTACCCAAAAACCACCACCCCCACCACCACTACTACTTCAATTAACACCACCACCACCACTACTACTACTGCTACTACTAATATTACTACTACTACGACTACTACTACTACTAATGCTACTACTATTATTACACCAAACCACCACACCCACATCCACTAATACTACTACTATTACCACCACCAACACTACTACTACTATTACTACTAATGCTATTACTAATACAGCCAACATCACACCACCCTCACAATAATAACTACTACTACTTCTACCACCATCTTCACCACTACTACTACTACTACTATTAGTGCTACTACTAATACTACCACCACCCCACAACCCCTACCACCCCCACAACCAATACTAATAATACCATTAACACCACCACCACTACCATTGTCACCAGCAATAATACTTCTACTAATACTGCTACTACTAATACCACCACCAACTCACCACGCGCACCACGACTACTACTACTACTTATACCACCACCACCACTACCACCACTACTACTACTATCTCTACTACTGCTACTACTAATACAAAGGTCACCCCACCAACCCAACCACCTCAACTACTTCTACTAACACTATTAACACCACCACCAACACCAACACTTCTACTACTACTAGTACAACTGCTACTACAAATACTACCACAAAACCAACACACCCCACCACCACTACTGCTACTACTATTAGCACCACGACCACTAAAACTACTACTACTACTACTACTACTACTACTATTACTACTACTACTATTACTACTAATACTACTACTGCTACTAGTAATACTACCAACATCCTAACACCCTCACCACCACCACTAATACTACTACTACTATTACCAACACCACAACCAACACCACCACCAACACTACTACTTCTATTAATACTACTACTGCTACTACTAATACTACAACCACCCCACCTAAACCCCACCACCACCACTACCAAAACTACTTCAATAACCACCACCACCACCACCACTAATACTACCACCAACCCAACACACCCCACCACCACTACTGCTACTATTATTACCACCACGACCACCACCACAACTTCTACTTCTACTACTACTATTACTACTACTACTATTACTACTAATAATACCACACCACCACCACCACCACCACACGCACTACCACTACTACTACTACTACTACTACTATTACTATTAATAATACTACCATCACCCCAAAACACCCACAACCACCTCTAATATTATTACCACCTCCACTACCAACAACACAACTACTACTACTACAATTACTACTACTGCTTCTACAAATATTAACACCTACCGCACCACAACAACTACTACTACTAATTTTACCACCACCACCACTATCACTATTACTAATACTACTACTACTACTACTACTACTACTAATACTACTACTACTACAACACACCCAACACCACTACTACTAGTACTATTAACACCACCACCACCACTACTAAAACTAGCACTACTACTACTACTACTACTACTACTACTACTACTACTACTACTACTACTACTACTACTGCTACTACTAATACTACCACCACCACACCGCCCCCACCATCACCAATAATATTATTACTACTATTACAACACCACAACCATCACCACCACCAGCACTACTATTATTATTACTACTACTACTGCTACTAATAATACTAACTCCACCCCACCTAACTCCACCACCACCACTACTAATACTACTATTATTACCACCAGCACCACCACCAATCCTACTACTATTAATGCTACAACTAATATTACCACCATTCACACCACCACGACTACTACTAATATTTCCACCACCACCACCACCAACACCACTACTACTACTACTACTACTATTGATACTACTAATAATACAACATCCCCACCACCCGCACCACCACGACTACATCTATTAATATTACCACCACCACCACCAATACTAATACTACTACTACTAAGACTGCTACTACTAATACTAACACCACCCCAACAACCATACCACCACTACAAATATTACAATTACCAACTCGAACACCACCACCACTATTACTACTACTACCTCTACTACTACTGCTAATAATACTAAAACTACTGCTACTATTAATACTACGAACAGCCCAATATCCCCACCACCATCACTACCACTACTACTACTACTACTACTATTACTAGTACTACTAATACTGCATCTACTAATACTACCACAACCCCACCACCCTTTCCACCACCAACACTAGAACAACTAATTCTATTACTACAACTAATAAAACAACTTCTAGTAATATTACCAACACCCCACCACCACCCAACACCACCAATACTGCTAATAATACTATTACCACCACCACCACCACCACTACCATCATCACCAACAACTAATACTACTACTAATAATACTACTGCTACTAATAATACTTCCACCACCACACCACCCCCAACACAACAACTACTACTACTATTAACATCACCACCACAACCACTACTACTACTACTACTACAAAATTTATTAATACTACCACCTCCTCACAACCCCCACCCCAACCACCACTACTACTACTACTATTACCACCACCAACATCACCACTACTACTACTACTACTGATACTATTATTAATACAATTAATACTACCACCACCCCACCACCCACAACACCACCACTACTACTACTACTATTACCACCACCACCAACACCAATACAACTATTACTACTAAAACTACTACTGCTACTACTCATACTACCACCACCCCACCACCCTCACCAACACTACCGCTACTACTATTAACACCAACAACACCACCAACACTACTATTACTACTACTAATACAACTATTACTACTACTACTACTACTGCTAATACTACAAAAAATTCCACCACTCCACCAAACCTACACTATCACAACTAATACAAATAATGTTACCACCACCAACACCACCACCACCAATAAAATTATTTATATTACTACTAATGCTACTACTAATACCAACACCACACCAACACCCAAACCAACACCACTTGTATAACTACTAATATTACCAGAAGCACCACCAATACTACTACTACTACTACTAATACTAACATGAACCCACCACACACAACACCACCACTAATACTACTAATATTAAAACCACCACCACCACCGCCACTACTACTACTACCACTACTACTACTACTAGTAATACTACTACTACTACTAGTACTACTACTACTACTGCTACTAATAATACTACCACCACCACACCACCACCATCACCACTACAACTACTACTATTAAAAACCAAAACCGTCATCACTACTACTACTACTACTGCTACTACTACTAATGCTACAACTATTACTAACACCACCACACCACACCCACCACCACCACAACCACTACTACTACTACTACTACTACTACTAATACTACGACTAATACTACGAACACCCAAACACCTCCACCAAGGCCTTTACTACTATACTACTATTACTACCACTATCACCACCACCATAACTACTTCTACTACTACTACAGCCACTACTAATACTACCACCACCCCACCAGACCCACCATCACAAATAATACTACTATTACCACCAACACCACCACCACCACTACTACTACTACTACTACTACTACTACTACTACTGCTACTAATAAAAATACCACTACCCCAACACAACACCACCACTAATACTACTATTACTATTACCACCACCACCATCACCACCACCACCACCACTACTACTAATACTCCAACTACTACTAATACTACTACTACTACTACTACTACTACTAATAATACTACTACCAGTCCACCATCCCCACCAACAACACTACTACTAATATTACCACTAGCGCCACCACTATTACTACTACTAATACTTCTACTTCTACTACTACAACTACTGCTACTACTAATACTACCACCACACCACCAACCCCAACTTCACCACTACTACTATTACTTCCATTACCACAACCACCACAACCAATGGTACTACTACCACTACTACTACTACTAATACTACTACTAGTACTACTACTACAACTGCTACTACCAATATTACCACAACCCCAGCAACACCACCACCATAAATAATACTACTATTACCAACACCACCACCAACAATTCTATTAATACTACTATTACCACCACCACCACCACCACCAACATCAATACTAATACTACTACTCTTACTACTGCTACTACTAATACTACCACTACTCAAACACCCCCACCAACACCACTAGTACTACTAGTACTATTACCACCTCCAAAACCACTACTACTACTAATACTACTATTACTGCTACTAATAATACTACCACCACCACTCCAACCACATCACCAATAGAATTACTACTATTATCACCATCTCCATCATCACAACTACTACTAATACTGATACAACTAATACTACCACCAACCCACCACCCCCAACACCACAACTAACACTATTAATACTACAACTACTAAAACTGCTACTTCCATTTCAACCAACACCCCAACACACGCATCAAGACTAGTACAACTAATAATATTATTACCACCACCAACAATATTGAAAATACTACTACTACTGCTACAAATAATACTACCACCACCCCACCACCCCCAACCCCACAAATATTACTATTATTACCACTAAAACCACCACGATTATTACTACTACGAACACTACAAATATTATTACTACTACTACTACTTCTAAATCTAGTAATACGACCACACCAACAACCCCACCAACACTACTACTACTATCAGTTCTAATACAACTACCACCACCAACAATACTATTACTACTACTAATGCTACTACTAATATTACAAACACACCAGCTCACCCACCACCAATTATATTACTACTATTACCAGCACCACCTCCAATACTAGTACTACTACTATTACTACGACTGCTACTATTACTACTACCAACACCATCACCTCCAATACTACTACTACTTCTACTACTAACGTTAATACTAATAATACTACCACCCCCTAACCCCACCACCACTACTACTACTACTACGTCTCCTGCTACTACTAATACTACCACAACCCCACAAACCCCACCGCCAACACTACGACTACTACTACTAATATTACCACCACCACCACCAACACTACTACTACTACTAATAATACCACCACCTCACCACACACACGAAAATTACTACTACTAATATTACCAGCACCACCACTACTACTAATACTAATATTATTACTACTACTTCTACTACTACTACTAATAGTACCACCATTACACCAGCCCCAAACCCACTACTAGTACTGCTATTAACACCAACACCACTAATAATATTACTACTACTACTACTACTAACACTAATATTTCCACCACCTCAACAACACAACCACCACTACTACTACTACTATTACCATCATCACCACTAATACTAGTACTACTAATAATACTACTGCTATTATTAATACTACCACCACCAAACCAACCACACCACCGCTACTACTACTACTACTATTACCACCAACAAAACCACCAATACTACTACTACTATTACCACCACCACCTCCAACACTACTACTACTACTACTACTA
>Ga0131853_10012255_pt1 | contig 15702 bp, 17 predicted proteins | sample TergutLab28metaG_FD_92764 | JGI IMG/M metagenome (GOLD analysis project Ga0131853, IMG submission 92764) | Labiotermes labralis P1 segment gut microbial communities from Petit-Saut dam, French Guiana - Lab288 P1 (version 2) (version 2) | ecosystem: Host-associated > Arthropoda: Insects >...
CACTATTCCCCAATTGGCAGAAGGAATCGTGGCAGACCTCTGAAGAGACTTCTAGATACGTGAGACCGGAACGGGTCAACAAGTGGCCTAACTCCATGACAGACATATGATGATGATGATGAAGTATGCACTCTGTGCAACAAAAATCATGCATGTTCCAAGTCTGCAACTGGAAGTGATGTAAGCATACATCTGGTGACATAATTCCAGTCATTTCTAATTTCATTGTATTGTTCATATGTGACATTTCCCTACCTTCCATTAATTACATAATTAATTATAATAATTATATAGTATATAATATAATTATAATAATAATTACATAATAACCAAAGACACCAGTATCTCTTCCTGGTTTGAAACAAAATTTGGATTAATGTCAGTTTTCTGAAATGTGTGACTAGGCCCTGCAGCAAGTAAATATGAAGAATGTGCTTCACTTGGCCATCCATCTTTGCTTCTAGACAGGCTGGTGGGAAAATAGTGTTGATGCAGAGGTCAAATTTGTTAGTTGAATTTGTAGAACTGGCATGTATTTTCTTTTCTGCATGTGTTGTGTATGCTCAGATGCTCATTTAAACTGTGCATTTATAGTAGTTAACTGTATTTTTCAAGTTATTTGTGTCACATTGGCAGAGCTACAAGTATAAGGAAAGCAGGCATGTCTGTTTTTTTATTGATTTGTTTATTACCATTCTGATTTAAAGGGTCCATGTTCAAATGTTAATGCAGACAATAATTGTATGTGCACAAACAACACACAATACCATTTGTGATGTCTGGCACCCCGGGACCCAACGGTTGTCGGATATAGTAGTTTATGGGTATTGGAACATTATAATTTATGTATCTATTAGACAGCTAGCAACCTCAGGGACAGACGTAGCAGGTTCATTTGTCACATAATATACTGACCTGTTTTCCCTGCCACACTTTCTGTTTCCTTGTCATCACTACTTAACATAACATGATGTTATACACAATTAAAAAAAAAAAAAAAAGCAGAGCAGCAATTAATGGCTGAACTCTAAAATCGGTGCTGGGTGCTGCTGGTTAGTGGAATAGTGAAATGTAATGAGCCTCCTCATCAGTTTCCGGTTAATAGAGTTTTCCACGTCATCTGGAGCCAACTGTTGCAGGTTTAATGTGCTTTACAAGTGATTTTGTTTCTCAGTTTATATCATTGAGCTCTATTTGAGTCCATGTCCAGACATTCCAACCTGTGACTAAAGTTCAGGGATTATGAACATCATATTTAAGATACCAGGTCTTTATAATAGCCCTTTCAAATATTGGTTTTTGTTGCACAACTGTCTAATCTTTCAGGATCCTAAAATCACCTCACCCATGCTTTTAATAATTATTTAACTTTAATACTGGAATGCAAAATTTTCTAGAAATATTGAATAGTATGCAGAAGATTGTTTACATTTGAGGAACTAACTCCTGATTGGCACTTTATTTATTTATTTATGGATTACAGAATGAGTTTCTTAATATGCCACACTGTGTACTTTCAAAACAATACTTCATGTGTTTGTGCACCTAGAGGAACTGATGACAGCCATAGAAACTTACTTGTATGATAACTGTCTTCAATCTAGATTGAAACCAAACACTTGTCACTTCTTGCCATGGACAGCTACTTCTGAGATGTACACTGTGCTTCTTGGTTTGAATTTCATTTGAATTTAAATATTATTTAAGTTCATGTAATTTTCCTTGGTTTCTTTGGGCCCAACAGGATTGTGCCTTAACACAGGTCATATTCACCATTCATCATACTGTGTGTCTCTGCAGATGATACATTTTCATTCATTGAAGCTGCAGGTACCATTTCAAGCCCTTGTCATACTAACCTAACTTCTCAAACAGTTTCCTGCGTGCTTCTTGTGGTTCACTGACTGTCACCCTGCGATGCCCCTGATGGTGCAGAATGCTAGCCCACAGATTGCCAATGATTCCTGCTCCAACGATCAGGATCCTAGATCCTACAGGAATGGGAATTATGCGGTCCCACCCATGTGCAATGCAAGACAGGGGTTCTGTTAGGCCAGCTGCAAAATAGACAAGAGGCTGGTTTAGTATTTGCATGTGGCAAACAGGTTGACGTGGAAACAGTGGATGAATTGAAAGGGCAGAAATTTTAAGTCTTCAGTTACTATTATAAGAGAAGTTAAATTGATGCACTTCAGGTTCATAAAAATTTGGTGTCCAATAGAAGTGATGGTACTTGATAACTTCTCCTACTACCACCACCATCTTCCTTCTGTACTCAGTAGCATGCAATGGGGAAACAAAGATGGCTGATAACATTTTTTCTACAAAACCTAATGAAAAGAACCATTTGCTGCTTAGAAGCTGCCAATTTTTTTTTTTTTTACCTTGCTGGAGTGAGATGTTTTCGGGCAATTTGTGCACCTGGTCAGCTGGCACCACGCACAACTCTGCCCAGCCTCCATCCTGATATATCCCTGTGATCTTGTCAATCCCACCACCACTGCAGTAGTGGTAATTACCCCCATGACATGTGTCACAAGTCAAGCACCCACTGCAGTGTAACACACCAATCAGTTTATTGTTTCTTGTAGTACCTCAGTGCCATGTTAAAAGCATGAAATTACTACATACATGGTCATAAAGAACATGGTAATTGTACCAAAATTAAGTAATTAAGCCAATTCAGTGTCATAAAGGACATGTGGTTGTCCTGAAAGCAGCCAAAGGCAGGGCCATAAAGAGCATGTGACTGAATGGAAATTAGTCAATTGAACAGCCAAATCCTGGACCATAATAAAAATGTGGTTGTGCTGAAATTAATGAAAGAAGCAGCCAAATACAGGGCCATAAGGTATGTGTGATTTTACTGAAATTAATGATTTAAACAACCAAATAATCAATCATAAGGAACTTGGCAGTTGCACTGAAATTAATGAATTTGGTGTCAAAAAACCCACAAATGCTGGCACTTTTTTATCAATTAGGGGCCCCCTCTGGCATATTGAAGAATTGAAGACAGTAAGAAATGACAGCTACTGTGGAGAATATCGCCAAAGAAATATTGGCTGCTGTTAAGGAATATTAAGCTTTTTTTTTTCTCTCTGCCCTGAAAAATCATAATGGCTATGTGAGGGTCACACACTGAATATGTTTTTCCCTGAAGACACTCAACTTTACTTTATTAGAGTCACAATATCAGTGCAGTAAGTGTGGTACATCAACAGTATAGACATTTAAAATTATCACAACTTTTTGTGACTCTGTTTATGCCAATATTTGATCTCAGACAAATAAGTTAGCAGAACAGCTAAGAAAATTACATAATGAAACACTTCATGGTATATACTGTGCATGTAGTTTGTATTCAGGGTGCTGAGATGGGTCAGAATTGTGGGAAAAAATCACGGGATAAGCAAACAGTGCGAAACCACGTTGTGGCATTTGTTGTACTGACACTACTAATTAATACAGCATTGTCATTTGGGTACCTGTTTGGATCCACAACGACATTGTCACCTTGTTTGAGGTGTTTGACATCACGCCCCACAGATGTCACCACTCCACTGAACTCATGCCCCAAAATTACAGGCATTTCACGGCATGGAAATGCACCCTGAAATGAGGAGTCACATAGTTGATTTGTTGCCAGGTGATGGTACAGCCTGCCATCATTGTCTAAAGAACATGTTTGTTTCCTGCTTCTCTAGTGAGATGTTTACATGCTGACCACTCTCAATTCAAAACATGTAACATGGATATAATGATGATGGTAGATTAGTTTAACAACATTACAAGGGGTAACCTTCACAGCAATTGAGTTCTGCAGTCCTAACTAAGAAGGCAGAATGTTTACTGTGACTGTGGTTCCCTGCCTTTTGCAAATTTGTGATTTATTAAAATGCACACATCATGCCCTTTTATGTATAACCCTCTGTATGCCAGTGGTGCAGTGTATCAGTACAGTCAGGTACAGTACAGCTTTATTGCTGTGGCCTATGCAGGAGACAAAATGCTGTGACCCAGCATTTGGTTTAATTTGAAATTTTCTTGGGCACACAAACAATCATAAGTTGTACCCTCAAATCCCTGTCATTGAATTTCAGCACTTTTTATGGTATTGTCTACAACTTTCTTTCATCATTTTGCCTCAGGTATCAAACAAAATCATTTGGATGTGGACATCTTCATATGCTGGCATTGAATGTTCTGTATACTTTTTGGTAAAGGTAAAGAAAAGTGAAGTCATCTCTTTACATTATTAAGCACCATCCTGGAAGTCATATAGGGGAGTAGGGATAGGGCTGCATGCATTTTTAACCTTGGCACAAGATGGAGATGAGTGGTAAATTTTACACCCCAGCTGGTTTACCAATGGGAAAGAGTCCCTGGTACCCACTGAATAGGAGGCTGGGGAGAACCCAGAGCCAGTCTGAATGTTATAGAGAAAAGAAATATTTTACTTTTTTCAGGAATATACCATGGTTGTGAAGTCATCCAGCCCTCCTACACTGACTGAGCTATCCTGCCTCCTTTTAGAACCTTGTGTATGAGTGGTATATTTTTTACTGTATTCAGTTTCTGCGTATAGGGAGTGGCCACAACTGGTACAATAAATTATACAGTAGGAAACACACATCTACCTAACATACAAAAATGCCGGGTTTTATTGTCTGTGGGGCTAAATAAATTTAGAGCTGTAAGCCAAAAATAAGAGTAGAGAGGTTGAAAACTTGTAACCGATTTTCTCAGTGCCATTTCACTTATCAAACTCAAATAAATGAAAAAGAGACACATTATTAATTGCTGCTCCCACAACCTTGAATGTGCATATGCCTTCAGCATTGTTTAAAATATCATGGTGGTCCATTGGTTGCTCCAGTTCAGTGATGGCACCTTAATGTGCTAATGTTGATGGGAAGGAACTGAGACCAAAAGAAAGTGGATCCAGTTGTTGATTAACTGTGCTTACTCAAAATCCATATCATACTGAAAATGATAAACAGGACCCCTGACTCAGGGCTCAAACAGTTGCCCTTCAATGGATTATGCACCTCAGTTATGTGTAGGTCAGTTCCACAGATGCCAGAGTATGCCACACGGATCACAACTTCATTTTGGTTTGGTTCTGAGGGTAGTGGTGCCTTGATGAGGGAAAGCTCTTTGTTCTTAGAGTCAAACTGTACAGCTTCCATTGTGGGATCTGTAAATAAAAAATTTTGAGATATCATATGCTTAAGCAGCATACTGTGAAGCTGTGTGGAAGGAGTGTTGGTGAAGTAGTGTATGTTCTTGATGTTGACAGTAATACAGATGAATGGCCAACTTCACTCAAAAATACTAGTATTAATTAGCAATTGAGTTTCCTGAAGCTGTTTTGCAGTGTAAATTTGTGTCCAACGGTTCTCATGTTTTCCAGATGGAAACAAGTGATTCCACTAGCATCATTAGTACCAAATCCAAGCATGTTAGCTCAGCAGCTGGCTGTGATGTCAGCCAGGATGCAGAATTTCATACCTGAAGTTTATATGGATGTCCTCTGTCCTTCCACATAGATTCAGCTAATAAGGCACAATCTTCCCCTCATTCACATAATATAATCACCTCTCAGTCAACACCATCAGCAGCGTGATTTATCATAAATAAGCGACCTTAGTAAGTGTTCCTACCTACCCGTAATCACTCTGTGTTAAGACAGTGAAGCATAAATGACTTGCTTTTACAGTAGCACTTTCTGGCACTTCATGGCTGATAACTGCTAAAATTGAAGGTTACAGATATGTGTGGCAGATAACCAAGGTCCCCCCACTGTATATTTGTCCCTTACATAATAACTCTTGAAATTGTTAAGATTATGTAGAGTTAAGTAGGAGGTTGTTTTGCGAATAATGAACTGGAAAGGATATTGAAGTAAATGGTGACATTCTATTGAAGGTATTTTCTGAATGACTGAATAAAACCGTGAAAAACGCGTTGTGCCTCCAGGCCGAGATTTGATCTCGAGATCCCCCATATATAAAGGCCGCGGAAGCGAGGTAAATTGTGTAAATCAGGTTTTCTTGTAGCCTGTAACTTCTGTGTAAGTCGTATATCTCGGCAGGCGTTAAAGGTTAGATGCTCTTCGTTGACTTGCAATGGCAAAGACATTGGAAACTTGGTCTGCTAAACAAGTTCATAGTGTGATTCGGTTTTTATAATGGAACATGCTTCCTCCAACGCAAGCCAGCGCCAATTGTTGATAACGTATGGATGAGAGTGCAGCTTGTCACAAAATGGTGCGGGGAAAACTGGTGGAATGGATATTCGTGATGATCGCAAACGGTCAGCTCAGCATATCAAGGAACCTTGTGAATGCAGCACGAGTGAATAAACTATTTTGAACGACCGGTGAGGGCGCCGTTTCCATGATAATGAAGAAGTGGAAATGGGTGTTCGTGAATGGCTGCAAATGGAAGAGTACGATTTGTGCCGCGACGGAATTTTAACCTATGTGGTGTAAAGAAAGGACAAAAGTATTGCTGTGCTTGGGGATTTGGGGGGGGGGAGGGGGGATAATGGAATAAATAAGCTACACGTAACTCTTTCAGCGACTACTCATTTAATTTTTATGGCCTGGGGAACTTTATTTATCGAACATATTTCATACCTGATTTGATCAGTTCGCACATTGGCATGAAGACAGTGTCACATATGCTCGGAATTGTCGAACAGTCTGGGCTTTGTAGTAGATGTCAGGCAAGGAACTTAGTGGGCAGAAAACTCACTGCTTCACGTTTTAAAGACCAGCCATTTAGGAAAATTGTCACTGTGTATTCTATGAATAAGGCCAAACACATGAATACATTGTGTGGGCAGAGTGTACAGCTGTTAGGCGTGTTTGCACAATTGCAAAATCCTACAAATAGCTTCGTCACATCTGTCAGTTTCTCAGTCTGCAAGCACACACATCGATTCCTACTGGACGGATTTTCGCGCAATTTAATGTTTCGGTTTTTTTTTTGCTGAAAGTTATCAATTGACACCGATTTTAGTTACAATCTAATCAAAACAGCAGACACTTGAAATGAAGAGCGACGTGGTGTGGTGGACTCGTGAGACTGGCTTTGACCTTGGCAGTCTTTTCGCAGGGAGAGAGTGTGACGTTAGCTGTTAATGACCAGTAACCGATGAATTGCGGTTAAAAATACATTAGACTGAAGTCAGTTGCGTCTCGTGCATTCGACGTAATATTGTTACATATCTGTGATATTCTGTATGGTTAGAGCTGTGCATAAAATTGACTTAGGCCTTTTATTAACGATACACCCAGCAAGTGGCGACCATTGGAAAGATGAGCGACACCATTCACATTGAAGCTAGAAAGTAAAGTTATATGTATGTCTCTGGTGTAAACAAGAAGCGGTGGAGAAAAGCCTAATATAATCACGCGACTCTGAGACTTCCACCCTGCACTTGTTCTCTCAGACCATTTGAATTAGCGTGGACTAAAGTGAACTATCTTATGAGACACAACAATTTGCGTCCAGAGTTCTCTTTAAACCTTTTGCGCATATTGACCGGTACTAGATTAACTAACCTCTAGGTGATTGCCAAGGCCACTCTCACCACGTGAGTGCAATTGAAGTAGCGTATTATAAAAAGTAGGGTATCGTTTCTGATGTTGTTGATAGGATCGTATTATAAAACCGAAAAGAATTTTTTTATAGGAGCCATCCCGTTTTGTTATACAATGTGATAAAGTAATTTATTCAGTAAAACACAACGCGTTCTAGTCATTAGTACATAGCTGGCAACATGTTTCGGTTCTGGTGAACCATCTTCAGGCCAGTACTAAATATACGGACATGGTACATTCAGTGAGTGCGCACATTATGGGATCCCATGTTGTTTACAAACCATTTTTATTCTTATTTTAAAACTCAAGTTAAAAACTATTGGCCGATGTATCTTTACAATATATGTAAAAACTCCCATGAGTACATTGGTAAATTCATATTTAAATTTATGCTAGTTTATATATATTGCGAATTAATCTAAAGCACTTGTCATATTGACGTATAACTGGGGTTGTGTGTATATGTACTCAGTTGAGGCCAATTTTTGTTACTTATTGAGTTCTATTCTAAATTCTGAAGATTGTTTTTATCACAAGTATATTCGTGCCGTCCTGTGGGAGGCCAAGTTCAAGGTTGTGTATCACACGCAGTATAGCTTTTATCAATCCTGTTTTGGCGTAATTATTTTTAGGTATAATTTTTAATACATGAAGTTCTGTTATGTACGTGTATATGTTCGTCAAAATCTGGGTCGCTTTTTACGAGATGGATGTATCTGTTACATTGAAGGATGTCTTGTAGTTTATTCCTTGTCAGAATCTCTGTAATAGTAATGATAATTTTTGGTTGGATGTAATATTGTGATCTAGTTATGAAACTAATTATGAGTATGCGTTGGTACTTACGATGTTGTTCGCAGAGTGGTTATTTAAGTGTGTTGGCGTGTAATACTTGTGACTGAGATACGTACGGAGGAACCGGTTTTTTAGAATTATGTGCGCTGTGTGGGTGTCTTTCATAATTAATGTATCAAATACTATATTTTGTTTGACTGTGCACTTGTCGTTTATTTGGTTATTAATGCTTGTTTTTTTATAAATGTAGAATTTTTCCATTGTATCTAACGTTTTACCTTTATTCGTAGTATGTATTATGTCCATGATGTTTTCCGTGGGGCCACTGGAGTGCTTATTACCTAATAGGTGTTGCGCAAATTTGGATTTTTTCCCCGTATTTGTAATGGCGAAAATGTTCCTGGAATTTCATATGAAACGGTCCTCCTGTCTGTCCTATATATTTCTTATTGCAGTCCGGGCATGTTAATTGGTAAACGCCACATTTTTCAAATTGACTCTGATAATGGTTATTTTGTTTGGATAGTAGTTTGTCTATAGTGTTTTGTGTTGTGAAAGCAATTTTAAGAGTAGTATTTTCGAAGAGTTTATTGATGAATGTTATTTCTTTACTTCCATATGTGAATTTGGCCCATTTGGTTTCCGGTGTATTCTTTTTTTTTTATTGCAGTGAATTTCTTTAAGATTGAGTTATCATATTTATTGTTGTATAATATTAGTTCTATTGTGTTGTTTTCTTTTTCTTTGTTTGTGGCACTCAAATTCTATGTTTCCATTCTATTGGCTTTATATCTTATTGCTGCCAGTTTATGTTCTTGGGGATGATAAGATTCATTTGGAATTATAATGTCAATTGTCGCTGGTTTTCTGTATATGTCGAACGAGATGTTGTTTTCTTCTTTCGGTATAGTAATATCTAGGAAGTTGATTTTGTTTTCTTTTTCTTCTTCTGTAGTGAATTTCATGGTGAACATTATTTTACTGAATATATTAAGAACGTTCTATATGTTTGTTGTGTCTTTTTTGTATGCTATGAGAATATCATTAACATAACGAAAATGTCCAGTTATATGGTTTTTAAATCAAAAGTCGACTATCTTTATATTTTCAATGTGTTGTGGATATATTTAAGGAAATAGGCGAAGTTGGTGCGTCCTTCTTCTTGTATGTAAAGTTTATCTTGAAATTGAAAGTAGTTCTGTTTAATTATAATTTGCGATATTTTCATTATTTCGTGTTTCAGTTCTTCTATAATGTCATGTTGGTCACATATTAGGTCAATGATTTTTTATTAACTCATTCGTAGGAATATTAGAGTACATATTAGTGATATCGAAAGATGCGAATTTTAAGTCTTGGTCTTAAGGAATTTCGAGTGATCATTTATGGGCTGCATTTTTTACATTGAATGTGTATAGGAAGGGAGTGTATATTTCAAGTTTTTTGGACAGCATTTTAACTAGTTTGTAGGCTGGAGCGTTTTTCCAATGTACTATGAATCTAATGCGGGAATCTTCCTTGTGTGTTTTTTGTTAAGCCTCTAATCGTTGGAGGGTTAGGGTTAAGATTAATGTATTTCCATCTTTCGTCTTTTTGTATGATTAATTGACATACGTTAATATTTCTTCTAACGTCTCTTTGGAATTTTTTAGTAAGGTCATTTTTTTACGATAGTAAAGTTTGTTAGATATGAAGTTCATGACTTTTCTGTGGTATTCGTCTTGATATGTAATTATAATAGAATTGCCTTTATCAGCTTTATATATCATAGTTCTGTTAGCTGTTAGTTTACCTTTGATTTGGTTTATGTTATTTTTTCTTTTTTTCATATTTGTTGTGTTATATGTGTGGTTATCTTTTTGTTTTTTGTTTTTTATATATAGGCGTTGTATGTTACGTGCACCTTCGTAACGTATGTAGTCTTTTCAAATATGGGTAATTGGGTTATAGCAGTCTCAGCTTCCAGGGAAGACTTTTGTCCAATTGTTTATGTTTGTGATTAAGATCATATAAAATATGATATAAGGCCTTTGTTAAATAATGTTAATTCATAGTTGGTAACGGTTATGTCGGTTTTGTTGATGAATCGAGGATAAAAGTTTCCCATGTTGTCTTTTTTTTTTGTTCTGAGAATGTGCATTTTTTTTTTCGTCTGTGGATTTGTATTTCCTTTATAATTCTTGGTTTATAGATTCATGTATGGAATCAAGAACGATGTACCATGTATTGCCCAATGCGTGTGCGGCTTTTAAGTGTATTCTGTACAATTGATTTAGTTTTTCTTTTTTTATACATAAGAATTTAATTTCGTCTTTTAGTCGGATTATTTGTGTCTTCTTTTGAATGATGTTTGTGGCGGGAGATGTATACGGGATGTTTATTTTAGCATATTTTGGAATTATTTTCTTTATGAGACACTGTCGGTTAAAGTAAGTGTTTGCACAGCACATCAAGAACTTAGTTCTCAAGTTCTTATATAAGTTGGTGGATTTTGCTTGACTAGCTAAAGTTTTCATAGGAGCCATCCCGTTGTTATACGATATGATAAAGTAATTTATTCAGTCAAACACAACACATATATAGTCATTAATACATAGCTGGCAACGTGTTTCGGTTCTAGCGAACCATCTTCAGGATAATCTCGTAAAAAGCGACGCAGAGTTTGACGAACATATACGCGTACATAACAGAACTTCACGTATTAAAAACTATACCTAAAAAATACTTACGCGAGAACAGGATTGATAAAAGCTATGCTGCGTGTGATACACAACCTTGAACTTGGTCTCCCACAGGACGGCACGAATATACTTGTGATAAAAACAATATTCGGAATTTAGAATAGAACTCAATAAGTAACAAAAATTGGCTTCAACTGAGTACATATACACACAACCCCAGTTATACGTCCATATGACAAGTACTTTAGATTAACTCGCAATATATATAAGCTAGCATAAATTTTAATATAAATTTACCAATGTACATATATTGTAAATATACATCGGCCAATAGATTTTTAATTTGAATTTTAAAATAAAAATAAAAATGGTTTGTAAACAATATGGGATCCCATAATGTGCGTACTCACTGAATGCACCATATCCGTACATTAAGTGCTGGCCTGAAGATGGTTCACTAGAACCGAAACATGTTGCCAACTACGTACTAATGACTATATATGTGTTGTGTTTAACTCAATAAATTACTTTATCGAAAAGAATATACTTCATATGCAGACGAAGAGAATGAGGCGACGCCACTCCATGTCTGGAACTCTGGCCCCTTGATTAGCCCGTTTGTACATAAAATTTCAGCCCGGAAACAGGAAATAAAACTTGAACGACTAAACTGCGAAATACAACAGCGTCTGTGAAAATATTGTGATAATTTTAATGTGTAATTTGTCCGTTGAATTGTATGTTTTAAAAAACAAACTACGTTCTGCAGTGACAGAGACGTATTTTCATGGGAGCTGTATGTTTCTGCTGCAAGAAATAAGATGTCCTGTCCCTGCTGTCAAGGCCAGTGTCCTTCTTATGCGTCACTGAGAGTTCGTGTGTGATCTCGCACCGTGACTGGTCGTCATAATTGGGACAAGATTGTGTTCTGTGTGAGGTATTAACCGAGTCTGAAAAAACAGTTGAGCATCGAGTACGCAGGATTGTAAACCCCACTACTTGCGTTATTTTGATGATGATCGATTGTAAATCTGTTGCTGTGATATGGAGAAATGTTATAATGTATGTTACAATACTCCGTGTTTTCTGTACATTGTTCACGAATTTAACATCTGGGGACAACAGAACAATCTTCAGACTTCATTGTGTTGGAAAATGCTTTATGTGGAGCTGCTTGTACTGTTTTCTTGTGTTCATTATATTGCATACGTTTATTAGATTTATCAGGTATCAATATAACAGAATCTTAACCTGACAAAATATTTACAAAACTTGGTCAGGATACTTCAATGCATAACTGAGCTCTGTGATGCCTAGAATTCTGGGTGAAAAATTTCACACTTGCCATACTACTGCCACAGCCATTAGAATGAAACAACACAGCTTTTTGTACATGTTGAATCTCTGATTAAACAACTGTGCCCTTTATGTGGCCCCCAGAGGTTGGCATGAGTGAGATCAGGTGATCACATAGGCCACACAACTGGCCTGTTTCTTGCTGTCCTTTGATCTGGGTAGTGAGAGTACAGTAACTGTTGTACATCATAAGTAAAATGGGCATAAACCACACATCCTGTCATATGGACAGTTGTGTATCCTGTGGCAGTTGATGCAATCCTTCTGTTGTCATATCTCAGTAAAAGAATGGTTAAGTGAACTTTTTTGCTTTTAGAAGTGTGACATGAGCAATATATGTATTTATGTAATTACAAATCAATCTGTATGGTTCAGAATTTTACGTTTTGCACTTCTTGAAATTATTACCCCAACAATTGGTAATGCAGTGGTATTGTGAAGCTTTTCATTATGCAGTTTTTACAGATGATTCATTGTCATATTTTGTAGTCAAAGTGTTATCCATACTAAGTTTAACACTCTCAATCATTCTCGTAGACTAAGAGAACATGTTTCACAATTGTTGTTGTTGTTGTTGTTTTTGCTGCTGCTACTGACTTACTATCATTATTATTGTTATATTATTACAGATGATCCTCAGTTACAAGATTTGATGTCTACCAAGTGTATCTGTGAGGATATAAATGGATCCATGCAAGCAAAGTTAAACATTGCAACATAACTCAGTCTGGATTTCTATTTAAGTTGGTGTGGAAGCTTTATTATTCTCAAATGTTTTTTGGCTTTTTACCGATCGAGTCTAGTTAAATATGACTAGTAAAAGGAAGATCACATCATCAAATGAATTTTCTACTGTGAAACGCAGTAGAAGATCAGTGAGTTTGGAAATTAAATACAAAATAATTAAACTGGCAGACAGCGGTGAATCGAATACTGCAATATCTCGAAAGTTGGATATTCCCCGTACTACTATAGTGAGCATTATGAAAGATAAGGCCAGAATATTAGAAGAGGTTAAGGGTCAGGCTCCTATGCAGGCTAAATGTATTCGCCAACGTGCTGGCCTTATTGCAGAAATGGAAAAACTTTTGATAGTGTGGCTTGATGATCAGACTCGCTGCCAGGTGTATGTGAGCCCTTCAGTAATACAGGCTAAGGCTAGGAGTTTGTTTGATTATCTTAAATCAAGGAATGGTGATGGCTCCAAGGAAGAAACCTTCCAGGGAAGTAAAGGTTGGTTTCAGAGATTTAAATCAAGATTCAGTTTGCATAATATCAGGGAACAAACTGAAGTTCCAAATTCAGAGGAAGAGAGTCCCAGTGAATTTCCAAGATTTTCCAGGGGAACTGAGGACAGGATCTATGCTAGACACAGTAAGTAAAATAATTTTAAACAGATAAAAAATGCCTTATGTTGTCAGCTGTGGTAAAAATAGCATGATATGTACATCCAGTACTGTGTTTTTAAAGATTAGCTTGTAGGACTCCCAGGACATTGCTTAACATGCTGTTGCTTTCCACATGATAAATATTTCATATTTCATTACGTCCATATTTATATCTTGGTGATGAAAATCTGGATTTCTAGCCTTTTTCAGGAATGTGGTATGGGGTCCAATTTATGATGCCATTAGTTACTAGGAATGTAATTATACCATAATATAAGGGGCCAAATTTATGATGCACTTACTAGGAATGTAAGTACACTGTGTAACATAATGGTCCAATTTACAATGCATTTAGTTACCAGGAATGCGCTGTGTCATACAGACCATCCCCTCTTGTAATTGTTGTATCTGTGGTGAAAATGAACTTCAGGTGGTCCTTTAACTTGTACATAGAAAACCTGAAAGATCACTTTCTGCCACTTTAGATCTGTGACAACAACCTAAATGGGCAATGCCATCAGTGTGCACTGTGTGGGTATTGTGTGAGCTGTCCTGCAATCTGCATGCTTGCTGTCACAAACTAATGTATCTGCAGATAATGTGAATTCGAATGATTGTACAACAGATGCTCACTTTAGGTACACAAACAATCAGCACCAAAAAGTACTGATGGTATTGGTATTGTTCTGCCCCTCTTCCTACTATTACCAAAAGACAATGTCTCACAGTTCTATAAACTTTTCCTTCCATAATTGGTTACATCTGTCAATGTTGAAAGGTCTTAGAGATGCAATTAGACATCCAAATTTTGTCTGTATCAGACTTACCATCAAATTTAGCATCAATAACTTTTCTACATATATTTTTCTGTGGACGCATTTCTGTTGTATGGCCTACTGAGTGTTAATTGCTCCTTTGCTCCCTGATGAGGAATACTGCATTGCCTCTGCTATACAACTTATGAAATTAGTTGCAATGTTTCTTGTAACAGATCCGACCACAATTAAGCAGCAGTTGTGTTTATCGCTTTTAGTTCAAATTAGTTTATGTCACTGAATGAGAAATGGTTGTGTTGGTGCATCATGTCCAGTAACAATTATTTTCATCATTTTATTATTCATTCATTCATTCATTCAGTATAAAGTGTAAAGTAATTAGAGACTATCTATTTTCTGTCTTCAGTGACCAATCTGAATTTGAATGCTAATTCATAGCAGCAGCCACATTTTTATATGCAGAGGGAGTGCAATAAGGGGTGTCAGGTGTATGATTCGCTATAAAAATTCCATTCTCACTTTCTCATTTTGCAACATATTTCTCACATACAAGGCTATGGAGACTGAATAGTGGCAGCATAACTGAGTCTGATGTGCTAGAATTATTACAAGTATGTTTAGGTTAATTTAGTCAGTAATTTTGTGTTTTTGATTCATATGGTGAGCCATTGGTTACACACATAACTGTTTATCAGTAAAAGAGTTTCTGTGTCACCACAGAACGATTGTGTATAGTTTCTTCTAAGTCTGTATTTTCCCATGAGATAAAAAGCAAACATCAAATACGTATTTTGAAGTTGCTTCCTCTGCATTTTAATTAACTTGTTTTATTTTGCTAAACCAACCAGATGCACAGGCAATGAACACAATTGTATAGTCTTTTATCACTCCAAAATGTTTCTGCACAACTGTGCCATCCCTAAGGAATTCTTACACCAAGTTTTATATCTAGAATATATATACATATGTGTGTGTGTGTGAGGGGGGGGCGGGGGGGGGGGGGGCGGGAAAGAGAAAACAGACCAGGGGGGGGACATGGGAGCGGAATATTAAAACAATTAAAAAGAAATGAATGGGATTTTTGTGACTAAGAA
>Ga0131853_10012259_pt1 | contig 15700 bp, 13 predicted proteins | sample TergutLab28metaG_FD_92764 | JGI IMG/M metagenome (GOLD analysis project Ga0131853, IMG submission 92764) | Labiotermes labralis P1 segment gut microbial communities from Petit-Saut dam, French Guiana - Lab288 P1 (version 2) (version 2) | ecosystem: Host-associated > Arthropoda: Insects >...
AATTGGCTTTTGATCTGTTCCGTTGATTGAATATTATCTTTGCCCTTCACGGTGATTCTGTACCGCTTGCCAACATCGTCTTTCAGCACTTCCGAGAAGAGTTTCCTTCTTCTGTCATAAGATGGAAGCATCTGTCGTGCTTCGCCACTGTAGGTGTGATGCCTGTGATCCAGAGATGGCGCCACTTGTCTCGCTGATTGACTGCCTTTTGTTCGCAAATACTTTCCTTAGCGTACTTACGGATTGTAGAATGTCTTACCTTAGATCTTTTCTTAAATTCCCACTTTTTTCAGTGATACTCACTAATATGTCGAACGCATTCTCAACATGCCGGTCCTCTTCGTCAGCCATCTTGGCTGTATAGGTAGTGACATAACGGAAATGACAGAGGCAGACGATCGTGTGGTTGATACTGATGAGAGTGTGTGGAGGACGTACTTTAGAACCCTGAACACAAGATGGCCGCCATCACAGATATAATGCGGAGCGGAGCCCGCATTATATCGTTGAAGGGGTTTGGGGGAGGGGGTGACGTCATGGGTGTGGGGCAGTATCGGAGGACACTAACCTGCATAACATGCCCCAATCAGCGACGGTACTTGAACTGAGGCATTATTCTTCCATGATACGGTGGGCAGGTTCGCAGCTCACGATGCCGCACGTGACAAGTAAAACTTCGCGGAAGATGAGCTTACTGTGCTGGAACCAGGAGCCGGTCGTAATGGGCTTTGACGCCGAACACTTGACTCCAGCAATCTTCCTCCGACATCGCCCCCTAAATCCTTCTGGAATACTAGGTTCTGCGGTCCACGTCATATCTCCGAAGCAGACCCACCTCCTTTAGAAACTGCATAGCAAGGTCATTATCGCAGAAAAGGTACGTGAGAAAATCCGTGTTTGGACTACCGTTTTCACGTACCATCCGGCATCCATACGAACCCCGCGAAATGAAGGGCATCTCCTGCAGGCGTTTCTCGTAATCATTCCCACCATTTTGCACTGTACATACTGCACACAACTTGACCCAAGCGCAACTGGACACGCCAATGATTTAGGCGCGAATGAATGCTGTACAGGAAGTGCTTTGTAGGTGGGGGGAAAAACGCGGGGGAAAGGTAAACGGATTGCATGTATAAGACTGAAAACCTGAAGAACCCAAAGGAAAGAAATATAAGTTAATAACGCACTGTAATTGCACACATAGCATAAAACCACACCTAATCTGCAGTTAAATTTTATTTGTAGGAATAGCTAAAAACGTAGGAGGGTATGTTTCGTAATTGAAATGCCGCAAAAGCAGACGACACATTCCTACGACCGCAGTGGCAAAAAAAAGCATTTAAGACGTAACCCAATGTTTAATGAACGAGATAAGAAATGAATTAGAATATTGGGTATGGCTTAAAACCACGCCTAACCTCACCTAACTTGTAGAAAATAATGCAGGTAATAAGAAGACGGTGTGCCAGGGAAATGCATTTGAATTTCACACATAGCCTAAAAAGTAAGGGAACGTTTCATGAACGAGATAAGAAATTGATTTGAATTATAGAAATAGCTTAAAACCTTACCTTACCTTACCTAAAGTGGAGAAAATAATTCAGGGAATAAGAGGGTGTGTGTAGTGTAATTGAAATGATGACGCAATAGCAGACGACACGAGACGTCCCTACGATCGCAGGGCAACACGTGTTGGGCAGCGGCTTTAGCCAGTGTCCAGAGTTCTAAATTGTACGCACATAACCTAAAGATGAATATTTTACGTTGCCTTACCTGGTTGCGGAGGCGTGGAATGAATGCGGGGCCATCACGTGGCGCCCGACGTCCACATGAGAACCTCGGTACGTATTAACACCTACGCAATATCTCTTTGTATTCCGATGTTACTTGTATGATGTGCTCCACCATTATTTTTCCAGAACAAGCAACAATAATTACACGACGCGGGAAACGAACAGAACAGGTTGAAGACGAAGCGCGTTATGTTGTGGGTGTATTTTGCGAAAAGCATTGAGAGTTTTAGGTTTCTGTGAGCGTGCATCGTGAGCAAATTGTGATGTGAGAGAGAAAACCAACAAGAAGCAACAGTTGGATGTTTATTATCAACACTTTCTCAACATGTTTCGGACATCATTATGCCCATCTTCAGGAGACCAAGACGTGTGTTACTGCACGTGATGTGCTGCGCTGTAAAGTGCGGGGAAAAGTAGATATTAGCTGTAATGTCTTTTTTGTGGGGTATTGTGTAGTAAATTTAGATGGGACCTCGTGTCTATATGCGAATGTCGTGTGCAAATGGGTGTGTCGTGGTGTTGGACTGGTATCTGTCTCGTGCGTTTTTCAGGTCTGGTGTATCAGGAGCGGATGTTCTGATGCATGCGTTGTGCCTGTTTGATGGGAGTGGTGTGTGTTGCAGGTGTATTAGGTGCACTAGGGGGGTATGCCCATGTTGGGCAGGTTGGTATGGGGGGTGGAGATTTATTGTGAAGTCGGCTACATACCTGGTACTGCTGGATGTGGTTGGTAACTGTTGTGGGACGCTGTGTTGAGAGTGTCGTTGCATTGTGAATGTATTACAGGTTCAAGACGAAGCACTTTGCATTGTGGGTGTATTATGCAGGATGGATTGTGGGTATTTGAAACAGAAACAACGACAACAGCGACACACGCGGTGGTCAGCGAAAGATTGGTGCCCCGTTACGGCAGTGTAGCCGCTTGGGTGTTTCTTTGCCGTGAATTGTAACGGGCACGTAGAAAAACAGGATTACACTGGCTTCTTTTCGGTAATGGTGATGGTGCCGTTTTATCTGGTGACTACGGATGATGAATAGATATTTAGAACTGTATTGAATGCCAGTCGGAAGTTTGGTCAGTAGAACACAGCAAACTGTATAGCAACGTTCCATCACTTGATACACAGGAAAAAAAAAAAAACAATCGTACACTAAACAAGCAAATTTTGACAGGGTAGGGAACTTTTCAAATATTTCGGAGGGGTAGTAAGAAGTAAAGATTGCAGAATCAAGAAATGGAGAGGAAATGAATGTGGAGTAATGCACACTACATTATATTTTTCGTTGCTGTCTGAAAACGTGATTTTTTAGATAAAAACGTGTGTATGTTTACCTAGTGTTTTTATGGATGCAGGTGTATTTAACTTGGTGTGTGACTATGAGGAAATACTGTAGACTAAATTTGAATTGCTGGGATGTATGGCATAATGTGACATTAAACCTGCATACAGAGTTATTAGAAAACCTTAATGTTAGTGAACAGTTAACTTCACATTTAGGGGACAATATATAGTATACAAAGCTACAGATGTGATGACATACTAAATGATGTCACGTTCAATTAAGTTCACACTGTCAGACTTTACTACTCATTTACTGCAGTAACACAGTACCATTCTTACTGTACTTATGTTACGGTGTGAGATGTACTAATTTTACGCAGGTATTTTAGGTTATGGATTGTGCTATTTACTGTCATAGTCTTGTCATCTTCAGTTGTGCCAGTTTAATATAGGCAGCTTAGGTTAGGGGTTGTGTTTGTCATCATAAACTCTGTTTCTTTCTTTGGTTGTTTTACTGTCTTATATGATTATTAGGTTGGGATCTGTGTTGTTCATGGCCTGAGTGTTGTTGTGTTCTGTTTGTGCCAATTTAACAGTAGTTGGGCAGGTTAATTGTTTTATCATTTATCATTTTCTGAAAATTTTGTTACACAATTTGTTGTATCATCATGGCATTTGAATGTTACAACTCCTTTGGGTCCCTCATAGTGATGTTGTTCCCTGTACAATATGTTAGAGAAAAAAAGAAGATGGGTGGACTACAGAAATTAGATGAGAGGGTAAGTCAGGCAAGTGATAGACTGTGGTGAAAATAGTAAAGAATATGCATGTTCTGTAAAGGGCAGGGAATTGAATGAGTAGCTGAGCACCTTTTAGGTTCTCAGGAATTACTGTTCTCTTTGAAATTGACTGTTATTCCTTGTAATGTTTTTGACAGCTATAATGGATGGAATCTCCAAAGCAACTACAATATTATCCATTTTGATGAAAGTGTCTACTATTCCTTATCAAGACAGAAGTCACATTAATGTTTTGGTGGTTTTACAGAGCTGCACAGATTCTCTGCAAGTAATGGCAGATTCATCCAATGAGACATTTCCAACATCATCTGATGGTACTTGTCACATTGGTAGTATAAAGGTTGAGGAGGATATGGATATGGAAGAGGCAGAGGAGGAGGTGAATGTTAAAACAGAGAAGGGTGTTTGTAGCGTGGAATTGGAGTGCATGTATATAAAAGATGAGGAGGCCATATATAATGAAGAGGAAGAGGACATAGATACAAAAGAAGACAAGGATGTAGACGTAAAAGAAGAGGTGAGTTGTGGATATAAAATGTAATGCTTTTTTAAAGAACAGATGAACCAGATTATGTGATTTATATGTCTGTATGTCTATTATAAGACCCATTTCAACAGTATCCAGAAATGTGTGTCATTTTTGGCTTATCATTATACATGGTAAGAGCTAAAAACTCCACTGTTGGGAATTAAAATGATTTACTGAGATTTTATTTTTTTGTTGGAGGGTGCACAAGGTGGTGGTGTTGGGGAAGTTTCTAATAAGAAGGTAGGTCTGGGAGTAATTGCAGAGAAGATGGAAATATATTCTTATATCCATGTAGGAAAAATCTATATCCACACGATGTTTCCTAAAGGCTGGACCAATTTCAAGGGCTTGTATGGTAGAATTTATTTAATATGGCACCCACATGACTGGAAAGGTGCTGGATTATTGAATGTTCCATTTATCAACATCGCCTTGTACCGTTCTTTGTGGTAACTGGTATGGGTGCAAGTAAAACCTAACCCAAACAATAACAACTTATTTAATAAACCAACCTGGAACAGATACAACATAACATTTTGTTCACAAACTCTTCTTCATGCTTGAACACGTATGTACTTTTTACACTCCAAGCACTTCAACTCAGAACATGTACAGTGCCCGACTTTTTGTGGTATAGTTGCGGCTGCAAGACTTTGATGTTCTCAACTATTTACTAGTCAGTTCCTAGGGTGTGACCAGAGTGGTCGTTAAGGAATCCGTCTCCTGAACAAGTAGTAGTTACAAGGGGAGGGAAGGGAAAACAGGTTTAACTTGAAATCAAAATCTCGAACCCAGTTCGGGTGTCTGGGTTTGAGGCTCACCACGGCACAGCCTGTACTGACCTAAGTTCTAACACATATTCTTTTTTCCTTATGTTTCTTTATACCGTAGATGGTCAAAAATCCAGTGTTGTATGCTGTGATAATGACACACTGGCTTGTAGCACTGTAGTCTGGTTTTAGGAACAGTGCTGATTGTTCCATAGACTCTTATGGCCTGAAATAATAGATTATTGTAGAAAAGTTCATAAATTGTAGCTGCCACCAGACATTATTAGAATTAAGTAAACAAGGAAGGAAGGAAGGTGAACAGTTGGTTCATGTAGAGTGTTGTGTGACATGAGACATGCATACAGAGTTATCAGAAATCCCTAATCATATTGAACGATCATCTCAACGTCAAGAGGGCCTATGTGTATAACAAGTACAGACACAATGACATATCCATTGCTGTTACGGATGACTGAATTCACTCCCAGACTTTACTGCACAGTCACTGTAGTAATACCATTAACATTTCTACTATGGTTATTACTGTTCTGTTGGTGCCAGTTTAATATAGCAAGCTTAGCTTGGGGGTTGTGTTTGTCTTTGACTAAATTTTTTTCTTTGGTTCCAATTTAATATACATGTTGATTATGTATGTGGTTGAGTTTCATTGCGTGTCATTTGTCCCAATTTAATATCAGTATGCTAGGTTGGAGGTTCCATGATTTGTCACTGTCTCACATTTTTGTCCCACGTTTTGGTGTGTCAGCATGGCGTTTGAAGTGCTCTGAACATATGTGCTGTAATAGTGATGTTGTGCAGTGAAGAATATTTGTGAGAACAGAAGATAGGTGGGCTAAAGAAATTAGGTGAGAGAGTGAGTCAGGCTGTGGCGAAAATTGTAATGAACCCACATGTTCTGTAAAAGACAAGGAATTTAATGTGTAGGTGTGAAACTGTTAGATTTTCAGGTAGGACTTCTGTTTCTGACTTTGTTTTTTTCTTTGTTATGTTGTTGATAGTTCCAGTAGAGGGAATCCTTCAAGAAGCTGCAGTATTATCATTTTTGCTGAAAGATTATACCATTCCTTGTCATGAAAGAAGTCACATTAATGTTATGTTGGTCTTACAGAGCTGCACAGATCCTCTGCAAGTTCTGCCAGGTTTGTCTAGTGAGACGTTTCCAACATCATCTGATGGTACATATGATGTCAGCAATATAGAAGTTGAGAAGGATGTAGTTGTCATAGATGAGGGTTTCATAGCTATAAATAAAGTGGCGGCTGTACCCATAAAACCAGGGGAGATTCTTGGAGATATAAATTTTCCTGGTATAAAGCCTGAACCAGATGAAGTAAGTTATGTGTGTTTATGTTTGTAATTAGACACATTTCACCAGTGTCCAGAAATGTCAGTTGTTTTTGTGACGCCAGTATTTTTGGCCAGTTGAAACAGCTACACTGTTCGGAATGAAAATGTTTTACTGTGATGGTTTATTTTGGAGGGTGGGCACGGGGGAGGGTGGGGGGGACTGTACTAAATGGGTTGGTCTGCATGTGACTGCAGTGAAGGCGAAAATATATTCTTATTTCCTTGTAACTAAAAATCCTTATCCTCAACATGTTTCCTAAAATCTCGACCCATTTCAAGTGCTTGAAGAGTAGAATGTATTTAATCTGGCAACCACTGGCCTGGAGAGGTGCTGGAGTATTAAATATTCCATTTATCAAATGGTACCTCTAATGACCTGATTTTTTATGTGTAATTTTTTCCTTGTGTGTCTTTATACCAGAGATGGCCAATAATCCATTCTTGTACGTGTATACTGCCATAATGACACTCCAGCATGTAGCACTTCCAAGCTTCGTAATTATTTTTAGTGTCTCTGGAATTGTGAATGTTATGTGCGTTTTTATATCAGCAGCTGCTTGTTTACCTATTTTGTATTCTCTGGAAGCCATTATTATAGATCAGTGGGCTCAGTGAATTCCAGATTGCAAAATGTGAAATCACACCATCAGTTTGCACACTGGAAGGTACCTACACGAGGGCTTCAGGAATTATGGGCTGTTTTCCTTATCTGCTGAACTAGCAGGATTTCTGGAGTATAGCTCCCTGTTGAAGGAGTTGAACTTTATTTCTGAAGCTCATTGAGATGTATTAGAATTTGAATTGTGATTTGTTATAGGGAACTTATTTCCCCTGAAAGCAGTGGTTCTCCTTCCAGTAGAGAGTGATGCTGCATGTACCAGTTTAAATGCCCACTCTGCATGAAAGTGTGCATTATTGGTTTTAGAATGATGCTACAAAGTCAGAGGTGATAGAGAACAGGATTTGTGAAGGTAGTGACTGCCTGAATGCTGTATTATGAAATGGTATAGCAAGCCTACAGGTGATGGTCGGCTGCAAGAAGTGTGGGCTGGGGGAGCAATGAAGCTGTAACATTGCTGTATCTTGTGCTTATCCAGGTGCTCTGATGTGCAGTTTGGAAACACAGGTTTCAGAAACATTCTTGATTCACACCACTAACCAGACTCTCCATTCACATAGCAGATATCTCTCTGCTTCTTTTACAGTGTCTCAGGTCTGTGGGAATTTTTTCAGGCTGTTGTATTATTTACATACTAGTTGCCAAAACGATGTCAAATTGTCCTGAATTGAATCCATGGCATATCATCCAAATTTTCGTTTCAGTGCTGCAATTGTCTTACTTATCTGTCTTATGATTATTGCAGCTTTAGCAATATATCAGGCATGGATAAGTGTGGGCGTAGGTATAGGCAGGTGTCTAACCTGTAGCCAGATAAGACACATGGTTATACTATTTGAGATTTAGTTTGAATGTAATGTGACTTATGTAATTTTTGCATCTACAGTTTAGTTTGCAGTGAATTCTGCGACATTCATTTAAACGTTGCTGCATTGCTGCAGTTGGTAGACACCGTGATGTTTGTCAGGAATATATTTTAATTGTAACTGACTCAATTTAATTTTCTTGTACTCAGAGATTTATACTGTACTGTGAACTCAGGTCTATCTCAGAAGATCTGGTACTAGTAGATGTTGTGCCACTTGCAGTCAGTTTCCTCTGGCCTCATATATCGGTTATCAAACGGTAAAGCAATTCATCCTGAAACAGCAGCAGCCAGTGTGGTATTATCCCCTTATGTCAAGTACTGCAAAACATCACTTCTGTCTCAGTTGCAGTTGTTATCAGACAGTATAGCACAGTCATCACAAACATCACTTCTGTTCCCTGTGTATAATCTTACAGCCACATTGTAGTACTGCATGCAGACAGAGTGCCATGCCGCCTGTTGCTAAACACACATTTGCTGGCTGAGTCACTGTTTCCCTGTACCATATTGTAATTGGAATATGTTTCTAATCTCTGACGAATCACATATATGAGCTGTGTTCATATTAGATGTGAATGTCGAACAAACCAGGGAAACCCTGCACTTCGTATGAAGCGGCAAAGGTCCCTTATTGAGGCTGTGCTTATGTCTTTTGGTTCGACAGTCACCCTCCCAAAGACATTATAGCGCTGACGAGCCAACGTTTTGCAACAGCATACAATGTGCTGCTCTTTTTCAGTCTCCATCCCACAAAATCTGCAGATTGGATCCCCATCAAACGGGCCCGTAGTGTACATGTGCCCCCTTACAGGAGCATGCCCTGTGTAGATCGCAGTTACCATTTTTAATTGATGCCTACTTAACTTAAGTAGGTCATCAGCTCTTTTCTTACATGGTCTACCTATAAATAGTTTGCCATGTCTGAGGTCTGGCAGGTCTATCCAGGCTCTAAGATGTTGCATCTCAGTCCAGTTCTTAATTGCTTCTCTTATCGAACACTTAGGTATTCCAAGACCCATCTGTGGACCGAGTAACGGCGTGGCTGACGCTTGTCTAGCAAGCTTATCAGCCTCCTCATTGCCAGGAATGCCCCGGCACCCAGGTGAGGGTAACCTCATTAGGCTAGCCAATGCTGAGAGAGCATCCAGGCACTCTGCAACCAGTCTAGAGGTCACTTTCGGGCCACTAAGTGTCTTAAGTGCAGCCTGGCTGTCAGAAAAAATAAGAATCTGCTTTTTCTTATAGGCCCTTCTTATATTTTCACATTCACATTGTAGAATGGCATATATTTTGGTTTGAAAGACTGTGGCAAATTTACCCAATGGGAAGCTGAAACTTCTGTTTGGTCTCAAGCCAAAAATGCCAGACCCTGTCCCAGAGTTAGCCTTAGAGCTGTCAGTGAACCAGATCAGAGCCTCCTCAGGGAACACTGGGTCTTTACTTTTCCAATGATCCCAGTCCATAATGACACTGAAGACCTTGGAATAATAATAATAATAAACTGGAGTAGTGTGGTCCACCCGCATTTCCAAAAGAGGGTCACTCACATTTTTCCAGATATATGGCAACCCTGCCTCTGCTTTAGGATTGGCTGGTTGCTTAAGTATATGCAGTCTATAGAGTGCCATCCTCGCCTCCACCTGAATCACCATATCCAACAGAGTCAGATTCAAAAGTATCTCCATTGCTGCGGTAGGGGTCAATTTCATAGCTCCCGTAATGGCTAGACAAGCCATTCTTTGAATCCTGCCTAATTGGGTTTCAGTAGTTTTTTGCATGGCCTTGGACCACCACACCAAGGCGCCATGAATTATGGATGGTCTGTTTACCCTAGTATAGAGCCATTGCACCATATTAGGTCTAAGACCCCATTTTTTCCCACATGTGTATCTAACTACTGCAAAGGTGGTTTGAGCTTTATTAATTATTTTCTGCAAATGCTGGTTCCAGTTAAGTTTGGAGTCCAAGGTCACTCCCAAATACTTACCCATATCCAGCATTGTGAGTTCCTTACCATAGAGTGTAAGAGGTCCTAAGCCGTCTGTGTTCATTCTGTTGGTAAAAGGTAGTATGGATGTTTTATGGGGGCTAATATTCAGACCCTCTATTACAGCCCATTTGACTACCACGTTCAGGGCCTCTTGCATAATCTCCCTGACAGTGTGTGCAAATTTACCTTAGACTGTGATAATAATGTTGTCAGCATAGCCAAATATACTGAAGCCTAGGTCGTTTGTATTCGTCAAAAGCCTATTAACAACTAGATTCCACAAGAGGGGAGACCAAACTCCTCCCTCCAGACATCCACCTACAACTTTGGCAGTCAACCTGCTGCCCATAATGGAGGTATGTACCAGTCTGCTTTAAAGCATGGACCTGACTCACCTGCGACTGGTTTCCTCAAGTCCTCACTCCCTGGCAGCCGTAATTATTGCTCTGAAAGAGGTATTGTCAAACGCCCCCTCAATGTCCAGGAAGGCGCCCAGCACAATCTCTATGATTCAAGGACTTTTCCAGTCTATGAACAACTTGGAAAAGAGCCGTTTCAGTAGAAAAACCTGCCCTATAGGCAAACTGGTTCTGATGAAGTGGTCTTTCAACCACAACACCTTCCTTGATATGTTTTATCAAGTAGTTTCTCAAGTGTCTTGAGTATAAATGACATGAGACTAATGGGCCTCAGGGACTTTGCCTGGGACAGTGGTTTCCCAGGCTTAGGTATAAATACCACTCTGATGTGCCTCCAGATCATGGGAATATATCCTAAGGCCAAACTGGCTCTTAGTAACAGCAAATGTTTTCCCGCAAGCAGTTCAAAGCCCTGCTGTAGCATGATGGGCATTTTTCCATCAATGCCTGGGGATTTATAAGGTTGAAATGAGAAAACAGCCCATTTCAGTTTTTCATAACTAATGACCCTTCTGGAAGACGCCCAGTCTTCCCTTGATCCTTTCCATTTCAGAAACTCAAGTTCAAGGCCGTCCCATCCTCCAGAAGGTTCCATGATTATTTCTGAACCAGGGAAGTGGACACTGAATAACTCTTCCAGGATCCCTTTCTCTGATGTGGTATATTCTCCATATTCAAGCTGGATAGAGCTTACAGCACTTGGCCCGTCCTTTGAAAGAATCTTATGGAGTCTGGCACATTCTGTAGCCTTCTCAATCTCCTCACGGTGTCTCCTTCATGATTCTGTCTTGGCCTGTCTGAGTGCTTTGTTATAGTCTGTTAAAGTTCTTTTATAGTCAGTCCAGTTCCTTGACTTCTTTGCTAAATTGAATAATCTGTGAACTTTCTTTCTTCTCTCCACGAGGTCTTGGTTCCACCAGGATGTATTCCTGTTGTTCTTCCTCATGGTGAGAGGACAATTTTCATTATAGACAAGAACAGTAGCGTCTTGAAACTGCTTAGCAGCATTCTCAAGGTCTGCAAAGTTAGATATTTTGTCTGTCATATCGCTCATACAGCCCAACAAGTCGGTTCTAAAAGACTCCCAGTCGGTCCTACGTGGATTGCGATAAACTTCAACTGATCAGTCAATGCCCGTAACAGTAAAGCGGATGTATCTGTGGTCTGAGCAACTTACTTCCTCAGTTACATGCCAATCTTTTATACAATTGCCAACATAAACAGTGGCAATCGTAATGTCAATCACTTCCTGCCTGTTGGATGTGAAAAAGGTAGGTTTGTTACCTCTATTCATTATGTCCAATAATATAATTAAACAGGGACTCACCTCTGTTGTTAATGTTCGTACTTTCCCAGGAGGTGTGATGCGAGTTTGCATCACAGCCGACGATCAGGTGAGTTCCATCAGCCCTGCAAACTGTCACCAGCCTTTCCAGTTCCCCAGGAGGTGGAGGTTCCATGTCATTGTATGGAAGGTAGGCCGATCCGAGAATATTCTCCCTCGGCCCCCCACCACCCGACGTTATAATTTTTACTGCCGTGAGGTCCCTAGAACTGATGCATCAGCGGCAGTGTCTGAAAGCCTTTCTTGACGAAGATACAGGTCCTAGGGTATGGAATGGATCTACTATAAATTAGTTCTCCACCTACCTCTTTTAGTCCTTTAATTTCCCCCTTATAGGTCCAAGGTTCCTGTATGAGGGCAACATCGCAGTTTCTCATGGCAACATTAAGGGCAGCTGAGGCCACCCTGCTGTGATGGAGATTAGCTTGCAGTACTCTCATCCTCTGGCTTTCTGTTTTCATCCTTCAGGGTCCGAAAGATAACTCTCCCCAATCCCCAGAAGGCCTTGAAATGTGATCGAGTCAGGGCTTTAAAAGAGTTGGGGTCAATAGAGAGGGCCAGCGTCTGCTCTTTCTCAGTGACCTTACAACTCATTACTGACCAGTCTGTTGTGTTTAACTCAGGATTCTGAATCCTGAGACGTGTCATGACGGTGGTAACCTCGGAAATGCCAGGAATGCGAACAATCACCCTGGTTCTCTTTGGGAGGTCTTTGGAGTAAACTCCGCACCCTCCCACAATTCCCCAAGTCCACTGACCGTCCGCGTTAACCAGGCCTTAGATGATTCATTTGCACAGGTGATCTAGAAAATGCCCATTGCAAATTTAGAGTAAAGAAATTGCGGTGGTGTCTCGCCCTGAGAGTTTGCATCCACAGCAATCAACAATTCAGCCTGAATCATGTCAACTGAGTCTGATCCAGTTTGACGTCAGGGTGGCATATGTGAATATTCGCCATCTTGATTCCAACAACAGCCTCTTTGTATGTCCTAGTCTGCACCTGAGTGCTCCTGGGTTTTTTGTTTGCTGTTTTTTCTAAGGGTGGTGTGCTCGAGTCTGAATGGGGTCTTTTCATACCCCCACTGCACCCCGCCCTATCCTTACTCTGAGTTGAAGGAGTTTTTCCTGGAGGTTTCTTTTCCATCCAGGTCCCCTCCCTCATCTTCCTTTCCCGAGTGAGCCTTTTCTGGTGCACTCCAGAGAGTCTCTTGGTTTGCAGTCCAATCATTGAGATGCTTGTAGCCAATCTCTCTTCATTGGAAGAGGCAACAGAGGACATCACGTCTACAACCTCCAAATGGGGTTCTTGCTGTGACAAGTCTGCAGTGGTAGCTGCTGCTTGTTTAGTTACAAAATTGTTATTCGCGTCCATTTTGGTCCCACAAGTATGGGAGAAATAGGGTAAAACACTGGCAGAGGCTCCATTAGAGACACATCGCCCACGTGCCATTCACCCCTTCAGCACGGATTAAGGCAAGCCACACAACACCTTGGGGTTGGGGAGTTGGTCCACGGTCTCCTATTTATTCAGAGACAGACCTGTCGCATGACAGGTCCCAGGCTATCCGCCACCTGCCGACATGCCCAGTAGCCACTCAGGCTTCGGGAACTTAGTTGTTACAGCAAGCTGTTTGATCTCTTTGTGCGGATTTTGTTTATGTGGTGTCAGAAGCTGAAAGTCTTATGTATGGTTGTTTTTAGGGATGAACAAACTTTTGAACCTACTAGAGAGATGTTGCGTAGGGAGATCATGACCAATCCCTTGACCTGGGAGGTCATGTGAGTTTACCCCACTAGACAATGTTTTGTGTGATTATGTCACAGAACACATTTATATTCGACCATTTGGCATTCTCCTGATGGAAAGATACACCGAAATTGAACATGTTTTGAGACCTGCTGTCTTCCAGAATTGTATGCAGCATAGAGTGGTAATTCCTTTCAGACATTTTGGGATAAGCAATTGGTCCCCTCTTCAAGGGTCAAGTTATCCAAGAGGAACTTGTTTGATAGCAGACAGCCTGCTCATAATGGATGTCTTTTAGTGAAGCTGACTGTTACTGAGCTTATATGAAGGTAGCTGATATTCAGGATACACATAGTGTTCTTTAGATCTTCAAAGAAAAGCTGTATAATATCTTTATCACACATCATTCTGAACTAGTGACTTGTGACAGGAAATGGAGTGTTTGATTCATGTATTGTTAACACACCACAATATACTACATTTGTGGTGCTTAATGGAATTTGATTAAGAAAACGTGTCTTGTGATACAATACTTGTGTAACTGATGTGTAAATAAATTTTCATAATGTTTTCTACCTCTTTTTAAAACAGTAAAATTACTTCCTTTTTTCTTTGTAACAGGGAACCTTCAATGAAACATTCAGTGAGGAGGGCACTATGAAACAGCATCAGGTGATACAGAATGTGGAACGTACATATACCTGTGATGTTTGTAGTAGAATATTTGAGGAAATTCGCCATCTGAAGATTCATCTACGTGTACATACTGGGGAGCATCCATATCGCCATAATGCGTATAATAAAACATTCAGTAGGACAAGTAGCTTGAAAGTACATCAACGTGTACATACTGGGGATCGTCCATATCGCTGTGATGTGTGTAAGAAAACATTCCGTGCACTGGAGCATCTGAAGGCACATGAACGTGTTCATACTGGGGAACGTTCATTTCCCTGTGATGTCTGTAATAAAACTTTCAAACGAATGTATCATATGAGAGTTCATCAACATGTACATACTGGGGAGCGTCCATATTGCTGTGAAGTATGTAATAAAACATTCAGTAACACAACAAATCTGAATGTACATAAACGTGTACATACTGGGGAGCGGCCATATCGCTGTGATGTGTGTAATAAAACATTCAGTAGAACAAATAATCTGAATGTACATAAACGTGTACATACAGGGAAGCGTCCATATCGCTGTGATGTGTGTAATGCAACATTCAAACAAATGCAACATCTGAAAGTGCATCAGAGTATACATACTGGGGAGCGTCCATATCGGTGTGATGAGTGTAATAAAACATTCCGCAGAGTGGAAAATCTGAAGGCACATGAACTTGTTCATACTGGGGAGCGTCCATTTCCCTGTGATGTGTGTCATAAAACTTTCAAACAAATGTATAAGATGAGAGTTCATCAACGTGTACACGCTGGGGAGCGTCCATATCGCTGTGGTGTTTGAAATAGGATGTTCAGTCACAAACATTAACTAAAGGTTCATATTCTGTCCTGTTATAATAAGCATTCATAATCCCATGAAATGTATAATTCCTTCATTATGGTGCATTATCTGAGGAATCATCACCATTTATGTATGGTGAAGTGTCTATTTCTGTGGTATTTTAAAATATTTTCAACTGCGCACTGATACAATTCACACCTGGGCTGAAATACTGTATGTCCATTAGTGCAAAAATGTTTGGTAATTTGGAGTATTCATGTATTATAGGAGTCTTTTAATGATGGACAGTGCAGTTTACTATTTAACACCTCCCAATTTTTTTCCCCAGTGTAGAAACATTTTTTGTAGGCCACATTAATTACCCACTTCGTGGGTGTGGAAAATGGCTACATAATTGTATATGTGCTGGAAGTGGTCATCTAATATTGCAAATACTTCAGAAGTCATCCATATGAGATTTTGAAGAGGTAGTTTAAGGTAAGCAGAGGTCATATTTTATTGTTTCAAGTTCCTTCCACAGTATGTCTCCTTACATATTGTAATGATTAAGCCAAATGTATGTCTGACAGTTGTGTATTATAATAATTATATAGGACTTGTCCATAATCCTGACTTTCTTTTTTATAATCTTATTACGTCAAGTTTGCAAATGCTGTATATGAGCAGTGTCAGGACTGTGGACAGTGTCAATGTCAGTTG
>Ga0131853_10012260_pt1 | contig 15700 bp, 11 predicted proteins | sample TergutLab28metaG_FD_92764 | JGI IMG/M metagenome (GOLD analysis project Ga0131853, IMG submission 92764) | Labiotermes labralis P1 segment gut microbial communities from Petit-Saut dam, French Guiana - Lab288 P1 (version 2) (version 2) | ecosystem: Host-associated > Arthropoda: Insects >...
AAACCGTGTATATCCATAACCGATAAATCAATAACATCACCGATGGAAATATTGTTGATTCGCGCAAGCTCGTCGTCGATGATACACTCGTTTAGACCGCTGAACATTCTGCCGTCAACAATAGTATTAGGCAGAGCATCCGGCTCTGATGTGCCTATCAATTTGTAGGGTACGTCCTGTTCCATATTAGCTGGGTTTAGTGCCTTTACAGGAGTGAGATTTTCGCTCTCTAAGAAAAATATTTCTGCATTGAGTATAGCATTGCTTAAATATTCAGAATCAGCGTACTTGATAAAATCATTAAGGGAAATAAATTGCATGTTTTCTTCCAAATCCATGCCCGCCTTGAACATTCCCGCAATATCCTGCTCTATCGTAACCTTTGAACCGATGTCGAGCCGGATTTCATCAATGACTTTTGCCGCAGCATTGTTGATGGTCAGCGTAATGACCGTTCCAACTATGATTGCCAGCATAACGGCGGCAATCAGTATGTTTCGCCCCTTGTTGCGGGCAAGGTTCTTTATTGCATTGGTAATAAGATACATTATTTTCCTCCTTAATAATTAAAAACGATTAAATTGACTGCGACAAGTTCGTTGCCGTCCCACTCGCCTTCTACCATGACAATATTTTGTAAAGACAAATCATCTAATGTACCGGCTCTCGTTTCTATTATTTGTCCGCCCGCACTTGTATGGACTTCGATAGTGGTTTGCTCCGTCAGGCGAACGATTGCATATTCCTTTTCAACGGGTTCACCCGAGAAAGTATAAGACCCTGCTCCAGTAGCCATAAAAACCGCAGATGTATCAATAGTAAGTGTCATTCCGTCAATGATTTGAATGTTGCCTGCGAGTTGTTCTTGCACTAAAGATTGCTCATTAGTGTTTTGGGTTTCAATCGGGTTCGTTGTTTCATTGGTGTTTTGGGTTTCAATCGGGTTCGTTGTTTCATTGGTGTTTTGGGTTTCAATCGGGTTCGTGGTGTCTGCATCGCCTTCGCTTCTCCCACATGAACTTAATAGTGCCACTGCGCTCAAGGCGATAGTGAATAGTAAAACCATAGATTTTTTCATTGAGATAACCTCCGTTTGTTGTTTGTTTTTTTTATACTTGCAAGTATGGGTAAATAATAACAGGCAAATCTAATGCAAATCTAATCCCTATCTAACGCAAATCTAACTTTGCAAAAAAACAAGCCGACAGGTTTCTCCGTCGGCTTCTGTGGTTATTTTATTGTTTTTATTCTATCGGAATATTCAAAGTGAACATAACCCCGCCATCGACATTAGCAATTTCAAAAGCTGCTCCCATCAGATCAAGCGTTTTCTTAACAATAGTCAGACCAAGCCCGCTTCGTCCTTCGCTTGTAGTGCGGGCTTCGTCGGCGCGATAGAACGGCTCATAAATTTTCGATATAATCCTTTCCGGGATTTCCGCGCTCCCGTTCCATACAGTCAGGCAGACAAGCCGGGGTTTTTCTTTTGCGGCGATACAGATTTCCGCGCCGTCCGGCGAATTTTGAGCAGCGTTTAACAAAACATTGGACAGAGCCTTTGAAAACAGTCTGCTGTTTAGTTCGCAGGATATATTGTCGGCAATATCAACGGTCAACGATTGTTCTTTTGATTCGATAAGCGGTGAAAGCTGTTCCAAAACGCTATCCAAACACCGTCGAAGATTGAGTGGTTCTTTTTCACAAGAGGGCAGTTCGCCGCCCAGTTTCACAAGTTCCAATATCTCTGACACAAGTTTATTTTGCTCTTTAACAATTTTTATACCCTCACGAAGATATGACGGATATTCCTCCCGTGTAATGACTTCACTAAGCATACCTTCAAAAATTCCGCCGATTGCCGTGATGGGCGTTTTTAGTTCGTGGGAAGCTGCCGAAAAGAAATACCGCTGGTTTTCCTGCATCAGCTTCACGCGGTTAATTTCTGTTTCTAATTGTTGAATTGTTGATTTTAGTCTGCCGTACATAGCATAAACATTTTTGGAAAGCTGGCCGATTTCATCGCCGCGTTTTTTCGGCGGGTCAACGGGAAGCAATAACGACATCTTTTGTGCATCGGCGGATATCTTTTGGATAGGCTTCGCAATTTGCCGCGCAAAGAAAAACGCCGCAAGCAGACTGATAAGCGTAATAAGACCGAAAACCCACACTGCTCTTTGCAAAATCTCTGTATACATTGAGGATTCGGAAAACGAACCGGACACAATCAGCCGCACTTCGTTTTCTAAACCGATGGTAAACATAGTTTGTTGCGCGGACATAATTACTTGTGAAGATAAATTATTAGTTTCGTTCGGATTGCTTTCATATCTCACTATTCCGTTTGGAGTTTCAATGATTCCGACATGACTTCCAAATCCGTCTGTTTGAAATAGAATTTCGTCTTTTTTGCTTATAAGACAAAACTCGAAAGAAGCGTTCCACCTATGAAAATCTTCCGCAATAGCTATGATTTCGTCTGTTGTTTTTCCTTGAATTTGCTCCCGGAAAAGCGTAAAGGTATTGGATAACTGTTGTTGCTGGGTTAATGTGATGGTGGATTGTATCTGATTAGAAAAAAACAAAAATATACCGCCGATGACGAAAAACAAAATTAGCACGGTATATAGAAAGACTTTGCCGAAAATACCGAAAAAATTTTTCTTAATCATCGTTTTCCACCTCCAAACAATATCCGACCCCCTTAATTGTCCGAATAATACCGCAGGGGAGTTTATCCCGCAGTTTCTTCATGCTGGCGTGGATAATCCCTTCGTTACCTTCAAAGTCATAACCCCAAATGCGTGTAAGTAGGGTTTCGTGGGTGACGATTTTCCCTGCGTTGCGGACAAACACTTCTAAAATTTCAAATTCCTTTGGAGTTAGTATTATTTTTACTCCGTCATATTCTGCGCCATAGGTTTCGAGAAACAATACGAGCTTCCCTGCCTGTATTTCTTTTTTTAACGCCCCGCTACGTCGGAGCAGGGCTTCAGCGCGTTTGACAAGGATTTGCATGGAAAAGGGTTTTGTAATATAATCGTCTGCTTGGTTATCAAACGCCCGCAGTTGACTGTCATCATCCGACAGAGCGGTCATCATCAGAACAGGCGTGTCGCGGATTTGCCGAAGTTCTTTCAGAAGCTCCTGCCCGTTTGTTCCGGGAAGCATAATATCAAGTATGATTATCTGATATATCTTATCGTAAATTAAATTTGCCGCATCGTCGCCGTTGGCGCAAGCATCCACAAGCCAGCCTTCGTTGCGTAGGAATTTACAAACCATATCCAGTATTCTCGTGTCGTCCTCGACGAGTAAAATGTTTATATTCACTAATATCACCGCCTTGAAAAACATTGTACTTCCGCAATCTAACTTTAATCTAACTTTTATTTCCTATCCATTGGCTTTCTTTTTTCGAGCCTCTTTCCATCATCAACACCTTGTCTAATTATATAGTCTTCCCAGTTATAGTCTGCTTTCGCAATACACACCAATCTTTGTTGCCGCATTCAGGGCAAGTCATCCAGCGTATCTTGTGGCTTCCGGTGCTAAAGTAAGCGCGCGCTAGTGATGGCTTGAAAACCGAGTCGCATTTGGGGCAAATAAACACATTATCTTTTAGCTGAAGGACTGAAACTAATATGCCGAAAAGGGCGAAGAATATATAAACTATCAGTCCCCACCAAATACGTGAAATTATGAGCCAAATCATGAATAAGAGCCCTAAAACTGCTGCAACTCCTACCCCGGTAAAAATTAAAACTAATTTCTTCTTATTGCTATTCTTTTTTCTATTTTCCATAACGTCTTCTATGCCAAGAATTGTATTTGCCGGGATAATAGTTTTATCGTGAATGTTTTCTTTTATGATATTTATCATTTCCAACTGCTTTTGCCGCTCTTCAATTTCTCCGCCAAGCAACTTTTCTTGTTCATCTAGCAATATGGTGAGGATCCTTCCCGATAACTCACTCTCCATAATACTTTTAATAGAGTTAAGTGAGAGCCCAATTGCTTTTAGCGTGCAAATTACTTGAAGCTTACGCAAATCTTCATCATTGAAAATCCGCCTTCCGCCTTCGGTTAAATCAGATGGGTGCAAGATACCTTTCGTATCATAAAATTGTACCGTTCGGACTGAAACATTGCACAGTTTTGCCATTTCTCCGGTCGTGTAGTTTGACATAGATTACCTCCTTTAGCCTGACTTTAAAGCATTACGCTACGTAACGAGCAATAGGTTACGTAAGGGGATTTTTACAGAAAAGTCAATTTTTTCTCGTAATTGTAAAAAAGGGTCGTCCGGCAACGACCCTTCGCAAGAATACTTCGTATTCTTGTTGAAATGGTTCACACAGGGGCGTTCTCTTATATTGTAAAAAAGGGCCGCCTTGCAGCGACCCTTCTAAGCGATTTTAACTAAGCAAACTGCTTTTCTTTTTTAACAATCCTGGCCCAGAATACCAGTAAGACCAACATGATACTATAAAGCACTCCTATAGTGGTAAACAGAGTTGTTAAGTCATAATTCGTAATGATATAAGAAGAAACCTGATTGCCAACCAACCCGGCAATCCCCCAGGCACTTAATGAGAAACCATGGACCGTTGATAACTGGTGCAGGCCATAGTTTTGATGCAATATATTCGGTAAACAGCCAAATCCTACCCCAAAGAAGAACTGGACTACGAAAATTAACGCAACCGAGATAAAGGTGATAATTGCTATTTCCTGGGATAATGACCGCATCCCTACTTGAACACCTTCATCATTCAAGAATGGAATATACGGTTTGGGGACATTGTTGAAACGATATACTAAAGCTGCGATAAAACCGGCCGCCAATGAGAATATCGCCATCATATAATAAGGGATATGCTTTCTTTTAAGTTTGTCTTGCCAGGAAGCAAGTGCCAGACGTCCGGCAACATTGCTAATTGCATTGATGCTGCAGAATAATACTACCACCGCCATACTGCTGATTCCGATGATATTGTAAACTTGTTTTTCCTGACTTATCATAGCAAGGCCGCAGGTAATATTTAAGAAGATAATCAACCATAATAAAATGAATTTTCCATGAAAGATGACTTCTCTTGCCTTAAGATGAACTGTTCCGGCCGGTTCGATAATTTCCGGACGGTATAATAACCTGCTTGCAATAAATAATGCTATACCATAAAGACCGGCAAGAATATAAAAGACAGTATAAACCTGTAAACCTGACTCAAGTAAAGCCCCGATAATAGGATTGGCAATAACTCCGGCGATACCGAAACTGGCAATTGACAAACCGGCGGCAAGCCCTTTTTTTCCTTCAAACCAAACCATCATTGTTTTAACCGGGGTAATATACCCGAAGCCCAGGCCGATACCCTGAACAACACCGAAACCTAAAACCATTATCCAAGGGTTCTTGATATGGATGCCGAGTGCTGTAAGCAGCCAGCCGGTACTGAAGAATATAAAAGTCAGAAAGGCTGATTTTTTCGGAGCTTTTTCAACAATTTTCCCTCCGAATGCCGCTGACATGCCTAAGAAGAATATTGCCAGGGAAAAACACCATTCCAATACCCACCGGTCAAACCCTGCATACGCATTGACATGTTCCTTAACTAATGTCCAGCAATATACATTACCAATGGCGAAGTTGATCAAAAACATCGGTAATAGACCATTTAACCATTTATTCTTTTTCATTTAAAAACCTTGCCTTTCTTTAACTATAATTATATGTAAACAACGTCTGTTCACTAATTGGTTATTATACCCTTATTTTATCAGGGTGTCAAACTATTTGCGCCTAAATATTGTTCTGAATTTAGTACTTCGCGTTTCACTCCCAAATAAGACCCGTTTTTAATATTTCTTACCAAAATGTATTCATTATCAATCCGCGGCAATTTAAGGGAAAAAACTATTTCATCATTAATATTTGCCATATTTATTGTTTCCCCGCCCCGTAAATTGAAATTCATCGGAAGTCCGCCAAGGGCATCAAGAGAAAGGTAATTGCGCCCGTAAAGAATCACACTTTGACCCGGTTTTAAAATTGTGTCCGCCAGGATTTGCCGGTTTGGGTTATCAGAATCAGTAAAAAGATAAAATTTACGCAAATCAATATCATAGGGATAAGGATTATGAACCGCGATAAAATCATGGCTGCCTTGATGGTCGATTAATTTAATAACCGGGATGCCGCTTTCATCGATATCAAGAACAAGTTCAATGTCAATTCTTCCATTTAAAGCATCATCTTTTCCGACCGTCAGAGCCGCGGCGGTTCTTATTTCCCCGTTAACCAGCCAATGCGAAAAAATGTAGCCGTCCGCTTTACTCGCCGTCACGGTAACGGTACTTAAATCATAATAAAAACCACTGAAATTATTGGTGATATCAATCGTGCCAAGCTTGATATCAGCTAATTCATGCGGTTTGCAAGTAATGGTATAACCACTTGGCTCTACTTCAAGAAACTTTTCAATTTGCTTCCTCATCTCACCCGGCCGCTTTTTACCAAATTCAATAATTTCATTTACCTGATTAGCTGCGAAATCCAAATTTGACCAAGAATTTCTTAGTTGGGCACCACCATCTTTAAAATTATGATAAAGCTCATTTGCCCGCTCCGCTTCTCTTTTACGTACTGTTTTTTCCACCATTTCCGGTGAAAAATGATGATTCATCAAATCGCACAAAACCGCAACAAAACGCCCCCGCATATCTTCACGGTTCACCAGGGCAAGCAATAAGGGCGAATGCCCGCGGTCTGTCCGGACAATTCCTAATATCCGGCCAAGAGATTCATCCGATACCGGCCCGCCATACAAACCAAAAGTCCAATCAGCATCAAAAAGCAGCCAGCGCCACTTGCCATCCGCAGTGGAAATTCCATCATGAATTTTTGTCTCATCCTCGCCATAATAGCGATAAACTTTATAATTTCCCCATGGCCAGTCAAAATTGTTGGTATAAACCTGAACCGCATAATAAGCAAGGAAGTTGTCAATATCAATTGCCGCGCAAAGTTCCGCAAAAACATCATCGTTAAGGATATTATAATGTAAATCATAAATCGCCTGATATTCTTCGGCGGCTTGAACTTCCAGGGGGTTATCCTCATTAAAATTCTTGTATGTCGCCCCACCCTTTAAAATGACCCACTCGCCATTTTTTATTTCATTTTTGTCATTCAAATAGTCGTCATCATAATACTGTTTAATCCAGGCAAGACCATAATATTCACCATTCAAAAAGACGGCGGCCGCCCGGCTCGACTGGGTATCCGGCAAAACCGCCGCCGCCATATCGGCAACGCTTTCATCACGAAGAAACGCAAAGGGGTTATCATTGGCATTATTCCTAAGGATTAAACGGTCATAACTGGTAATTGGCCGCCCATAATGAGTAAAATCATCGGGGAAAAAATTATAGTTAAAGTTATTATTATCTTCATCATAGATACGCCGGGCATAGAGCCGGAATGATTTTTGATTCGATGCCCGTGACCAGCCGCCATGAATACGCATTCCGCCGTTTTGCGCCAAAATCAATTGACCGTCTCGGTCAATAAGCTCAATATAAACCGGCCGTTCCGCCTCCCGCCCCCGCATATTAAAATTCGCCGGTGCCGGAGGGTCAGGTTCTTTATCCCCCGTCTCGCTGATATATTGCTCACGTAACCGGCCGGGGACGGCAATGCCATATTCTTCATCATAAAGGTTAAAGGGGTCAGTTGAAAGGGAAAAAATGAGGGTATCAAAGCGGTCAAAAACGTTATCGCCAACAAAATAGGAATGGGTTTGGACAGTTGTAAAACTCCCGTCTTCTTTCATGCCGCAAACTTTGATGGTAAACGGGCGCACTGCTCTTCCGCCGGGCAGTTGGATTTCATCCGTATACAAAATCCCTTCTTCATATGGCGGTGATCCGTCCAAGGTATAAAAAATAGCGGTAATATCACTATTTACCGCTTCAAAAGAAAGCAAAACCGATTCTTCATAAAAATGCCCGGTATGCGAAAAGATTATTCCATTTTCTGTTTGCCCTAAAGGTTCTTGATTTTCTTCTACTTCTTCATTTACATTTTCATTAACGGCAGTCACCGGAACAAATGCTGACCCATGGAAAAAATCTTCAGAAAATTTTTCATAGAAAAGGGAAAAGAAAACAGCAAAGATTACAAAAGAAACCGCGACTATTAATTTAAGTCTTTTTTTATCCATCTTCCGCTCTTCCTGAAAAGTGCCCGCAAAGCGGGACTAGTTTTCCTTTGGCGCCGGACCACTGTCCGATACTTTAGATAAACTTTTCATACTTTAATCGCTGACATATTCCATCAAAACAACGCTGCGTACACCTTCAATAACCTCAAGCTCCTTTTGTAGTGATATGTCCATTTTATTAACTTTGGCCGTCACCGTCACTTCAGCATAATCTTCATATGTTATTGAACTCTTTAACTTAACATTATGTGATTCAAGCAGCTTAAATATGGATTCCCGCGCCGCATTATCATATTTTATAATACAGACAAACCTCTTTACCCCGCCGCTAAATAATGAATAAACCATAAACACGCCGGTAATCATAAATGTCCCGATTAACGCTAAAGGGAAAAGCCCGGCCCCACTGGTAAGCCCGGCAGCGATCGCAAGGAACAAAAAGCCAATATCAAGCGGGTCTTTGACCGCCGCACGGAAACGGACAATCGATAACGCGCCAACCATTCCCAAGGAAAGAACCAGATTTTGAGAAATCGTCATGATGATAAAAGCCGTCGTCAGACAAGTGATGACATTCAAAATATTGAAACTTTCACTATAAACCGCGCCTTTATAAAACAAGCGGTAAACGAAATATATAAGGGTCCCGCAAATCAATGCCGTCAATAAGCAGGTAATGATATGAGCGGGGGTCAGTCTGGTGATAATGTTTGCTTGCTCAAGGCTTGCGCGTATTTCCTGGACAATATTGTTCATTTAAACTCCTTTTTAAAATTCATATAAAATTGCTGTTGGGTGAACTATTTTTACTGTATAGGAAATTGCTTCGCAATTCCCCATCCAGCAAAAACCCTCCGGGAGGATGCGCACTCGCGCGTAGAGTATTATGTCGCTGAAGCGACCGCGCTCGGCGCGAGGGTTTGCCAAGGCAAACCCTTTCTTATACCCTTAAGGTTTTTGCAATACTCATACACAGCCGGTATTTTGAGACCGCTAATGATTTTCCGGTTTCATGCGGGATAACAGCGCGGACAATTTCCGGCATGAAATCATCGAATTTGATTTCCATAATAACACTATTATTTTGGTAAACCGGGACTGAAAGTTCTTCTTTTTCTTCGGGCTTTACGATGGAAAACCCGGCCAATCCGCTTGCCCGCAAATATTTATCAAAGGTGATGCGCAGATTGGAAGCCGGATAAACAAAAGCCTCACGATGGTAATCAACGCATATCACCGGCCGAAGGCCGGATTCCTTGGCATTAACATAAAATTCTCTTGCAATATCCTGTTCCCAATTTTGTAGCAGTGAAAAATCACCTCGTAGCAAATTTTCGCAAATTTCTTCATTTATCCGCGCTGATTTTTTGCTAATCCAGCGGTTGTATTTTTCTTTGCACTCCAGATTGATAATGCCCGGATTATTATTGTAGGTACGAACCCGGTATTTCCGCCGGTCAAAAATTCCGTCGATTTTTTCCCGGTAGGCTGTTTCTTTTAAATCATCGAAATAGATACTACGGACGGAATAACCGCCGCTATTTGCATTCTTGTCGTAATCCAAGATTGAAGCGATGCGGGTTTGCACCACCAGGTATTCGGCATAGGTTAGTTGGTATTTAATTTCGCGGCGGCCTTTAGTCATATATTAGCTCCGTAAGTCAGGTAAAAACTCCCATTTAACGTAAATCAGGTAATAAACTTCCGTTCAACGTAAGTCAGATAAGATATCTCTCCGTCTCTACGGCTTTAGTCATATGTTTTGCTTCGTAAGTCAGGTAAGAAACTCTTTCCGTTGCTGCGGCCTAATTGGCTGCTCGCTCATTTTTCGTTCGGGAAGAAGGCGGCCTAAGGCAACTTCAAGATGTTTTTACCTGACTTCCTTAGTTAAAGTATCTAACTCCCGACTCAAATATTTTCATATCCTGTTGTCCGTCGATGTTGATTGCCATTCCTTCGGAATAGCGTTCGGAGTGAAGCATTTTGCCAAAGATGCGCCCGTCAGGTGAGGTGATTCCTTCAATCGCCGCGGCGGAACCGTTGATATTTCCGGTCGGGGCGGTATAACAGGCGGCGACCTGGCCTTCGGCGAACAAGCGCCCCACCCATTCATCCGAAGCTACGAAACGGCCATAGGTATGGGAAGCCGGACTGACATATGTGTCAGCAAGGGCGGCGCCTTTCAGCCAAGGTGATTTGTCGGAAACAACTTTCGTATAAGCCATCATTGAAAGATGTTTTCCGCCGGTATTGTGGGTCAAAGCCGGGGTTCCCGCTTCTTTATCAGCTTTAAATTCGCCAAAAGGTAATAAACCTAGTTTCAGTAAGGCCTGGAAGCCGGTTCCGATACCAAGAATTAAACCGTCACGCTCATTCAATAACCGGGTAACAGCTTCTTGCAAATATTCATTTTGGAAAATAGTATTATAAAACTTGGCACTTCCGTCAGCTTCATCATCAGTCGAAAAGCCGCCGGGCAAGACTAAAATTTGAGCTTTATCAATCTCGGCAACATATTCTAAATAAGAAGTGCGGATATTTTCAGTTGTCAAACTACGGAAAACTTTGCTAACCACCTTAGCGCCTGCCCGCTCGAAAGCGCCTGCCATTTCGTATTCGCCATTAGTTCCGTGTAATACGGGGATAAAAACGGTAGGTTTAACGACTCTATTTTTGCACAAATAAATACTGTCAGCCTTGAATATAGGCGGCTTAATTGCCGATTGGTTTTGGGCGGATTGACTGGTTTGGTCAATGTCGCCCTCTGCTTCACATGTCAGTTTAGCCGGGAAAATCTCTTCCAGTTTCACTGTCCAGTTTTCCAGCGCTTCTTCCAGCGTTATATTGATATCTTTGCCGGAAAAAAGTCCGTCATCTGTCACCGTTCCGATTATCGCATATTTAATATCACTAGCCGCCAACTTATCTAAAACTTCTTCAGCCGTTTCAATTAAAATATCGCCAACATTATTTTTAAATAGGTCTTCTGCTTTTATTTCTTCATTTATTCTGACACCTAACTTGTTACCAAAAGCCATCTTGCTGACTGCTGCTGCCAGCCCGCTGGTTGAAAGCGCATAAGCGGAACTAATCTCACCACTTGCAATCAGCTCGCTAATCTTAAGATAAGCTGCCCCGACTTTTTCATAGATTGGTTTTTCATACTCATCGCGGGGGGCAAAAATATGGACAAGCAGATTACCCGGGGTTTTAAGTTCCGGACTAATAACGTGCTGTATTTTTGCGGTATTGACTGCAAATGATATTAGTGTCGGCGGGACATCAATGTCATTAAAGGTACCCGACATACTATCCTTACCGCCAATCGAAGGCAAACCAAAACCCATTTGCGCATCGTATGCCCCAAGCAGGGCGGCAAACGGCTGGCTCCAACGCTCGGGGTCGCCGCTCATCCGGCGGAAAAATTCCTGGAATGAAAAACGGATTTTGCGGTAATCACCACCACTTGCAACAATTTTGGCAATCGATTCAACCACTGCATAAACCGCACCATGGTAAGGGCTCCATTCCGAAAGATAAGGGTCAAAACCATAACTCATCATGGTTACAGTATCGGTTTTGCCTTTTAACAGCGGAAGACCGGCAATCATCGTTTGATTTTCCGTCAATTGATATTTACCGCCATAAGGCATCAGCACATTATTAGCACCGGCTGATGAATCAAACATCGTAGCCAGGCCTTTTTGCGAACAAACATTTAAGTCACTTAAGGTATTAAACCAAGCTTTATTATAATTCCCCTGTGCAAGTGCTTCCGCAACGGCCGGGATTTTCGATTTTTCAAAATAATTTTCATTTTCATCAGGAATATTAACAAAAACTTTCGTTTCCTGATGGGCACCATTGGTATCAAGGAAAGCGCGGGACAAATCAACAATCTTCTTGCCGCGCCATTTTATTACCATCCGCTCTTCTTTTGTAACAATAGCGACCTCTGCCGTTTCAACACTTTCTTCTTCGGCATATGCTAAGAATTGTTTCACATCCTTCGGCGCAATTACCACCGCCATCCGCTCTTGAGATTCGGATATCGCAAGTTCGGTACCGTCAAGGCCAAGATACTTCTGTGGTACTTTATCCAGATTCACACATAAACCCGGTGCCAATTCACCAATCGCCACCGAAACACCCCCGGCCCCAAAGTCATTACATTTTTTGATTAAACGGCTTGCTTCCGGACGGCGGAAAAGGCGGACAATTTTCCGTTCCGTCGGGGCATCGCCTTTTTGAACTTCGGCACTCAAAGTTTCGATTGCATCTTCGGTGTGAACTTTTGAGGAACCGGTCGCGCCGCCGCAACCATCACGGCCGGTCCGGCCGCCAAGCAAAATAATAACATCATCAGGGGCGGCACCGCCCCGTACGACTACCGAACGGGGGGCGGCGGCCACCAAAGCGCCAAGCTCCATCCGTTTCGCGACATAACCGGGATGATATATTTCCTTAACCAGCCCGGCAGGGGCGCCGATTTGGTTGCCATATGATGAATAACCGGAAGCCGCCGTACGGGTAATTTTCCGCTGCGGTAATTTACCTTTAAGCGTATCGGTAAAAGGTATCGCCGGGTCGGCTGCACCGGTAAGGCGCATTGCCTGATATACATAACCCCGCCCGGAAAGCGGGTCGCGGATTCCCCCGCCAAGACAGGTTGCCGCCCCGCCAAAAGGCTCTATCTCCGTTGGGTGGTTGTGGGTTTCGTTTTTGAACATTACCAGCCATTCTTCAGTCAAAATACCGTCTTCGGTTTCAATTTCGACCGGGACGACGACCGAGCAGGCATTAATCTCATCAGTTTCTTCCATATCATCAAGCTTGCCGTCGCGCTTAAGTTTACGCATTGCCATTTGGGCAAGGTCCATCAGGCAGACGAATTTGTCATCACGGCCTTTAAACAATTCTTTGTGAGTATCAAGATAATTCTGGTATGAGGCTTCGATGGGGGTGCGGTAAAACCCTTCGCCAAAAATAATATCAGCTAATTCAGTCGAAAAAGTCGTATGACGGCAGTGATCAGACCAGTATGTATCAAGGACCCGGATTTCTGTTACGGTCGGGTCACGTTTTTCTTCTTCACGATAATATTTGTGGATATGAAGAAAATCTTTGAAGGTCATCGCAAGGTTAAGGGAAGTGAAAAAATCACTTAATTCCTCTTCATTCATTAAGCAAAAACCATCATAGGTTCCGACATCTTCCGCTTCTTCATAGGCATTTTTAAGCGTTGCCGGTTTTTCCATTCCCGTTTCCCGCAAGTCAACCGGATTGATAATATAGGCCTTGATTTGATTAAACTCATCATCAGAAATAACGCCTGTTATTAAATATGTTGTTGCTGATTTAACGGCCGTACCTTCTTCACCGCTTAACAACCTGATACATTTTTCGGCAGAATCAGCACGCTGGTCAAACTGGCCGGGTTGGTATTCGGAACTAAATACCCGGGTATTTTCCGGCACCGGAAATGTTTCTTCATATATATTGTCCAGCACAGGGTCGGAAAAAATTGTGGTTTTGGCTTTTTGATAAACAGAATCAGAAATATTTTCGATATCATAACGGATAAATATTTTTAGACTTTCTACTTGCAAAATATTCAGAAATTTGTTGATATCTTTTAAGAGCTCATCAGCTTTGTTGGTGTATCCGGGTTTCCTTTCGATGTATAAACGTTTGATTTGGTTATTGTTAGACATTGGTTTCTCCTGGTTTTATTTTTTATTATTTTAAGAAATTGCTCTTACGCAAATCATTTAAGGAAAATTGCATGCAATTCTCTTAGAATTGTCACCGCCGGGCAACAATTTTTTACTCTAAAATTAATCCTTGCATTATATAAAGTAATTCTTTGTCAATCGCCGCTTCCGAAATATTCAAAGTACGGGCAGAAATTTTTAACCCTTCAAGGGTATACATGATGTTTCCGGCCATACCACGGGGGTCTTCACAATAAAATTCGCCGGTTTGGATGCCGTCGCGGATTAAATTCTCTAAAATCAACACCCCGGTTTCAAACTGCTGCTTTATTATGTTCTCTTTCGGCGGAATCTTTCGCTTTTTATAATTTAAATAAAAATAATACTCATAAATAGCGATTGTTAATGAATTTTTTTTGCGCAAAATTTCTTTTTTCTGCTCTTTCATAAAAAGAGCCAGAATATCCGATACCGAAGCTTCATCCGGCAAACTATCAGCACTATCGCCGCCGCTTGTCTCCTGGTCCCCTTTAAGAACGGCGGTAAATATATCTTCAACGCGGTTGAAATGCAGATACAAACCACCACGGCTAATGTTGCTCGCTACGACAATATCTTGCATTGTCACATCGCGGAAACCTTTCTCGGCGAAAACCCTGCGGGCACATTCTAATATGTAACTTCGTTTTTGTCCTGATTTTTCTCCCATTAACTATCTATCCTATGCCTTTCATAATTACATGCAATTCATACTTCGCCCCAAACATCAAGAATCTGTTTAATCCGTACTAACGCATAATAAAATATTCCTTCTTCAACAGCATCAGTCCACAACTTCCCTTTTGACATTCCGCCCAAAACATACTTCGAAATAATGCCGATAATAATATCAACATCTTTTAAATCGCATTTCTCAATCCGGTTTATTTCATCTTCAAAACTATGAAGCCCATATTTGCTATATACATAAGGATAATTGCGGTTCATTAATCCGGTATCCTGCATTCCGCGGATGAAATTCAAGAGGGTAGAATCATAAACCGGTACTGATATCGTTGCACTTGTGTTGTCACCATCATAAGTTTTGGCCTGATTTTTACCTTTACGCTCAAGAAACCAAGGAATATAGCGAAAATAAGGATCTAACCACTGCCGGTAATCAGCTATCAATTTCAGACGGTATTCTTTATCATTTTCTCTTTCCATGTTTATGTGTAATTCCTTTCCCGATTTCATACCTTAGAATATCTTTATCCTAAATGAAATTTTAGATATTATTATTATCTCTTCATTTTATTATCTTACCACAAAAATAATATTTGTACACTAATTTTCTGTCTGAAAAAGGCAAAAAAGCAATGCAACCGCTTTGCTAATATATTCTTATTTTCGCCCAATATATTGCCGTTATTTTATTCGATTTAATTATTGTTGCTAAAATAGTGTTATAATTTCTCAATTTAGTTATATACAAATGTCAAATTTTGTATTATACTAAATTTGATAAGTGAGCTGACACACTCACTCATTCCAAAAGAATTCCCCTTTTACACAAACGGAGGCGCCTGAAAGTTAAATCTTTCAGGCGTTTCTGTTTTACAATTTGTAAATTGGCTGCAGCAAGGTTTTACAAAGTAAAATCGAGTTACTGTTCAGACGTCACTATTCCGCGAGGTGTTTTGCGCGTATTTTGCGCAAAATCCCGAGTTGTGATAGCGCCAAATCGCGTTTTTGCGATTTGTGTGCACATTTGTTGCTGTT
>Ga0131853_10012262_pt1 | contig 15697 bp, 15 predicted proteins | sample TergutLab28metaG_FD_92764 | JGI IMG/M metagenome (GOLD analysis project Ga0131853, IMG submission 92764) | Labiotermes labralis P1 segment gut microbial communities from Petit-Saut dam, French Guiana - Lab288 P1 (version 2) (version 2) | ecosystem: Host-associated > Arthropoda: Insects >...
ATCAAATGCAGCCTTTATTTCATCGCTCCAATAGTGCCAAGAAAGTGCAGCAAGACCTACAACTGATGCAATAACTAAAAGCGCTCCTGCTACTAGGACTACATAGGGCAAGAGGGCTGTACCAATGCCAGAAAGTGCTGGAATCAAGGATGATAACAAATTTTTACCAAATGCAGCTGCTAATGTAGCTCCTATCGATACAATCCCGACCCAATCAGTTTTAGAAGTATCAAGCACTAAGCCCTCACTCAAGCCCGCGGATAATTTGACGCCTGCCCACACGCCCATAGACTTGAAATCTATATTCTCTAGCTGCCTCATAGTTTCTGATGCGAAATTATGCAGATTGGGAAACACCTCAATGTACGCAGCACCTAATGTCTGGCTACTTTTCATATTCCCCACCTCCTTTTCAAATATAATTGTAAAAAACAGTAAATAAAATGCTGGAACGTAAGTCCGCACTCTTTCGGAACTACTCAATAGCAGAAAGGACTTGACCGATGACAATGGATGCCTTTAGAACATTGCTTAAAGAAGACAGCGCTGCCGATCTTGACTCTCTTTCAAGTGCGGTGCTCCGTCAACAAATAAAGGAGCGTTTACCTGTTTTAACAACAAAACAAAACAAGACCTACAGCTTCCTTAATGCTATAACACAATCTGCAAGACAGAGTGAGGTCACCATGGAGCAAAATATGCTAATCATTCGCCAAAACGAACTCATTATTCGCCAAAACAATGAGCTTCTTCGCCTTCTGGGCTCCAAACCTGAATAACGTCCCGCGACCCGAAGCGCACTGGTCTAAAAGTCTTCTAAACTGCCATTGCCAGGTCTCTGGTTTCATTGCATGCTGCCTTCTGGTCAAGCCCAGCTATTCGTACTCCTAAGAGTGCAGTGAGTGCCAGATTTGACACCCACTGCATTTAGACTCGTTGCCTCATTAGTATTGCCCTGTATTCCCGTGCGGCAACTCCTTCACCCTTGCCCAGTCCAGTCTGCACTCGTGCTTTTGGTGGCTGAATCATCTGCGGTCTATTTCGACCATTGTAACCATCTTTTGACTGAGCCCACACGAGCAATCGCAGCATATTTACAGCCTCTGCGAGCAGGTGATCTTGTCTGCCCCAATCAAGCGCGGGCTCCAGTGCACGCATGCAGCGCGAATTGGTAGGTAATTGCGCTGCTAGATCTGCTGCATGAAGAACTGTGTACTGATAGCCCATGGCAGCGAGGTTAAGCTGATAGAATTCCTGGAAGTCCGCTCTTAGTTGCGCCTGGTATTGACGATAGAGAACTAAGAGCGTCAGGAGTTTGGGGCAATTTGTTGTAGCACCTCAATGAGGAATGCAGAAGCCGCGTCTGCTGTTACGACCCCATCATCATTGCGTAAGCCCTCGAGGACGGCTTCGTGCTGATCCTCGAAGATGCGCCGCATGAGCTTTGGCATCTTGAATACATTGCCAGACTGAATGTCATCAATCATCTCAAAGAGTTCTAAATCATTAAAGACATCCTTCTCAATGCTGATTGTGATTCCGTTTGAATGGACCTCGACCAGTTGCTTTGCGTTCTTGACCCCCTCTGTTGCTTCTACTGCTCCCTTGCTATTCTTCTGCGTCATTTTCATCCCCCAAAGCCATTTGAGCGAAATACTCATAAGCCGTGTTGCCCTCTGCGTCTGGCAATGCAGCTAAGGTCAGTTCGTATCCTACGGGGTCTGTGCCGTTATAAACGATGTCACCTAGTTCTTTAGTCTTGACTCGAGGAACTACAATGCGCTTTACTTGGCCTGCACCCATGATGATCTCATAGATGTGGATGCGCTCTGCAATTGCACGAGCATTGTGCAGTACCGCGAAGCCCGATTCGTCTTCAGTGACATTATCTGCACCATAAACCTCTTTTAAAGTCGCTAGACTCGTTTCAATCAGTTTGAAGCTGAAGCCCTCACTGCGGCTAGTGATTTCATTCAGAACTTCGTCGCCACCCCAGGCCTTAACGGCGGTGGACTCTGTTTCAACCGTGTTGGTGATTCCTTCTTCAGAGGCATACCCCAATTCTACAAAGGCTTCTGCCAGTGGCATTACAGCATCTGTCGGAATTGTCGTGCCTGCAGGTGCAGTATATATTGCGCCACCTACATTAGGGCTGCCAGTACTTACGTTTTGAGAATTCATATTCTCCTCCTCAAATTGAATAGAACCCCGCAGGGTTCATGACTGTGGTGGTCACGAAAAAAAGCCGCCCCTGATGGGAACGGCTCTTTCTGCAACTCACTTTTCGACATCTTAACAATAACGCAAAAATCAATGACTTTAGAGAACATTTGTACACATTTACATCCCTTTGTTCCTTCTAGGCATCACCGAGTGTATGGCAGTGACATTGGCCCCCTCACATCAGCCGCATTCAAGCTTTCTCAGATTAATTATTCCTTGGGTGTGCAACCTCGTGGTGCGCTTCAGGTAGTGCGAACGCCTGCTTTGAAAGTCATCTTGAACACCAAAAATGAGCTGCGCTGCATCATCTCTCGACAGTAGGTCAAAGTATTTTGCTTTCAGGGACGTAATCTCATTAACATTGGAAAGCTGGTTGATGGTGCTCCATAAGTCGCCATGGTTTTGATCTCGTCGAGAATAGAGCTCCATCAATTCTCGACGGTATGTATCAGCATGGTGCATTTTTTGGGATAGGAAATCTGGAGATTCTCCTCCCTGAACAGAAATGCGTGACGGGTCTGTGGTCTGAGGTGCACACATCGATTCTTCCACCATAAGAAGCTGTTGTTCTGCACTTCTAATACTGAGCAGTAGATTTCTGTGGTTCTCGAGTCTTGCCTTGATATCCATTGACGATCCTTCCCCCTAAGTAGCTTGCCCTGCACTTCAGATCATTTGCAGCGATACTTATATGGAGTGAAGAGCGTGGTACAAATGTTTGTGTAGTCCATTCTATCACACACTTGTTCGACTTATTTGGGGACCAGCAAGATCACTCACAAAGAGCCTTTGCGTCACGGGATCATACGCAAGTCTAACGAAGTATTAATCTATTCTCAGCAGGGGATGGAACGCGACGCGATGTAGTTCTGAAGCCTCATGAGCTTAGCTGAGCTTTCTGGTTGATGGCGCCGCGTGTAAGCACACGCAAGCTATCAAGCGGGAAGATCAGGTATGTTCATGTGGTTTCAGATGGTAGGGGCACTGGGACTCGAACCCAGACTGGACGGATTTTAAGTCCGCTTTCTCTGCCGATTGGAATATGCCCCCACTCAAGACAATTACGCAGACAGTATTATCCCATAAAGCAGGTCTCTGTCACTGACGCTCAAGCTCTCGCAGCCAAAGAAGTCCATGACCCCCTCGACAATCAGCGTCCCCGCAATGATGACGGCTGCCCGCTTGGGCTCGAGCCCCACAATACTCGTGCGCTCCTGTGTTGTCTGCGAACAAAACAGCTGGAGGAGTGCGTCCACCTGCCCACGACTCAATTGGTAGTCCTGAACAAGCGCTGGCTGATAGGGGTCGATTTTTCCGTCCACAGCAGCGAGCGTTGTTGCCGTACCTGCTACGGCTATGACCTGCTGGAAGACGCGCTCAAAGCCTGCCAGCTCTTTCTGGCATAGTTGCGCGATGTAGTCACGACAGGCTTCCACTTCTGAATCGAGGGGTGGGTCTGAGTGCAAAAAGAGATCAGTTAGTCTGCGCGACCCCATCTGCAGCGAGCGCGCCTCATCCCTCTTTGCCTGGCCATCGCTATCAAGCTGCCCTGCAATGAACTCGGTCGAGCCTCCACCAGGATCAACGACCAGAATATCAGCAGGCCCTTTCGCGCCACCACTTGATGCACCAGCAAAGGCAAGATCTGCCTCTGCCAGACCAGAAATAACGTCGATAGTTATTCCATATTCAGCCGCGCCCTCAATTAGGCAGGAAGCATTGCTTGCATCACGGACGGCACTAGTAGCAACGGCAGTGATCTTTTCTACCTGAAGGCAGGCGCATTCAATAGAAGCTGCCTGCAGAAAGTTCAGGGTATGTGCCAGACCGTCGGCACACAGCTTGCCGGTCTCAGACAAACCACGACCCAGTTCACAGATCTCAAGCAGGCGACAGACCTCGATGACGTGGGGGCCGTGGACGTACTCCGCATCTGCCTCAGAATCGACATTGTCGGGATCTGCGCTTTCAAGGTCGGCGATAAGCAGACGCACGGTCACGCTGCCAATGTCGATGGCGGCAACACGCCTGATGGTTGTCTTAGCTTCGTCGCTCATTGTTGTCCCCTGAAGCCAAAGATAGTGTCCAGGAAGTCTGTCCAGGCGCCGAAGGGGCGGGCCGTTTCGGGGATGGACGCGATGATTTGCTCGCGGGTGTTGCGGGGTTCGGTGATGGGTTTGCCATCGCGGGTTACGACGATGACGTGGTCGCCTTCGACAACAAAGTTCAGCTCGCGGGCGGCGTAGGCCATGATGCCTTCGGTTGTTTCAAGCGAGGCCAGTTCCTGACGCAGCTCTTCGTTGTATTCTTCGATACGGGCGAGCTTTTCACGCTTGACGCGTTCATTGCGCACGTCGCGGTAGAGGATTTTCGCCGGCTCATAGTGCCAGGAAAAAGCAATGGCTAAAAAGATAGCCAGCACCACGGGCACAACCAGAAACCAGCGTGCCAAAAAACGCGGACGCGCCTGGCCCTTGTCCCTGCTGTCGTTTTTGCTCGAGCTGTTGCGCTGCCGCTTCGTGGTGGCAGAAGACGCGCTGCCCTTTGAAGTCCTGCTGCCACCTTTGCCGGTGGAACCAGCAGCAGGCCTGCGTTTCGAGCTCCTTTGTCTGTCCCGTTCTGGCATGAGCCTTTACCTAGCCCGGCTCTAGTCTTCGCTTGCGGGGTGTGCGATTTCGCTTTGGATAATCTGCATCAATTGGATGCCATTGTCCACGCGGCGCACCGAGATTTGGTCGCGCGCAATGCGGTGCACTGCCGTGCGCAAGTTACCGTACATGTGATGCATGCCTTCGGGTTCAGTCTTAATCAGTATCGAACGGTCGCCCCCTGCTTTGAAGTAGCGAATCAGCCGGGTGGCCGCACCGCGGGGCACGGGATAGGGAACCTCGATGACGCGAATCGCAGCGCCCCAGGCATTAATAATTTGCGAAGAACACAGGGGCGTATCAATAATGGGAGCCGTATCAATAATCATCAGCATGGCACGCTTGATTTGACTCAAGTCCAGCTGCCCGGATTTTTGTGCCTGCACGATAGCAGGGGTATCGACGATGAACTCGGCGCGCGCATGGTAGCCTTTCAGCGAAATGGCGCGCATGGTCGAAGACCAATCGACTGATCCGTCGTCTGGCAAGACCAAGATGACCTTGTTTTGCGCCAGCGGCAAGAGCTCGCATATCAGCGCCAGGATGCCGCGCCCGCGCCTAGCAGGGAAGCTCACAACGGCGCTGTCAAAATAGGCCAGGTCGTCGGGCTCTGGGAAGTATTGATCCTCGACAAAACCCAGATGCACGTCCAAGCCTTCAATGTCGGGCTCGGCCAAAATCTTATGCAGCAAAGGAGCCGGCTCAAGCGCCGTCACCTGGTAGCCTGCAGCCAGTAGCTGCTTAGTAAAGAGCCCCGCGCCCGCGTCGATTTCCAAAATACGACGGTCGCGACCTTCCTGATTGCCTAGCTCTGCAAAAATCTTTTCAGCCAGAGCCGGAAACATCTTTGTCGCGCCATAATTTGCCCCCTCGCTTTTGGCAACGCGCTCGCGGCGTTCCAGCAGCGATTCAAGCGGCGTGCCATATTGCTGTTCAGGCAAGATAAAGGGGTTCATTAGTAACTCGCTATCGCGCCAAGCTCTTCTTCAATGCGTAGCAGCTGGTTGTATTTGGCAACACGGTCACTGCGCGCAGGCGCTCCCGTCTTGATTTGACCCGCACCCGTGGCAACGGCCAGGTCAGCAATAAAGGTGTCCTCGCTCTCTCCGCTGCGATGCGAAATAACCGCGGTATAGCCACTGCGATGGGCAAGCTCGATGGCATCAAGCGTCTCTGTCAAAGTACCAATTTGGTTGAGTTTGACCAGTATTGAATTGGCCACACCGGCTTCAATTCCGCGCGACAGGCGCTGCGTATTGGTGACAAAGAGATCGTCGCCCACCAGCTGAACCTTGTCGCCAATGCGATCGGTCAAAAGCTTCCAGCCGTCCCAGTCTTCCTCATCCATGCCGTCTTCAATGCTGATAATCGGATAGCGCGCAGCAAGGTCTTCCCAGAAATCTACCATCTGTTCAGGAGTCAGCTCGCGACCTTCGCCTGCCAGCACATAGAGGCCTTTTTCGCCGTCATAGATTTCGCTTGCCGCGGGGTCAAGAGCAATGTTTATTTGCTCGCCCGTGGTGTAGCCAGCGCGCTCGACGGCTTCCATGATCAGCTTAAGCGCTGCTTCATTTGAATCCAGGTCTGGGGCAAAACCACCTTCGTCGCCCACGGCCGTGCTCAGGCCTCGTTCTTTCAAGACAGCCTTCAAGGTGTGGTAAATCTCGACACACCAGCGCAGGCCTTCTGCAAAGTTTTTGGCGCCCGTGGGCATAATCATGAACTCTTGCAGGTCAACATTGTTGTCGGCGTGTGCTCCACCGTTCAAGATGTTCATCATGGGCACGGGCAGGCGGTGTACGCTCGCACCTCCCAGATAGCTCGACAGCGTCAGCCCAACAGAATTGGCAGCAGCACAGGCATTAGCAAGCGATACCCCCAGGATAGCGTTAGCTCCCAGTGAAGTCTTGTTAGGCGAGCCGTCCAGGGCAAGCATCGTCAAATCAACGCCGCGCTGGTTGCTGGCATCCATGCCAAACAGAGCCTGTGCGATGGGACCGTTGACGTTTTCAACGGCCTTTTGTACGCCCTTGCCCAGATAGCGAGCTTCGTCGCCATCGCGCAGTTCAGCCGCTTCATAGATTCCTGTTGACGCACCCGAAGGCACAATCGCGCGTCCCATGGCACCATCTGACAGCACGACCTGTGCTTCAAGCGTAGGGTTACCGCGACTGTCAAGCACTTCACGGGCAAAGACATCGATGATTTCTGACATTATTCCTCCTCTTGAGGGGCCGCCTCAGTGGTGGCAGCTTCGTCGCCAGCCGCTGGGGCTTGCTGGTCAAGGCCCAGGTGGGCCAGCTCGGGGTCGAGTATTTCAATCGTAGCTTCGCTACGCAAACGCTCCAACATGTTGAACTGCTCTTGGTTGCGGCGCTCCGTCAATATCATGTCACGGATGGCTGGTGCGACTTCATCATAGGGGCGCACACTTTCTGCACGCTCGTCAGTCACCAGAATAATATAGTAGCCAGCCTCAGAACGCACCAGATCGGACAGCTGGCCAACACTTAAGCCAGCAACGGCTGCCTGATAGTTTGCGTCACGCTGATCTTGCTCTGCGGCGCGTGGCCACCCAGCATCCCCACCCTGTGACGCGGTCGCCGCGTCCGCACTGCTCTCTTCTGCGATGCGGGCAAAGTCTGCTGTCAGGTTATCTGAATCGCGTAGTTCTGCCAGCAGGTCCGTTGCACGGGCACGGTCATCCAGCGGCAGCAAAATATGCGAAGTCCGCTTTGCCGCAGGCTCGGTATACATATCAAGGTGCTCATCGTAAAAAGAGCGTACCTCTTCATCGCTTAGCGATTCATCGGGAATTGTGACGCGCAGCAGTCCGTCAAGCGACAGGCTGTAGAGAACATTGCGCTTGAAGAGCTCCATCGTGATGTGATTGGCGTCGAGCTCTGCCTGAAAGTCTGCCTCTGAAGGAAAGCTTGCTACAAAGTCGTCAACCTGTGCCTGCACCTCTGCATCACTGACAACCACGCCTTCACGTCTGGCCTCTTGCATCATCAGCAGGTCATCAACTAGGCTCCCCAGGATGAACTGACGCGCCTCAGTTTTGTCGACGCCGCCCATGGCAGGATCAAACATGGCAGGGTTTTGCTCCGCCAGCAGGGTCATGCGATCATCAAGTTCGCGCATCGTTATAACGTCGCCATTAACTTTTGCGGCAACTTCACCAGACAAGACATGGGTGTAATTAGCAAGCACGAACCAGCCCACCGCCACTGCCGCAATGACCGCGGCAACAATTAGCAACGGCACCAGTCCCGACCTGCCCGTGCTCGCCGTCCCGGCACTGCCCGCATCAGCACGCGCGGCAGAAACCACGGTGGCATCGGTCGAATCAACCGCGCTTGCCACGGCATAGACGCTCTTATGATCTGCGCGCGCCACGGGCAAAGAGGTCGACTCTTCCTCGCTAAAGTCCGGCATCTTTGCCGTCCCCCAGCTCAAGTCAAGGTCATCATAGTCGGGCTCGTCAGGAGCCTCACCATGCTCGTAATCTTCAAGTTCTTCTTCGCCCGGCAGGCGACTACCGTCACCACGGCTCTCGCTCTTCTTACCCGACTCGAACTTTTCACGCATAAAAGACATAAAAATCACTTACCCTTTGATAAAGTAATCTGTCTATTCACTCTGGCGGTGAATATCTGAAGGCCCTCGCAGCCATTTCTGGCACTTGTAACTGCCTGTTACGAAAAAAGCCTTATTCTATCCCAAATAGCATAGCACGCAAGCACGATTCCACCTGCCGTGTCACAGTATTTCCATAAGGCTCAGACTTGCTTGCACGCAGGTCAAGATCTGCCGAAATGACCTTCGTTCTGCGGTCATAGTGCATGTGCATTTTGGGGAGTTCGTCCAGCAGCTCTGGGTCTATCGAGTTGACGGCAATCCTTAGCTTCTCGCCCTTGACCTCGACAGATTTTGCATCCAAGTCTGCTGCCATATGGCGAATGCGAGCAATGCTGAACAGATTTCGCGCCTCAAGCGGGGGTTCGTCATATTCCTTGACCAGTGCCTCATAGAACAAGGCCAGGTCATCGCTGTCTTTACAGGCGGCAATGCGGCGATACCACAGGACGCGCTCACCCACGTCGGGCAGGTATTCTTCTGCGAAATAGGCAGGGGCGGGAACATCGACACGGATGTCGGGATGGACAACCTCCGCCGTACCCCTCAGTTCTGAAAGCGCCTGCGACAGCATGGTGGCAAAGAAGTCGAAACCAACGGCCGACAGCTGCCCGGACTGCGCACCGCCAATGACCGAGCCCGCGCCGCGGATCTCGAGGTCGCGCATGGCGATTTTTATGCCGGCGCCCAGTTCGTCATGTTCTGCAATGGCGGCAAGGCGCTCGATGGCCGTGGGCGTCAGGGCATCGCCCGGGGGATAGAAAAAGTAGGCATAGGCCTTGTTGTGGCTTCTGCCCACGCGGCCCTTCAGCTGGTACAGTTGCGACAGGCCCAGGCGCTGCGAGTCCTCGATAATCAGGGTGTTCGTGTAGGGGTTGTCGATGCCCGATTCCACAATAGTCGTGGCAATCAGAACTTCGATTTCGCGGGCAGAGAATTGCTCCATGATGTATTCGAGTTCTGTTTCTGACATCTGCCCGTGTGCCACCCCAACGCGGGCTTCAGGGGCGGCGTCGCGGACGCGGTCAAGGGCATCGTCGATGCTTTTCACGCGATTGCTGATGTAATAGACCTGCCCGCTGCGTTGCAGTTCGGTGCGGATGGCTAGCGACACGAGGTCGTTTTCGTAGGGGCCGACATGCACTTTGACCGGCGTGCGACCGCTGGGTGGCGTGTCGATGACAGACAGGTCGCGCACACCAGAAAGTGACATCTGCAGGGTACGCGGAATGGGTGTTGCTGACAGTGCCAGCACGTCGATTTGTTCGCGAATGTGCTTTAACTGCTCTTTGTGCTCAACGCCAAAGCGCTGTTCTTCGTCGATAATCAGCAGTCCCAGATCTTTGGGCACCACATCTGCTGAAAGCAAGCGGTGGGTTCCTATCAGCACTTGTACCGTGCCTTCTTTAAAACCTTCCAGGGCTTCGCGCTGCTGCTTTGCCGTGCGAAAGCGCGACAGGACTTCGACGTGGACGCCAAAGGATTCCATGCGTTCTGCCCAGGTGGTAAAGTGCTGCTGCGCCAAAATGGTCGTCGGACACAACAACATGGCCTGCTTGCCATCGCGGGTTGCCTTAAAGGCCGCGCGTAGGGCAACTTCGGTTTTGCCGTAGCCTACGTCGCCAATTATCAGGCGGTCCATCGGTCTGCGTGACTGCATGTCGCTTTTCACATCACGAATGGCTGCGTGTTGGTCTGGGGTGACCTCGTAGGGAAAGGCCGATTCCATTTCTGCCTGCTCGAGGGTATCTGCGCTAAAGGCAAAGCCGCGGATATTGCTGCGGCGCGCATAGAGCTCTGCAAGGTCAAAGGCCAGTTGTTTTGCGGCGTTTCTGGCCTTCGAGGTTGCCCGCGACCAGGCCTTTCCGCCCAACCTGCTTACGCGGGGTGCTGACCCGTCAGAGCCAACGTATTTAGTAATCTTGTCGATGTTTTCAACCGGTGTGTACAGCATGTCGCCGTCTGCATACTGCAAGAAAAGGTAGTCGCGCACAATGCCGTCGACCTCGCGCTTGTCGACCTTTTTGAACAGCGCGATACCGTGGGTTTCATGCACGATGTAGTCGCCGGGCTTGAACTCGAAGGTCAGCTTCGTAGGGTCAAGCTGCGTCAGGCTGTGCTGCGCTTCATCGCCCTCTGCAGCGGCCGTCGTTGTTCCCCTAGTCGCGCGCGGAAAGACTTCAGCTGTCGTCAGCAGGGCAAAGTGGGCTGCCTCTGCTATGAATCCTGAGGGCAGGTCGACATCAGTGATGTGAACCTTGTCGCCTACGGTGATGCCCGCAAAGACCAGCAAGTCGCGAATGCGTTCCTGATGGCGCGGTTGCGGCAGGGCGATATAGACAACGAGGTCTTTTTTCAGCAGCTCGCGCACGGCGATGACCAGCTGGTCGTCAGATGAAAATGAATGGGGTTTGCGTCCGCGTAGTTCAGCGTCAGGTCTTTTGCTGCCGCCTGATGCCGTATTGCCCCCACCAATAGTTGAAAGCGTCAGCCTATTTGCCTGACCAAAGTCCAGCTGAGCCGGTGGCAAAAAGAAGTCCTCCACAGGGCGCTTGAATTCCGCGGCGTGTGCGGCCGCGCGCGTCGACTGATCGGCGCGCAGGGCACAGTCAAAGATGGCCTTGGGCTCTAATATGACAACGCGGGTCCTGGGGCGTACATAGCTTGCCAGCTTGACCAGACCTGCGCTGCCCTTTTTTGCTTCGACACGGGCGCCATCGCTGTAAGCACTGGTGCCTGGTTCTTCTAGCGCATAGAGGCGCGCTTCTGGCAAGGCTGCCACGGGTTGCCCGCTGCCCACCAGCCAGGTCTTGATGCTTTCGACCTCGGTGTCAAAAAAGTCGACCATGAAAGGTCGCTGCGGATAGGGCGGATAAACGGCAAGCACGTCGCCTATCAGTGAAAAACTACCCTCGACATCAGCCTTTGGCTGGCGGCGATAGCCCATGTTTGCAATGCGAGCACCCAGCTGATCGAGGTCAAAGTTCGCACCTGGTTCAAGGTGCAGGCACTGCTCCCAGCCGCTTTGCTGGGCAGGCAGCTTGCGCATCCACACAGCCGTACTGGTCACCAGGATGCGTTTTTCAGAGCCGCGCAAGGCAGCAATCGCGGCTGAGCGCGCTGCCATTACCGCAGGGTCAGGGGCATGCAATGACCAGGGCATGTCTTCGCGCTCTGGCATCAGCAATACCTGCTCGCCACCCACATAGGACATCAACTGAGTCGCCAGCTTATGAGCCTCGACAGCTGTTGGACAGACGACGACGGTCGTTTGGCGACCTGCCAAAAACTGCGCCGCAACAAAGGCGGGGCGCAGAAAACTGGGTATCGATAGATTGGCATCTGATACATCAGAAAGAAGCGCGTCTATCTGTTCATAGGCGCGCGTGTCAACAAAGGCAGCAGTAAGCCGTTGGCGAAAAAGCCAGCGAGAATCATCCATAGCGTAATTCTACCAGCTACATTTTGAAATCTGAGGGCTGGACGTACTCCGCAAAATTGTGAATCTGGTCCATCACCTTGCGCATCGAGGGGTGCACCAGGTCTTCGTCATCAAGCACCTCGCCGCCGCCACCAGCGCCAACGCGAACGTCGCGCGCGTCTGACATGGCAGCTGTTTCGACGCTGCTCGCATTAAAGACATCCTGGTCCAGATAGATGGGCGCACCGCAGCGCACGGCTAGGGCAATCGCATCGCTGGGGCGCGAATCGACCACGAAGCTCACGCCATGCTGGCTCATGGTCAGCGCGGCGTAAAAGGTGCCTTCGTGGAAGTTGTGCACATCAACGCGTAGCAGACGCGCCTGAAGTGTTGCCATCAGATTGGTCGCCAAGTCATGGGTCATCGGACGCGGTGGCTCGTAGCCCTGGAGCGCAGAAATAATCGCCGTTGCCTCATTAGGGCCCATGGCGATGGGGACCAAGCTCTTGATAGGCTCAGCCTCGCCCTTGCGCTTGAGCAAAATCACCGGCTCGCGGCTAAAGGGGTTGTACGCAAATCCCGCTATGTCTACAGCAATAGTTCCCATAACCTCATTATACCGCACAGCCCGGACATGCTAGACCGCTTCCGCGACCTGCTACACTAGCTGCATGCTTATCACTCTTCCGAAATTATGCATCGTCGCGGGCTACTACGGCGTGGGCAAAACGAACCTCGCATTGAACCTTGCTAAGGCTGCTGCTGATGCGGCTGATGTAGCGGCTGATGCGGCGGCGGCGGAGTGCGTCCAATCCAGCACGGTCAGCCTGATTGACCTCGACATCATTAATCCCTATTTTCGCAGCAGCGACTACGGCGCGAACTTGTTGGGTGGGCGTGTCAATCTGGTCTCCCCTACCTTTGCTGGGATGAACATCGAAAATCCCGCGCTGACAGCTGCCATCAATGGTGCGCTCGAGTCAGCAGGCACGGTGATTGTCGACGTCGGTGGTGATGACGCGGGTGCGACCGTGCTAGCCCGCTACCATGCAGATATTCAGCGCCGCCTCGCAGGCAGCAGTGCACGCAACGACAGCCACGGCAGAAGCGACATCGCCGTTTGCCCACCGGGCAGCCCGGACTTCGGCCTGTGGTATGTGGCCAATCACAGGCGCAGCACACAGCTAGCGCTTGAAGATGCCGTTGCAGAAGCTCTGTGGCAGCTGCGCGAAATCGAAAGGGTCAGCAAGCTCGCCGCCACGGGCATCGTCAACAACACGCACTTGCAAGAAGAAACGAGCCTCTTCACTCTGCGCGACGGCCTGCTTTTCGCCCGCGCACTTGCCGCTGCCGCCCAGCTACCGCTGCTTTTCAGCACCTTTCCACGCAACTTGCTCGCGCAGGCTCAGGTAGATTCGCAGCTTGCAGGCCTGCTAGCCACAGGACAGCTGCAGCCCGTCGAGCGCCTTGTCACGACGCCCTGGCAAGAGGCATGAGCCACGAACCAAGATGGCAAGAGGCTAGAACAGCAAAGATGACAACACCGCTATCGACAGAAGCTCTCGTCGCCTTCGTGCACAAGGTCCTCAGTGAAGGGCAGCTGCACTACCGCGACTTTGCCTGGCGCCAGACCCGCGACCCCTATGCCATCTTGCTGTCAGAAATCATGCTGCAGCAGACCCAAGTCGCCCGCGTCAGCAAGTACTACGACAACTGGCTGAAGACCTTCCCCAGCATTGATGCGCTTGCCGCTACAGATACCGCCAGTGTGCTCGAGGCCTGGCAGGGCCTAGGCTATAACCGACGAGGCCTTGCCCTGAAGCGTCTTGCAGACCAGGTCAGCGCGCAGCGCGCCGGCATCCTGCCCGAAAGCTACGAAGAATTGCTGCAGCTGCCCGGCGTGGGGCCTGCGACCGCGGCTGGCGTCATGGCCTTTGCCCACAATGTGTCGGCAGCTTATTTGGAGACCAATGTGCGCAGCGTCGTCTTGCACGAAATCTATGCCGACAGTGATGAGGTCTGCGACCGCGAGGTCATGGCGGTCGTTAAGTTAGCGGCGGAGTACGTCCACACCAGCAGCACTATTGACGCTCGAAGGTGGAACTATGCCCTGCTCGATTACGGCGCTTGGCTGAAAAAGAACCACGTTAATCCATCGCGTCGTAGCAAACAGCACACGCGACAGTCAAAGTTCGAGGGCTCCTTTCGTCAGAAGCGTGCACAGCTTTTGCGCGCCATTCTGCTAGCACCTGATATCAGCGCAGCAGAGCTCGCGCAGCACTGCAAGCTCGAAATCGAGGATGTCGAGCAGGCACTGGACGCACTCACCCGTGAGGGTTTTATTGAAATAGCGGATAATAGATACCGCATTAAAAACTAAGGCCGAATCCCAATAGCTACAGATGAAAGGCGCGAACGTGAGCGACACCGTGGATAAGAACGTGAATGAAGCATCAGAGGACGCAGCGGAGCTGACCCGCGACGCGGAGGGAAAGATCGTGCCTGCGGTCGAAGGCGAGCCGAGCGAGGCAGAAATCCAGGCAGAGGCCGCGCGCATCGCTGAAGAGCGCTACGCCAAGGTCAAGGGTCGCATCACTGACGAGGCAAAAAAGGCCAGCGACAATCCCCTTTCTGCTGCAGCGCTTGATTGGCGCATCCTGAAGCCCAACGTGCAGACCTTTAGCGTGATTCTCTATGCTGTTGCGGCAGGTTTTCTGACCTTCACGACGGGTAATCCCTATTTTGGTTTTGTGGCGGGTTTTTTGCTGGGGACGCTGTATGTGGGCTATCCCTTTGCGATTAGTGGCAAATATGACACGCCGGCGCTTTTTGACAGCATGAAGCTGAGCGCGCGCAGCATTGTGGCGGGTCGTTACTTGTTTATCGTGCTGCTGTGCATTGCTGTCGCCTTGAGCGCTGCGGTCTTTTCCTACATAGGGATGTACTTTAGCACTGCTGCCGAGCAGTTTCCCATGGTCATGACTTGGCGCGGACCCATTGGGCTCTTGCTGGTACTGATTGCTGTCTTTATGAGCGTCACCATGATTCAGCTGGCCTTCTACTTTGTCTTGGGTTATGAGAAGGCGCGCTACGTGGGGCTGCTGCCCCTGGTTGTTGCGGCTGCCCTGTTGGGTGGACTGTACTTGATTGCTGGCGGCGATGACCTCTTTGGTGGTCTGGGTATCGTCTTTAGCTACCTGCGCGATAACACCTGGGTCATCGGCGCTGCCTGGGGCAGTTACCTTGCCATCGCCCTGCTGTCCTACTTGATTTCGCTAACTTCTTACAAGAAACAACTCAAGCCCGCCAAGTAGCAAACGACTCCTACTCCTTTGTCGAAACCGCAGCAATGGTTTTTAGCACTTCTGAATATTCCAGGTCATGTTCGCGGGCTATGCGCGCCACATCTTCGTGCTCTGGACGCACTCTACCAGACCCAATCTTCACCGAAACTGGCCCCCAGGGCGTGTCAACTTCCACACTTTCACGGTCGGCAATATAACGCGGCTGGATAGAGCAGCGCACGCCCAAAGTACCGGTCAGCTTCATCATGCGGGCTGCAAACGTTTCAGCCTCTTCAGCAGCAGCAAGCACCGACAGCGTCAGCGCCGCGCGGCTCTTCTTCATGGCGATTGGCGTCACCCAGACATCAAGGGCGCCTTCAGCCAGCAGCTGTTCACCTGCAAAGGCAACCGCTTCAGGGGCAATGTGGTCGATGTTAGTCTCCAGCAGTACCGTTTCCTCGCGGGTAAGTAGGCTGCCACCA
>Ga0131853_10012263_pt1 | contig 15697 bp, 6 predicted proteins | sample TergutLab28metaG_FD_92764 | JGI IMG/M metagenome (GOLD analysis project Ga0131853, IMG submission 92764) | Labiotermes labralis P1 segment gut microbial communities from Petit-Saut dam, French Guiana - Lab288 P1 (version 2) (version 2) | ecosystem: Host-associated > Arthropoda: Insects >...
CACACACACACACCACACACACACACCATACACCTCACACCACACACCATACACACACACACACACACCACACACACATACCACACACTCACACACACCACACACAAACACACACACACACACCACACACAAACCACACACACACACACACAACACACACACCACTCACACACACCACACACACACACACACTCCACACACACACACTCCACACACACACACACACCACACACACACACCACACACACACCGCACACACACCACACACACACACACACCACACACACACCACACACACACACACACACACATACCCACACACCACACACACATGACAAAACCAATAGTTGCTTTTCACACTTTTGGGAATGCGCCTAAAATCTTACAAATTAATTCTTATGGATGGAATCCCTGCTGGAGAAAATATTTTTTTGAGAAAAATTTTTTATGCTGTTGTCAATTGAACAAACTTGTGGGCATTGTAGATGACAGGTATGTTGCTATTAAGGGCTATTTACAAAGGCCTTGTGGGAAACATGTATTCTGTATTGTTTCTTTTGGGTGATTCCCCGGCGTCTCTTTTGTGCTTACTGATGTTTTGGAACTCTCTGGCCCATCTTCATAGGAACCTATGAAAACAGCATGTAAAATTCTGACACCGGAGAATCACCTAAAATAAAGAATACAGCTTTAGGGGCAAGGCGAATGTTTGATATAAAAATATATCTTCTTTATTCAATCCAACGTTTCAGTTTTTCACTCAGTCAAAATTTGTTTCCTGGAACAAAGTTAAAGATATCATGTGACGAGCCGTGTCTGAAATTTATAGAGAATAAATAAAAAATCAAGAGTTTTCTAGATCACACACAACGACGCAGCATAGTCAGTATGACTCCCCTTGATGAGTGATCAGTTCGTTGCAAAGACCTCTACCTGGTTACACACAACAAACAGAGAGACATCCATGCTACGGTAGGATTCGAACCCACAATCTCAGCAGGCAAGAGGCCGCAGATCTACGCCTTAGACCGTCAGGCCACTGGGACCGGCTGTACCATGCATTACAGCTTGTTAATGTAGATGGCGTGAGAGGTTTAAACTTTAATTTGGACAACTTGCGTAATGCACTTAGTTCGTGAGTGAGCGAGTGAGCTCTTGTGCTTGTGAGTGATTGAGTGAGTGAGCTTTTGTGCGTGTGTGTGTGTGTGTGTGTGTGTAAGTGTGAGTGACTGATAAATGAAACAATGAGCAGTAAACGAATCGGTTAATTTACACTTCCGTTGCATGTTTTCGACAATGCTTAATTTGTGAGTGAAAGTGCCGAGATTTATTTCCTTGGAAACCACATGGAAATCTCAGTTCCGTACGCTAGCACCATCAAGTGAGAAAAGTATTTATGAAGCAATCAAGAGGAATGATTCCGTCAGAATTGCAGCGGCGTACTTTCTTGGCAACACCCACCAAGCTGTCTTTAAGAAATCCACAGATTTTGGGCCTGAATAATAAATGAAACAGTAATAAGTTATCCGGCAGTCACGAGGTACACATACGTGTGCCTCAAGAGACATTGCAGCGTCTCACTTTGCCGGTAACATCTATCAGAAGGCCATTTAAGAACCTTTAAAATCTACGGTAAAGATACTCAGTGAAATTGTATTAAGTGAAAGATAACGTTCACCCTAGTACAGGCTACGAAGGCCCGGAGGGGGAAGAGATTTATATATCTACTCTTTCTTTAACATCGGCGCTAGTTGTGGGTCGGTGGTTAGCGCCACGCCCCGGCCACTTTACTCCTGGGAAAGACCAGGTTCCCATTTTATAGGCGGCTGGGTGGGCCTCAGGAATGGTCTTGACAGGTTCGGAAAATCTCGCCCCTACCAGAATTAGATCGCCGGACCGTACAGCCCATAGCGAGTCGTTATACCGACTGAACTATCTCGACCCTTAAATGGTATTAATGTGTGAGGCAGAAAAGAGGTACCTGTGCTTCGGTCGGCATTGCAGTGTCGTTCTTTTCCGATTACATAATTATCAAGCTATAACCGAAGGCATTTTCAAATTCACGGCATAATTATTATTTTCGGTTTGGATTTTGTATTATCCTCTACATTTGTAACTTGTACGAATGAATCATTTAATGACTTATCAGTAGAAATCTCAGCTGGAGACACCGTGGATTTGCATGTGCGGAATTAATTGCTCTGCCACATGACGGTTTTTTTTTGTTTTGTTTTGTTTTCTGAACATTGTTTAACATTTATGCCTCTCAAGATTAGAGCATTTTCTTAAAATAGCATTGCTTTCAGTATAGGGCTATCAAATGTTGTGACGGCTGTATTAAACAAACTTTTGTGCAACTTCTCTTCTCTCCATAAACATGTGGTGTTCTACGGTGCTGTACGTCATCTTATAAACTTTGTCGCATAATTTAAATAAAAAAATTCATTTTCAAGTAAACAAATCCCTGGAAAAAATCGTCTTGAAAATGTAACAGTTTCTGACTTAGTCTGGTCCCTTGCCTTACATTGAACTCGACGCGAGCTTCTTTACCATGCTCAAAGAAACCGCCACTAGTCTATCTTAAACCACATAAATCCAGTTTACACTCACTCGTGTTATTTTTAAATTCCATTTTAATATTATCATCCTTTGTTCTGTAAGATCTTCTCTCGATTGTTACATAACCTGTATTATTACTCTATCTATAAATCCATTACGAACTTAAGAAGAATTAATTGCTGCATTTGTGGGGATTCTAAGACAGAATTTTATATTTCATGGAGCATTATTCACAACGGAAAAGTGTGTTTAAAATTTATTTCATACGATATTTTAATTGATAATTGTCTAAAATACAATTCTTTGAGCTTTTGTAACAAGCGTAAATATTTTTTAGTGTGTTATTCATTCCGTGCTTAAATTAGGTATATAAAGCTAAAGGTAAAGTATTACGTTACAGACCCGATGTGGCCCCGACGATGCGTAGAGGTATAGCTCTACTCTTCGATGACCGCGGCACTAGAAGGGGGTGAGGGATCAGCGGCACGCCCCGGCCGCACTTTACCTCCGGGAAAGAACCGGTACCCATTTTACAGAAGGTTGTGCGGGCCCCAGGGCCGGTCTGGACGGGCGGAAAATCTCGTCCCCACCGGGATTCGATCCCGCACCGTCCAGCCCTTAGTCAGTCGCTATACCGAATGAGCTAACCGGTTCAAAGCTTTAATTAGGTATATAACATGTATATAGAACCAACAAGTGGAGTTTAATTTTATTATGTTTATTTATTCGTTTACAATATATCCACAAACATGTTTCGGCCAGTAATCCGACAAATTTCAGGGGGATGGTTTCATACAAGAATACAAATCCAGTTAAATTTGTCACATTCACTCCATAACATTAAAAATGCAGGACTTAGGTTAAAATATTAATGTGAATAAAAGTGTAAAGCAATATAGGATAAAAATGGATAAATAAAAAATAGTGAAGTTAAAATTATTTAGTGCTTGCAGAGTGACGTTTAGAGCAGTTACAAAGAGAGTTCTAATTCAGAGAGTAGGTGATGTGTCACCGACAAGACATCACCTATAATCCGGATTAGAAGAGACGGTACGACTGTAAAGGTGAGAGAGCAGCGCTACATTTAGGGTACATGTGATGATGTCATTATGAATGTGAGAGAGCTGCACCACATTTAGGCTATATGTGATGTGGTGTGGATAAAGGTGAGAGCATTAATTTATTCGTAAATCGAGAGACAGCGTAACAACATCTTCCTGGCGTAATTCTTGTGATAGTAAACAGCAGTACTACATGCATATATACGGAGTCCCTATGTTTGAAAAACTGAAAATAAATAATAATAATAATAATAATAATTCGTTATTGCCATCATGAATGAAATTTTATACGGCGTTGAAATTTGAGGACTTTTAAATTTTAAATCTTCGCCATATACAATAAAATTATTCCTGTCACCTTCTTATCTTTGCGCTGATTACTGACCAGTTTTCAGTTACGTATTCAACATATTACGCTATTAGTTCTTTAATTGTTGTGGCAATAAACTACTGCTTTTTTTTTCAAATTTCAGTGCCGTAATTGTAATTTGTTTCAGCAGTATTACGCAGAGAATAACGTTTTTCTCTCACGTTAGTCTTCCAGGTTCTTATCTTCAGAATAATTGATAAGAAAGTTTTGTTCATTTCCACTCATATGCCGATGTTTTTCAGCATAATTGGAAATACTCTTAGAGCAAAATATTAATCAGTTTAAAATATATACTGAATCAGCTATTTATCGACAGCAACAATTCTGCAATCTATGAAGAATTTTTGCACAGAAATAGAACATATTTTCACACCCACGAAAGACCTGAGTATTTCAATTGTGATCAAAAGAAATTTGTAGTTAATTTTCGTTCGTGCATGATATGTTCTGCAGTATTTCCTGTTAAACCTGTTCTAATATCTTGAAATTGCTATTGCACTGCTGGTGGACTGTACTTTAGAATTCTCCATCTGGAACTTCCAAGAATAAAAGGAGGGACTGGAATTGAATGGACATATTTGCTGTTTTCTGTGTTGTGATTCCAGGGTAGTCAGTTAAGTCTTAAATATAACAAGTAGTATATCATAATCTCTATTAGCATGCAGTCAAAAACTCACAACTTCGATGCGACGTAATTATATTGCTATATTTTGTCGCCAATATCCAGGAGAAAGTGATAACGATTTACTTACACTATTTTTTTTTAAAGTTTGCACACCCCGTTGTGTTTCAAATTAATAATTACGTACTAACAGTCCACACAACTAAGTCTATATTTGTTTAATGTAGTAACATGTCTCTACCTTCTTAATAGGCGATTTGTATAATATGTAAAGAGGAATATATAAAACGCCTTTCTATCTAGAAATAAGATCTCAGTTTTACCAAACCGTATATTCCATGTTTCGTTACAAGTAATGTTTAAAAACAGTAGTCAAAATAACCCATCCCAAATATAGAAATACCCTTTCCACCAGGAAGGCGTGTATCTATATTTGGGCTGGGCTGAGCCGTAGTGGTATGTCTGGTACCGTTACTAGAAGGGAACTGTGTGCTACACCGTCAAAGATCAGGCCACGTTATAATACTGTGAAGTGACAACAGTAAATCAAACTGCCATCACGGAGAAATTAAGAAATACGAATAATAAATTTTGGACATGTTTGCTAACAATCATTTCACAAACCTTTCTCTTTTCTTGTTAGGCTATATTAAAAGTTTATATATCGTTATACACAATACTAAATTTTCATCTTTTTGCATAGGTATGAAATTTGTTTTCTTATTTCCAGAGAAGACAGATTGAGAATATATGAGACGAGAAAAACTCCTTGGAGCATAATCTTTTTTGAGAAGTTAACAGGTCCGCAGCCAGTGAAGAAATTTCCCGTATTTTATGAACCCCGGAGGTTCATTACAGCAGTCACAACAGCCCGCCACCTGTACATATACTGAGCCAGATCAATCCATCCATGCCCCCATCCTACTTCTGAAAACCTCATTTTAGTATTATCGTCCCATCTATCTCTTCATCTTGCAAGTGGTCTCTTTCCTTCAGGTTTCTCCATCAAAACCCTATGCACACCTCCCGTCCCCATACGTGCTACATGTCCTACTCCTCTCATTCTTTTTTATTTGATTTGGTGAGAAGTACAGATCGTAAAGCTCCTGGTTATGTAGTCTTCTCCACTTTCCTCATAGCTCATCCATCTTAGGCCCAAGCATCTTCCTCAGATCCTATTCTCGAGCACCCTCAGCCCATTTTTCGTCCAGCAGGCTGAGAGACCAAATTTCACGCCAGCTTATAACAAGAAAAAATTGCCGTTCTATACACATGAATATTTTTTTCTTGGTTATGAACTAGAAGACAGCATATTCTGTAAAGAATGAAAACAAACATTCCCTGACTTCGAAATGCTCTTAGGGTCTTCACGAATACCGTTTGGATTTCTTGGGTTTATTCCATGGAATTCCTGAGAAGAGAGTATTGAAAAAATTTTTTGAACCTTAAATGGAGAAAGTAGTAGAAGGATACAGGGAGTATCGTAGTGACAAGGTTTAGTAGATGTTGCTGCTCTTCAACAGTTATCATTAGAATGATCAGATCAAGGAGTATGAAATGGGCGCAATATGCGGCGTATATGGGAGAAATTGGAACTGGATATTTATTTGAAGGGAAACCTGAAAGTAAGAGGTTACTTTGACTAGGCGTACAAGAAAAGATAATATTATTCCTGATCTTAATGTAATAGTGTGGAACATGTGGTCTTGATTTGCTTGATTTAGAACAAGGAACACTTGCGGGCTGTTGTAAAATTGAAAATAATATTTCCGGTTTTGTTTAAGGAAGGTAAGTCGTTGAATATACAGGAGATTTTTAGATTTTGAAGAACTACTCTACTCTACGGATCTGTTTTATTAGCAGCGGGGGATAAAGACGCGTCATTAATAAAAACATTCGTATGACAGTCACAAAATTTCTGTTAAAGAAATGAAACACATAATTAAATGTAGTTTTTGACATATTTGTTGACTTCCTAAAACAATGAATCATGAATAAGCCGGCTTTTTAAAATTTCCTGTGGCGCTGCGGCCCAACGCGGGCGATGGCCTCCTCATTTTTGAGGTTTCTTGATCACACACAACGACGCATCACAGTCGGTAGGACTCCTCTGTACGAGTGATCAGCTCGTCGCAGAGACCTCTACCTGACAACACATAACACTCACAACAGACAAACATCCATGCCCCCGGTGGGATTCGAACCCACGATCTCAGCAGGCGAGCGGCCGCAGATCTACGCCTTAGACCGCGCGGCTACTGGGACCGGCGGCTTTTTAAAATACGAACCTAAATTACCTTGTTTCCTTATGGTAGGTAAATGTATGCAAGAGAGCGGATAAATTTTAACCTCATTCGGTCTGAAGTTCGACCATATGTTTCATTATGGAGAATGCAAATTAATGTTTTCTTGGTTGATAAGTTACTAAAGGCGTATCTATCAAGTGACTTTGTAGTATTATGTATTTTTACATAAAAGTCTGACAGAAAGAGAAAGAGTTCTATGCAAGCGACTTGTGGAAGTATAGTTGGGAAAATATGGCATTAGAACTGAAATTCATTATTTGATGATGTAAACATGTGTTCCCTGACGGTACAGCAGGCATGTTTAACAAACTGAAAATCGGTATTCGAATGCAAAGAATACAGGGTTATTCGAAATGATTGTCGGGGTTTTAACAACTGCCATCTCTTTCTCCAGATGCAACTCCATGTGATTTCTTTCTATGGGGTTACGTGAAGGATCAGGTTTATGTTCCTCCTCTTCCCGCAAGTATCCCGGAACTGAAGGTACGAATCAGAACCGCCACTGAAACCATCACCGCTGACATGCTACAAACAGTTTGGAACGAACTCGATAATCGTGTTGATGTTTGTAGAATCACAAAGGGTTCATATATAGAGCATCTGTAAGGTATGTAACAAAAACTTGGAGTGTTGTTCTATTAAATTAAAAAAAGTATACTCCTATCTCAAGTGTATTGTGTATGACAAGTTGTTGAAACCCCGACAATCATTTCTAATAATCCTGTATATTATTCTCTTTCCGTAGAGATTTTTCTCATTTGAAGCATTCTTAGATTTAGGAGAGGACTAGATAGTTCCTCTAATACTTTCGGACTTTTTTTCCAGAATTTTGACGTTTATTCGAAAATTCCCAGATTCAAATAATAATTAAACTTGTAGGTTTTTTCCGTGTTCAAATATATTATGCAGGCGAATTCCAGGTTACGGCTACTTCTGCTGCTGCTGCTGCTGCTGCCACTACTGCATCAGTTCCTGTTCAGGAGATATACGTGTTACACTTAATTTTTAAACATTCTGGAGTGTGGGAGTTTAGGCGGATATGTAAATAAGACAACGGATGCTTTTTTTGCAGTTAATATATTCTTCATAAATAAGTTTTTATACACATATTTTTTGTATTTTTTCTTTGCTCATTGCTGTAAATTAAAACATTCAACACACATTCTACATCAACTATTACATGTAAGGCATGTCCGTAAAAACCTGTTTCCATTAATCCTTAAATATTGCATCATTCAGTTGATGGCACATTTCATGGGAATGGTGACACTAAGTTCTTTGTGAGCAGCCTTCTTGCTGAAGTCAGGATTCACGCCTCTGTTCACCATGTTCTGCCAATGCTGGGCTGTCGGTCCCTTGACAAGACAGTGGAATTTGACAGTTTTCTTCTGTTTGTCTGCGGGATGGCATTGTGAAGAGCATTCAGGAAGGGGCTTCATGCTGAAGCAAATCTCGTGTCCTTCAATCACCACTTTGGTTCGATGTGTTGTGCAACCGGACGGTTGGCTGGAGGTTTTTGATCCAGATTTCTGGGATTTCGTGGCTTTGGTAACTTCATCGGATTCCGAGCTGGAACTAGAGCTGGAACTGGAACTTGAAGTCGAATTGGAGGCAGACTCAGAACTGGAACTGGACTCAGATGATGATGAAGAGGAGGAGGATGAAGATGATGATGATGACGATGACGAAGAAGAGGAGGAAGAGGAAGACTCGGATGACGACGATGAAGATGAGGATGAATCATCAGTAGAGTTAAGCAGTTCGAATCCTCTTGCTTTAGCGTTCTTTGGTTTGTTTTGTCCGATCACGTCGACAAGGTGGACCTCGTCTTTCACGCATGGTTCTTCATCGCTCCGTTCCTTCAGTTTCCTGGTCTGTCCGTTGCAAGACTCGTCAATGACAGCGTAAGTGGCAGCGAAGATGTATGGGTTCTTAATAATGCAGCCCTTTGGAGTCTTGAAATCAGAGAGAACATCTCCATTGAAAGTTCCGCACAAGCCTCGGACTTCATCACGATAGTCATTGCTAGCCTGCAACATGATCCTCTCTCCATCGTAGGCGATCGCCAGGCTGTGATTCGGGAAGTTGAGTTGAGCAGCTCCACTTGGCAACTCATACACTTGGACAACCAACATTCCTTCGGAGTAGAATTCCGTAGTTTTGTTGGGTGTAAATCGGATTTGACGGTCATTGAAAGCGACCTGTGCTAACTTATGTGAACTGGAGGTATCTGGACTCAGCGTAACGATATTCTCTCCCAGGATCACCTGTACTTCCTGTTAAGAAACAATGAAATGATAGTTAATTAACTTATGGAACAGTATTCTTCATTTATTTGCAACCTCACATATGCTAGTCTTCTAAATGTTATTGTTTATATCTTTTGTGCAGTACGATCTTATTTCTCGTTCCTTATCAGTTTGCACTTAGTGATGGTCTTCGTTATATATATATATATACACGCTTAATATTGATGCTCATAATTTGTGCAAATGTGAGGCATAAACACGGGACTTTTAATTTAAATAATAGAGAGTATCGTATAAAAAAATCCAGTTTTCCCACCAAAAATAACGCCATTTTCATTTAGATTGACTTTCGCAAATTATGTATTGAAATTTAATAATTTGTAAGAAAATTGGTAGCATATAGTGACGACAATTAGTCGTTACAGTATGAGACGCTACTAATCACTGACCTTCCCTGGTCCGGAGTTGCTGCCTCGCACAAGCACCGCCAAGTTGCTAGTCTGGTTTCGGCTGGCCATGGAAGAACGCGGTTGATGACGACCAAGCACTCCAGCAGGGTTCTTTGGTACTTCCATCATCACGACGTGCCAGCAGCTGCCGAGTCTAATTGGGTAGGTACTGTTGTCGAATGTGTTGACAGCATTGCCATCAACAACACATGTAGCTGTAAGAGTAATCGGTTTTGTCAAAGTCACTATCAGGTGACAACTTCCTGTTTGATTAATGTTATCCACTCATGAAGGTAATATTTCTTGCGGATGAGAAGGCTACAGCTAATGGTCAGGGACATGAAACAAAATGTCCTTCATAGGATTAACCGAAATGGGGCTTTGATTATTTGTCGTTTTTTCTTTCCTTGCAGCGGAAAAACAACTAAAAATCATGGTTGCTTAAGGTAGCACCACTGTATGTTATTTGGATTGGTGCTTCAGTTGGTAGTATAATGCCAACACGCATTACTCCATTTCAAAAGGAACACTCCTCGTTCTGTGAAGTTGTATTTACTCTGAAGGAAAGAAAATAAACTCGGCAAAAATAACATTTACACTACAACTTGAAGGACAGCATTTTGTTGCTTTGCCATTCTGCATGAGTTTAGAGGAGAGCAAAGAGATGTACACATTAGCCCTTTAAACGCCGAGTTAAATCGCATCTGCCATCTGCTAGCATTATTCAGAGATCACCATATTCTCCACATTAGCAGGTAAAGGGTTAAAGAACAGAACAGGAGTGTTTAAGTTGGTATTGCAGTGTCGGCATTATCAGAATAATGGTACTTCTAGACGATTGTTGTTTTGGTATTATTATTATTATTATTATTATTATTGCAGAAAACTGGCTTTCTAATAATTCTCAAGTTTGCAACGTGCATATTTAGTAAAACTGCGATTTTACATTTTTTTTCAAGGGCTCCAATACGTAAAAGGGGATCAGTTGATTTGTTGTCTGTGGACACCATATACAGAAGCTGGATGTATGAATTTCTCCTTAAGCTTTGAAAAGATATTTCACTAGTATTCTAGTAATCCTGCAACTTAAAACAATTTTCAACTCATGTCTGTCAGTCTTTTTCCTACTTGCTTTCTTTCGAACTTCGTCAAATAAAGATTAATATCTTTGTTATGGAAAGTAACAATACACGTTTCAATTCATATTATGAACTAATGCTGTCTTCTCCAATATATACGTACCAAAACTGAAATGAGAGACTACAATCAACTTACGCTGGTAGTAGAGTGGTGACATGGCATTTCCAATTCTGTCAACAACCGAATTATCTAGATTCTGATAAAGTAATGCTGCTGCCAGTGGGTTCAGACGAACGTTGGTGAAATTGATGTTCATCATTGGCGCTTCAATGGACACGTTGACTGCAGTGCTGTTTTTGTTCAGTTTTGCGGTCAACTGCACTTGGTTCGGTTGTGGATTTGGTGGGAAAATGTTCTCAGTGACGTAAGGGAAAGCATATTGACGAATTGCGCTGTATGCCTTGTATGTGTTATTTATCCATGAATCGGGTATATTTTTGTACTTCAGCGTGAATTTGAGCAGGTCGAGTATGTTGGCTTTCTCAGTGACATTACGGCAAGCACTAAGGAGATAGTTGCCTTCGTGCATCTGCGCCTCGCATAACTTGGCCATAGGGCTTTCAGCAATGGACTGCTTGAATCCAAGAGACTGCTCCATTTTACCCTGTAAAGAAGTTCAAGAGATTTTCATTGAAATGATAAACACTTCTTCCGTTTTATTAGAAACCATGGCAACTAATGTTATTTTTTGTTCTGTTGGTGTTATGTAACTATGGCTCTTTCGATCTGCAGCCGATGTTGGGCCAATTGTCCATCTATAAGTTGTTGATACGTGAATAGATATGAAGCATTTTTGGAACGATAATTGACAGTTAAAACATATGTAAATTTTTTTTTGCTGTTTACTCACCACAGATCCCACGTAGGCCGCCCTGGGATCAAACCCAAACTTTCGCTATAACATTTCGGCGATTGGATGTCTAATCTATGGCACTGGCACATGAATAAAACTGGATATATGAGTGAAAGGGACTAACCTTAAGAACTGCCTTTGCTTGATTATTGGCACCGTCAATGACGTCCAGCTGGGCTCTTACACTCGAGTTCGGGTTGAACTTCAAAGCTTGTCGGAAGTTCATGATTGGCACTTGGGGCATAGAAACATTGACCGAGAGGAATGCCTGCAAACAATTTACTTCATTTATTTTGTTCCTTTAACAAAACAAATTAAAATTAAACGTCAAAGAGTAGTAATGTAAGGGTTTTTTGAGCACAATTTTTCAGTTTTGGTTTCTTTGTTGAACTTGTTTTACCGGTAATGTTTTTCATGGTCAATTATTAACAACTAGAGATCAACCTAACTGAGGTTATGGTTCACTGAAATGTGAAGCTGTGTACTTTTATCGGTATGTACCACAGTTTCGGAGGAACCCGATGTCTTCATCTTCAGCTCGTTCCTTCTAAGCTGAAGGCAGAAACATCTGGCTCACAGAAAATGTTATCATTTTTCCCCCACCGTTTCATATCCCAGTATAAAGTGATTTGTCACTGTGAAATCCTCAAATTTCAACGTAAATGGACTTACATTTCAGAATTTTGCATTCTAGAGCATCAGATTTAAAAATTACACGCTGTAAATTGTATTTTATGTACTGGAAGGCCACCATATGCGTGTCTGTGACGGTAGTGGTGAATAACGAAGCTATTATATATATTTGCCGACGAATATACAGAATCGGAATTTATCAATCATAAAAGCTAATTACTTGTGATAAATATTATATGTATAATAAAAAACGTACTCCTCTTGCTCTACACTATTCAGTGATTTTACTTCTTTATTACCTGCAACTTTTTGTTCTCGTTTGTTGTCTTAGCTGGTTTTGCACTCAGGAACAACAGTGTGCTTGTGCTGGCGTTCACTAAGGACGAAGCATATGCTGCAGTTGCTGCGTACATGGCTTCAGTATGGCCCTCGAATTTGACCGACACATCAATAACAGCAGCAGAAGCATCTGTAAATAGCACAAATAGGGCTAAGTTCTTTCGAAAAATATCCCATTGTCAAAAGACGTAACTTTTGATGGGGCATGCTGATTTATCTTACATGTTCAGAAAAATTCTGCATCAATTAGTTGTTAGCGAAAGTGTCAGCATACAATTACACTCGTAGGCTTAAATTATTTGCTTAATCCTCATAATTTTATAAAATAAAGCCGAAATATGACACTTTTTAAGTAGTTTCTAACGAAATATCGCGGGAGTTCAATTACCTACGAAACTGAGCTGTAATCTCCGAAAAGCATATCTGATAGAAAGTATCATAAAAGCTTCTACAAACATTAATGATTTAGAAAATCACTTAAAACTCAGAACGTAATTAAAACTTAGATTTTATTAAAACTCTGTCAAGCAACCATTTGTATATTGAAGGTAAAGTTAAAAAAAAAGGTAAAGCAATTCCATTACAGGCCTGGGGTGGCCCAGAGGGTTACAGGAAGTTAAGGTTCCCAGACTTCATGACAACGGCACAGGATGGTAGTAAAGTTGTCAGCCTTATGGACCGGCCAACTTTACCCCCAGGAAATGCTCCTGGTGCTCATTTCTGTTAGAGACTGATTCGACCCCAGGTTCATAGTGTGATCGGGAGGATTATATGTAAATGAAAAATTCCAATGACACCAGCTGGGATCGAACCAGCGACCTTCCGATTTGTAGCATGGCACCTGAAGGTAAAGGTATATTTACCATTTATTTAACCAGACGTGTTAATGAGGACATGTAGATAAGTCTGCAAACAGGCATACTCTAATCACACTGTGGAAGAGTATTAAGGTCCACGCCCTTCATCCCAACTTTATACGTATTGCACAACGTTTTTTCCTGGTTAACACGCATACTTACTTCCTGCTGCAGCGGCAACCTTGGCAAGATATTCTTGTCGACGACTGTAGCTGTCTGGAGATCTGGACTGTGGTTCTGCAGGATTATATTCACTTTCTTCTTCTGAGTCCTCTTCGTACTGGTGTCGACGTTTGGTACTGCGTGCATATCGGCCCCTGTGTTTGTTCTTTGCTTTTTCATTGCTCTCACCTTCGTATTCTTCAGCAAAAGCGGCCAGGTAGGCTTCATACTGAGGATTTGTTTCTTCGTTGTCGTCTGTTGTGAAAAAATATACGTACAACGAAATCAATATCCTGGTGTCAGTTTTCCTGATTGTAAAAACGAGCTGGTATAGTGAGAGCAACAGCGAATTAAGATAATGGGAATAACAATAAATAGGGATACTGAGAGTGACAGTAAACTGTGGTACCTGAGTAACAGCGAGTTAAGATAATGAGAGTAACAATAAATATGGATACTGAGAGTGACAGTAAACTGTGGTACCTACAGTAGCAGTAAACTGAGATAATGAGAGTAGCAGTAAACTGAGATACTGAGAGAGTAGCAGTAAACTGAGATACTGTGAGCAGCAGTAAAGTGACGTACTGGGAGAAGCAGTAAACTGAGATACTTAAGTAGAAATGAATTTAAATCTTACCATAGGCTGCAGTAATTTTAACGGTTGTAGCAGTGCTGAGGTCCGGATTATGACTAACAGTGACATTTTCATAACTCATTGATGTTCTAACCCAGTAATAGCCGGTTCTAGAGACGACATCATGGGAATAAAGATTCTGAAGCAACGTCTTGTAATCTATAAACTCTTCTTCTGTTTCTGCTTCGATATTGAAAGCCATTCCAACTTCATTTTGGCCGACGACTTTAGAGAACTGCAACAAAATATAATTATTTGCTGTGTAACTTACAAAGATGTCATTTTAAAATTACTCGTACATTCAGTTGCACACACACACACATATCACCTTCACTGGATGTTGTGCATAATACTGTGCGTTGTTCTTTTCATAAATGTGGGTGTAAAATTTAATTTCTCTAAATTATACCTAAAAATTTAGTTCCTACTTGACAATAAAGGTCAGGGTCCGCTTTAAAGACAAATAAGTTAAAAGCTGTATAGGGAAATTTTCTGTAATAATTGTGCCAATCAAAATGAATCACAAATACACTTTTGGGCACACATGAGTTTCTTAATGTTACAGAAAACTTTACTTAAATTTGCTACTAGCTTTAAAAGGTGAATACCCCACTGTCATTTATAACGTGTAAGAATTCAAAATTCCCTACGGCAGTAACAAATCAAATGCTTGAGTTCAGTTATTCTTATGACTGTACCAGATAAACACATTTGCAAGGTCTTCTATCCAATGAGTAGAACGGATTTTTTTTAAAAATAATTACCGAACATAAGTTTCAACACTAAAAACGTTCACTATCTTCATCGTTCGAAACTTTAAAATCATGCACAATTTTCTTTATTTTATTCTCAAAATGTGCTTAAAGCCACTTTTGTAGATAGAAAATCTTATGACTTACCGACTTGCTTGGACGAACACTGATTATTTTGGCGTTACTGTCTTCACTGGCCGGTTTCATACTGAGAATGTCGTGTTTGGTAGTGTAAGGCAGGGTCGTCCACTGCAGCACCTTATGATATTCGTCGACATTCAGTGGTTTCAAAGCTGCATCCACGCGTTTGTTTTCAATATCCAAGTTCACCGATACCTTGACTGGAAGGTTAATAAGGACATCTCTTTCCAAAGCGGCTATGTATCTTGCGCTTTCGAATGGTGCAACAAATCCCATCTTGACCATCTTTCTTGAAGAAAACCTAATTATGAAATACAAATTAAAAATTAACATAAAGCACCTTATTTAATTGTGGGACCGCGGTAGCACAGTGCTGTGCTACAAATCGGAAGGTCGCTGGTTCGATCCCAGCTGGTGTCAGTGGAATTTTTCATTGACATAAAAACTTTCCGATCGCACTATGGCCCTGGGGTCGACTCAGCCTCTAACAGAAATGAGTACCAGGAGTATTTCCTGGGGGGTAAAGGCGGCCGGTGCGTAAGGCTGACAACCTTACCACCATCCTGTGCC
>Ga0131853_10012265_pt1 | contig 15696 bp, 18 predicted proteins | sample TergutLab28metaG_FD_92764 | JGI IMG/M metagenome (GOLD analysis project Ga0131853, IMG submission 92764) | Labiotermes labralis P1 segment gut microbial communities from Petit-Saut dam, French Guiana - Lab288 P1 (version 2) (version 2) | ecosystem: Host-associated > Arthropoda: Insects >...
CGCTAACTTCTCCACTGCCCAAAATCATGCGCACTACAATGTAAGTTGCAGTACAGTACATTAACTGCTCAGTTATGCCGGACAGTGTGGTTCAAACGGCGATTTTGGGGCTTGTGTATTTGGTGGTGCTAAGTTTGACCGTCAGCTAGAACACTGATTAAACCAACTGAATTTTATTGTGATCTTCATCTTTCTCCCCACAACTAGTAGAACTATATCTGTAGTGTTCTTTCTTCAGACTTTCCAAATTATTATAAAATTATTTCCCAAAATTCAGCGCTAGATTATCCTTTTATTTACCAAATGTCGTGCACTACACTAGGATGATGTAAAAGAGGCCTGACCAATATGAGGCTCTTGGACACCTGATTAATTTCTGTTATACGGTTTAAGGAAACTAGTACAATAGGTCTAAAGAATACAACGTGGCAAATATATTAAGAGGAAAAATGTTTACAAACCATAAAACGTCACTTTTACTACAGCACAAAGAAAGAAAATAATCCTTTAGGTTTTACCAAATTTAGTAATTCGTCATTCAACCGAACATTTAGTTTGTTTTAAATTATTGCGTTATAATAAATCCCCCAACACCATTTCAATATATGTGTACAAAAGTGAGGATATCAGGCAAATCCGTGTGAATTATGTGGCCCTGGCGTGGAAGGAATTTGGCGAGGTAGAGTGTAGAACATGGTGCGGATTGGATAAATTACGCCTATTCATATTCAGCGATAAATATTGGGCGATATTGAGAAGGTATTTAAATAAAAAAAACAAATAAATAGCTCAGCCACTGGGGCAAGAATAGAAGACCGGAATTATATACTCGGAAATGAAAAGACATTCGGCTACACGACCACAAGGCAAGTAAGGTTTTCTAGTCCTTAAACCTAGTGGTACAGGGGTTATTTACTGGGCGGCGAGTCGGCAGGAGTGAGGGATTGAGATCTGGTCTGCATATAGTTAAAGGTTACAATTATATGAAAATTTAAATGAAATTTACCAGTATGACTTCAAGTTTAAGACGAGTTTACCTGTAATTAAAGTGAAAATATATATAAACATACATAATTAAGTACACATATACATATATAAATACACACGTACATATACATATATATGCATTATTGTATACAGACATAAACACACATACACATATACATACAAACACACGTATAAATATATATACGCAAATACATCCATACACACATACATACATACATACAAACAAATTCATACACACATACATATATACATACACACTTACATACATACATGCTTGCATAAATACATGCATACATAAATATTCACATACACAAATACATGCATACATAAATACACACCTACATAAAGAAATACATACACACATACCTACATAAATACATGCATACATACAAACTACCATATATACAAACATACATCCAAACATGCATAAATATATATACATAAAAATATACACATATATACAAACATATATAAACACATACATACATATACCTATACATACATACAAATATAAACATTTATATACATATAAGCATACATAAATAAACGCATAATTACATATATACATACATATACGCATACATATAAACACACATTTATAAAGAAATATATACACACATACCTACATACTAACAAACATACAAAAAAATAATACATCATGCATAAATATATATATGTAAAAACACACACATACATAATATATACATATATATATAGAGACACATATACATACACACATACATACCTACAAAAATATAAACATACCTACGTACATAAGAAAATATATACTTTTATATACATATACATACACTCACATACATACATAGATACATAAGCGTATACATATACACATAGATCCATACATACATACATACATATATAAAAACATGCATTAATACATACTTACATAAACACATAAATACACTCATACAAACTTACATACACACATAGATCCATACATATCTACCTATATACATAGATACACATATTCTGAAAAACATACAAAAATATATACTTACATGCATTCATACATACATAAATACATATATAGACATACATACATGCATACATAAATGCATAAATGCATAATTACGTACATATAAATATATAAATACATACACATAATCACACATATATACATAAATAAATACCACCATATATAAGTAAATACATACAAAGACATATATAAACATAATACATACATACGCACATGCGTACATACAGACACTTAAAAACTTAAATACGTAATACATAAAAGCATCCCTTAAATATACATATATACATACATAATTACATACATACAAACGTACGTACATACATACTACATACTTAAACACACATATATAAAAACACACATACATACATACATACATACTACATACATAAACACACAAATATAAAAACATACATACATACATGAAGAAGTTCAAACATACATAAGTACATACACACACATACACACATACCTACATACATGCATAAATATATACGTACATACATACATGCTTACGTACATACATAAGTTCATGGAAATTTACATACACACATACGAATGTTAATACATAAAACCTGACACAAATATATACATATACACATACGTACATATATTCATGCATCAGTCCATTGATCCATATTAATATATTCATACATACATACATACATACGTATTTTCCATACAATCATAATTACACACATAATTACATACACAAAAGAACACATACACACACACCAAAACATATATAGAAACAAACATACGCACACACACATATACATGTATACAAACATATATAAATAAATATATATACATTCATATGTACTCACATATATACATACACAACTACAGACATACATACATACATACATACATACATATATTGGCGCATACATACAAAGAAACTTATATACTTACACACATACACATATAATTAAATACATACATACATAAATAAACACATAGATACTTACACTGACACTTATATAATAACGGTAGATATAAAACATACTCACATGTGTACAAAATTTCATACGTACATACATATATTCATACATAAATATATACACACATACTTATATAAACACATACATATATATACATACATATTTAACTGCAGTTAACCATACATAACTACATATATACACACATTCATATACAAGTTCACACATATATAGTCATATAGAAATACGTACATAAATAAATAAATAAATATATATATATATGCGAATATAAAAACTTCTATACATACGTACATATATAATTACACACAAAAAAGCTACATACCTACATAAATACAGACATACTTACTTACATACAAATTTACATAAATATATAAATACAAATATGTATACAACATACATAAAAACATATATACATACACACATAAATAAATACGTACATATATACATACAAACTTACATACACAAAAACATATCTTTATATTTACATACATACACACAAATATGCAAATATACACACATATAATTAGGTACATATTAAATTCATATATACATATATATATACATACTCACATAAATGCATACATACATAAAAACACATCCATACACAAAATTACACTTATATTCATACATACAAATGTACATTAATACATAGAATTATATATATGTATTCATACAAACATACATAAATAAATTCATATATAAATACCTGTAAACCTAGGTACATATATACATGCATAAATTCATAGAAACAAGCAAGCATAAATATATAAACACATACATAAACATATACATACATACACTTAAACACTCCCACATAAAAACATACACAAATACACAAACGCATAAAACATGCACACATTCATAAACACATACACATTTACTTACACGCATACGTACACACATACACACATAGACAAAAATATAGGCACATACATAATTAAATACATACATATATTTATATATATACATACACACCTATATATATATATATACATGGAGGCCCATACATAATAATACACAAACATACATAAAATTTTAATAAATCTAACATGTACTTTTATCCAAAATACATACATAAAACATTGTACATAAACACATACGAGCAAACATAAATGCATACGTACGTACGCATATACAAATATACATATATTAACACATACATACGTAAATAATTACATACATACATAAAATAATAGGTACGCACATAATACGTACATAAACGCATATATAGATACATACATACACAATTAGAAATATAAATACATACCTATATATGTATATATAAACATATACCTATATATAATACAAATACACATGTCTACACAAATACATCCGTACATACATGCTTACATACAAAAATATATACATACATACATACATATATATCTATATACATACATAAACATATTACATCTGTAGGTAAATACATTCAAACATACATACTTACACAATATATACGTATACAAATAGACACAACCATTCACATATACATAAATAGCACATATACATACATTCATACGCATGTACACACATACATACATACATATATATATATACATTCATATATATATATATACATTTATACAAACATCCATACATAACACCTACAAACACACATACTACATACATGCGTATATAAATACTTACAAACATGTTTACATGCATACGTACAACAATACATACAAAAATAGATACGTACATAAATAAAAAACAAGCATAACTAAATATATGCATATATAAAATCCTACATTAAAATCATTCATACACACATACATACGTACAATCGATTATACATAAACACATTCAAAAATATATACAGACACATACATAAAAATTCACAAAAAAACATAAAATGTTACATACAATCTAACATGTACTTTTATCCGTAATACATACATAAAACATTCTACATAAATACAAATACGCAAACATAAACATTTAAATAAATAAGTAGTTACACATATCCATGCATAAATACATACAAACATAATTAAACACGCATAATATATATTCTTACAAACATACACATATACAAATTACATATATTCATTATTACGAACTTACCTGCATACACTCTCACACACATATAGGCACATACATAAGAAATATTTACACTTTTACACACATACATACGTACTTAAATGACATATCTACATTAACTCATATATATATACATGCATACATATATTCATACGCACACCTGTACGTACGTAAACACATATACGTCCATAATACAAAAACCTACACATACATACAAACAAACATACATACACACACATATATATACATAGATATTTAGACACATATAAACATACATATATAAAATCACATTGCATACAAACTCACATACCTACACACACAAATCAATACATATTACTTATAAACACATAAACATATATACTTACATATATAAACACATACAAACATTTTGTGTACATAATGCATAATTACATTCATACACAGTAATATATACATAAATACATAAACACAAATATACATACATACCAACATATACATATGTACATACATACGTACACACTCATAGTACATAAACATATGCACACACAAACACATACATATATATATATACACATACAGAGAAGGACCTATATTTATACATACATTATTATATTCATATATATATATAAATACATTCCTACATACATGAAAAACTACAAACATACATACATATATACAAAAACATATATTATAATACTTTCATATATATACATATACGTATATAAAGATATACGTACGGATATGCATACATAAAAAATACAAGCACAAATACGTACATGCAAACACATATATAAATATTTAAAAACAAAAATAAATAATTGTATACACATACATACAAAGAAAAAATATTTCAAATATACTTATATTAACGCATACTTACATTCATACATACGTACATACAAACATACGTACGTACATATATACACATATATATTCATACATGCATACATATACGCACACATAAATGCATACACACATACATACATACAAACACATCAACATACGTTACATACGTACATAAATATACATATATATAAATCCATAATTACAAACATATGTACATACTTACATACATAAATACACATATGCATACATATACATATGTAAGTACAATTATCTCTACATATATAAACACATACATACATAAATTCATACATATTTACATACACACAAGTATACATAAATCATTAATGCTTATATATACATTCGTAGAAACGTACGCACATACTATGTAAATATATACATACATATGTAAAAACATTCTTAAACAAATACAAACTTACATATATACATAAATAAATATATACAAACAAACCTACTAACATTTATGCATCCTTTCATTCCTAGATAAATATGTACAGAAATACATACATAAATATATCTAAGCATACATACAAACCTACATAAATACATATAAACACATACACACATAAATATGTATATATATTTATAAATACGTAAACACACATACTAACATACGTACTTATAATCATATATATATATATTCACATTTGCATTCAAACATACATGCACATCTTCATACACACACACATATATACATACATACCTAGAGTCTTACACACATACATGCGCACACACATACGTACATACATACAAAAATAATAAATTACATACACACATAATTAAATACATCCATATATATAAATATGCGTAAGTGCATATCTACTGACATATATTCATTCATAAATACACCAAATATTCGTGCATAATCACACAATCCTACATGCACATACACACATAAATGCGTAGTAAAAACAAGCTTATATACCTACACATATTCATGCACAAATGCGTAAATACACAATATATTCATTTACTTATATACATACACATACAAGTATACATTCATACACACGTACATAAATACGTTCGTAAATATATATAAATATTGTACGTAACTACATACATACGTATATTCTTAAATACATACATATTAACACACTTACATAAATGTACGCATATTTATATATGTACATACAAACCTACAGAACTACAAACATGCATTCTTACATATGTACATAAACACCTACGTACCTACATTCACACACACACACACACATACACATCATAAATACACCCATATATATACAGAAAAATACGCACATACACAAATATATACACACACATACATAAACATATACACACACACATACTTACATACGAAAGTAATATGTAAGTAAATTAGCAAATATATGCCTACAAACATACATATGTTCATACATAGGCACGTATATACTTATATACACGTAAGCATATGCCTATATACATATATAATTTCATGCATAGTTACACACTAATATATATACATTCTTACATACATAAATACAATCATACATAAATATATAACCACATGTAAACATATATACATTAATTCATAGAAATATACATGTATAAATATATACATACATATATATTTACAGTCATAATACATACAAATATAGTTATATACATACATACTAGTACACATATATACATTCATTTAAAATTAAGTATGTATATTCATATACACATAAGTACACACATACATAAATATACATACGCACACGCTTACAGACAAACCTGTGTAAGTAAATCATACACACATACTTGCATGAATATATAAAATTTTACACATATACATACACACGTAAATAACACGTACCGACATGTATACATATATACATAATTATATATATATACATATAAGCAAATTTATACATAATTTCACACACATAATTACATACATAAATTCATGCATACATACATAAGTACATGGTTACATAAAAACGTACATTCCTACAAACCAACACATATATAATCGTACCTACATACACACATATATACATAGATACATACAAACATATTTACACATATACATACATATGTGAATAACACATAATTTGTACATACATGCACACATAATTACATACGCACATATATAAATATATGCATTCTTACACATAAAAAACATACATAAAAATTACATACACTCGCAGACGTGCTCATACATAAATACATATATATACATAATATAAATAAATAAAATCATACATATACATACAAACATACACATATAAAAATACATTAAAACATAGATAAATATATACATTTATAATACATACATACACACATAACTACATACATAATACACAAATATAGTTATACACATATATAATTATATACATATATATATATACGTAAACACATACATACGTACATACATAATTCATACATACGCACATGTATAGGTACATACACATATAAACACATTCACACATGGATACATACATACACATAAACACCTTCTTAAATGGAGACATACATACTCACATAGATACGTATGCATATTCATACACAAATATATACAAACATACATACATACGTACGGGCATAAATATATACATTCACACATATATAAAAACATACGTACATACATACAAACATTCCTACGTACACACAAATATAAATATTTACATACATATTTAAATACAAAACATACGTACACACATTCATGCATCCAACCATGCATATATGCATACATGCACACATGCGTACTTACACACTTATATACACACATACTTTCATAATGACATACAAACATACATACAAATATACATACATACATACATACAAACATGTATACACATACACTCATAGATAGACACAAACATATATACATACATTCAAACACGCAGACGTACATACCTCCATACACACACCCTTACATATATAGTTACGTAAATATTTAATCCAACACATAATACTTTTATACATACATTCATACATGCATTCATACATACATATACAAATATATACATACATACACACATACATACATACATGCACGCGAACACACGTACATAATACAAACATACATACAAGTGTACATACGCACATACATACGTACATACGTGCATACTTACGTACAACCATACATGCTTACATCCATATATACAATACCTACAAACATATGTATCTGCATACATAATCACAAACCTTCTTACATTTATACATACATATCACACCTACTTACATACATAGGCACATAGATACATACACTCACACTCATACATACATATATACATACACAATATATACAACCATAACCACACACTAATATACACGCATACACACTTATATACATAGTACATACATATATACATACACACTATGATACATACATAAACACATATAAATACATTTGCATACATACATACATAGACACATGGAAATATACATAAAAACATATATGCATACATAAAAATATTCATACATATATACACAGAAACATGCATGCACACATATATATACACACATACATTCATACATGCATACATGGAGTTGCGTGCACATCTGCCAACACACGAGATTTTATGTGTATTATTTTCACCGTTGCGATTGAATTGTTCATTTGTAAATAGAGTGTAACGATGCAAATGGCTATCGCCATTGAGCCATTTGCAAAATTCCAGCCCCTCATTTTATTCGCCATGTCCGAGATTTTGCACTAGTTTCTCGTGATATGGATGCATGACCTCTGCACACAGTGTTCTCCACTCTCACTTAGGGGAAACACGAAGACCTGTTGCAATTTTTCGCGTACTCGAACTTGGACTTCTCTGTAAAATCTTCTTCATCCGTGCCTTGATTAACTTCACGCTCGGCTGCAATGCGAATTCCGGGAAGTGTACCGGTATGTTTCAATGTCTGATATAATGAAGTACGCACTCTCCGGTTTGGTATTCTGCAGTTCAGAAAAGTTGCATATATTCAGCTTTGGCATGAACTGATTTACCGTCACAAAATCCGTACACGTAAATCATATCTGCATATACTACAACTGAAAATGTAAATGGTATCGTGAACGTAACAACGCTCGGAGATGAGAATGCGTAGTGACTAACAGACACTCTTCACTGTCGCTTCTAACTCCCACATATTTATGAAATATCGCCTTAGAGTTCTGAATATCAGGAGACGGCACTTTCGCTCTAATATAAGTGATAAGGATTTTTGAACACGTGGTATTATTTGAGTCATGCAGTATTCACGGACCAGGCGAATAATCAACCACGCCATAATCCTCACAGCCCTTAATTAAGTTTCAAGTGTCGAGATACAAATTCTGGGTTGTCTGTGGATGGGTGGACGAGTCAGATGGCAAAATTAATGTTTGAAAAGCAAAACCACCAAGTTGAATGTATCACCCGCCAGCTGATAGACGCGGAACAAACGAGGACGTGTACGGTAATTAAAACATGACCTTAAATCCGTAACCGTCCAAAATCAGACACATATTTAAACTGAGTTTCTTGATCACAAGGACCTAGGAAATCACCTCCTGCAGTAATGCCCACAAGTCGTGAAGCACCTTGTATATTAAGACTATATGTACAAAATTTTGTAACTATATACACACATACATAGGCACAAACATACATAATTGTATACATACATATATACAACAAAATATAAACGCGTATAATCTTACCTATATATATAATTACATACATTCATAAAAATACCCATAAACATATCATACACACTTGCATATATACATACATACGTAGAGACAAATATATATATATATATATATATATATATATATATATATATATACGCTCACACACACAAACAAATATATATATAATATATATGTATATACACATAAATACATGAATAAACAAACAATAACTTCCACACATACATACGTACATACAGAGTAAATACATATATACATACATAATACGATACACACATACACATATTTACATACATACATACATACGTACAAAAACACATACAATTTTAAATATATATAAAACTAAAAAACTAAACTCCGTAGCCTTAGTCCGCACACGAACTATACCGACAGAGCGGCTGCCTCCGGTCGGCGAAGTTAGTGCCAACTTTTGCGGATAGAGGGGTGTCACGTGGCCAGTGCAACGGGTCCCCACAACCGTTAATCTCTGTTTTCTAGACCTGGAGCCGCTACATTTTTCATTCAAGTAGCTTCTCAATTGACCTCACGAGGCTCACGAGGCTGAGTGGACCACGTTCCAGACCCAGAAAATCTGGTAGCGCCGGGGACCGAACCCGAGACCTCTCAATCTGTAGCCAGAAACTATGACCACTAGACCACAGAGGCGGTCATTATAAATATATATACATATATATACATAATTATACACACAAATATAGTACATAAAAACATACGTACATACATACATACATACATAAAAATATACATTCATATATACATAAGCACATACAAACGTATAAAAATACAGACATTCATACATACATATGTACATACGTAATACATACACACACATAAACACGTACAAAACTACAAACACTCACACACACACACACATACGCAGATAAATATACAAATACACACATAAATATATACATACTTAAATAAGGCAAAACTACATAAAAATATATATACAAACGTACGTATATAGGCACATATATACATACAAACATACACATGAACATGCAAACATAAATGCATAAATAATAACATACACATACAAACATATATACATTTAACATACATTTAAACATACATACATACATACAAACATACACATATAAATACAGAGTACAAACATATATACAAGCATAATACATACGTACATACGAACTTACACATAAACAAACATACATTCATACATATTCATATATATACACATACGTATATATTTATACGTACATATATGCATATATACGCGCATAAATAAAAATATATATATATATACGATGAAACTTATATACATTGACACATACGTATAAATGTCGACACATACTTATCTACATAAAAACATTCACATATACATATATACATAAATAGATACATAACTATATATAATTTTATACATTCCTACAAATATACATACATACTACATACTTGCGTACATACATACAAAAATTAATACATGCTTGTATAAATACCTAAATACAAACGTATATACATACACACATATGTTCGCAAATACATACTTACATACAAACATAAACACCTACACACGCATACATGCAAAAATACGTACTTACATTGATATACACGTATATATAGACATTCTTCCCTACATACATATATAGTTGTATACATAATTAAATATATCCATGCAAACATACGTAAATACATTCATGTATCCATCCATCCATCCATAAAAAATTTGACACACATACATACACACGTACATATATTTATAATTACATACATACATACATACACACCATAATACATTCATATATAACTACATAATTACATATATATAAACATGCTCACATAGTACATACACATATAATACATACATATATTCATACATTCGAACATATCTACATACATTGATGCATATATAATTTCATAAATACATACGTACGGGCATACTGATTAACATATATTTTTATATATATATAAATACATACATACTTACGTATATACATACATTTATACATACATACTTACATTCATACATACAACATACATACATAGGTACATGCATACACACGTACTTACGTACATAGAAACAAAAATGTATTCATACCTACTTACATATACAAACACGTATATATATACACGTCCCTACATACAAACATACGTACAATTATACAAATGTTCATTCATACATAAGTATATACTTTCACACATATATATATTCATACAAATATAAATACCTACATACAGAAATAAATACACACATACACATGAATATACATATGTACGTACACACATTCATACATACATACATACATACGCGCATACAGAAGTACAAAATACATGTAATTATATATGATATATGATATTTATTCAACCGCAATTGGTTTGACACCCGGTGGCAGCATCACACGACACATATATACACATACAATTTATATACTTATTCATATACATATATACAAACATACACACATATAAACATAAATACATACATAAATACCTTAAAAAGTACCTACATACGTACATATAACTATACAAATATATAAGCACATATTTGCATATAATTAATATAAATACACACACACCTAAATACGTAAATACATATATACAAACATGCAAAATTTCATACATACCTAAACACATACAAGTTTGTACGCAAATATAAATGTATACATTTATAGATACACATAATTTTATATATATTCATAGATACAAATATACGCATGTACGTATATTCTTGCATACACAAATTCATAAATGCCTAAATACATACCTTCACAAATACGTACATGAACACACACATTCATACATTCATAAATAGGTACTAACGTCCCTTCACATATAAACACATAAATACGTAGATGCAAAAATATATACATATATATACCGAAAATATATAGATTCCTAATTACATACTTACATTCAAACAACTTTACGTACATACATATATAAATACATACGTACATATACTAAAAAATGCATAAAATTTAACATACAAATTTATATATATACATAAAACGAACATACCTAAATACATTCATTCATCCATCCATCTCTATATATACACATACATAAACAAATAAGTATAAACATATATACAAACATAAGTACATGCATACATAAACACATAAACACACACATATTCACATACATAGAAAATTTTGTACATTCATACATAAACACATACATATATACAGACATATACACACATATATAAGTACATTCATACATACATACGTATTCAGATACATACATGAACACATACATACATACATACATACATACATACATACATAGAAAATACATACATAAATACTTACCTACACACGTATAAACATACTTACATTCATACATAGAAGCACACTGCCAAACAAACATACATTCATAATCACATACATGGGTACATACTCATACATACATCCCTACATACTTACATACATACATGGATATATACTTACATACATTTTCGAATATCCATATTTATATGTACTTTCATACATATATAAATACGTACTTACACACATATATAGGCACATAGATGCATATAATCACACACAAACGTATACATACATGCACACAGATACATAAAAACAAATATACGTAGCTCATACATAAATACATATATACACAATTAGAATTATTCTTACATACATACATGTATACATACAGACATACATACATAAAAACATAAATAAACACATACATACACTTATACATACATAATGCATACATTCATTCATGCATAGAAACGTACATACATAAAACAAACTTCGTGGCCTTAGTCCGCACGCGAACTATACCGACATACATACATAAATATACACGTACATACCTACAAACGCTCGCACACACGTACATACGTTCATATATAGATACATACATACATACACACACGCACAGAAACACACTTATATTCATGTATACATACATACATAAATAACACGTAGGTACTTAAACACATATACATTTATACGTACTTACATACGCACTTATATACATACATACAAACATAAACATATGCATACATAATACATACATACTTACACAAAAATACACATACATATGTGTATGCATGGAAAATTGCAAGGAGTGAAATTGGCCAACTTATAATCATGGTCAATATTCTACAAAAATATATCGAAGAATTGAAAACAATTCCGATGAGAATGGTTGCAACCTAATTAAAAGGGCTTGTTACTTCTATCCCATCAACATGTAAGGAATCTGAATACCAAACAGACGAGGAAGAACTATCTAAATGACCGAGTGGTTTAGGGTGAAACAGAGATTTAAAAAAAGAAAGATGAACGTGACACCCTCCCCACCTTCTTTAGTTGACCCTCAAAAAATGAAAACCGTTCAAACTGAACATAAAATTAATAAAGAACAATCTCCACCCCATTTATGGTAGATAATATCAAATCATATGAAAATCTGTATGGGGAATTGATCAATCAAATCTCGGAAGAGAATTTCCAAGTCAAATTTACTAATGATAAAATGGCAATAATCAATTATAATAATTCAGAAAGCTGTAGAAAAACAATAAACTTGCTGCAAAATAATAACTTTAGTTTTGATACTTATAAAATTAAACAATCCCAACCAATTCGAGTTATGGCAAAGAACCTCCACTGTTCGTGCAAAGCAGAAAATATCGTAAAACCCTAAGAGATGATGGTTTTAAAATCATCATGGCGGACAATGAATTGTTATGGAAAGGAAAAATACCATTAAATATATTCAAGTTAACTTTTGACAACTGTGAATTTATAGATGAGGTATAAAAATTACCAAATATCTTGGGATGCAAATTAAAAATTCAACCTATAATCCCTCAATGCAAGAAATTCAAAGGCGTTTGGACACAAAAATTCTGTGCTAAGGAACCGAGATGTGTTTAATGTGCTGGTAAACATCTAACTAGAGAATGTCAAAATGCGGAAAACCAAAATCCAAAATGTGTTACCTGTTGTGAAGGGCATCCAGCCAACTATAGAGGATGTATTGTGGCCAAAGAATTACAAAAATTCAAGAATAAAAAAATTATGAAGTGGAAACTAGTAATCAACAAAGAGAATGAACTAATTCAACAAAAATTTAAAAATGTTAATTAAAAACAAAGTAACTGATGCCTGAGTTGTTACATCGGGCCTGGAGAATAACGATATTAATCAGACTCTACAACTCATTCTTAATAAGATCACCAATTTAGAAGGTGCATTCTCAGAAATGAATGAGCGAGTTAAGAAACTTGAGAG
>Ga0131853_10012266_pt1 | contig 15696 bp, 9 predicted proteins | sample TergutLab28metaG_FD_92764 | JGI IMG/M metagenome (GOLD analysis project Ga0131853, IMG submission 92764) | Labiotermes labralis P1 segment gut microbial communities from Petit-Saut dam, French Guiana - Lab288 P1 (version 2) (version 2) | ecosystem: Host-associated > Arthropoda: Insects >...
CGAGGCTGAGTGGACCCCGTTCCAGACCCACTACTACTCAGAAAATCTGGTAGCGCCGGGGATCGAACCCGAGACCTCTGTATCTGTAGCCAGAAACTCTGACCACTAGACCACAGAGGCGGTAATACACCAGACAAAATTCCAATTTCTCGTTCTACCGTTTTTAGAAATATTCCAACTTTCGTGAAATCTCTATAGAAGCTTATATAAAAATGGAAATTTTTTTCCTGTGTTTGACCCCTCACTTAGTGCTATATGCACTTTATGCATCCATATTCTAACATTTCTTGTTTCTGAGGATTGATATGAACTACATTGACCCTGCTGTATGCATGATGAAGAAGGATATTGCGCCAATAAAACTGACACCTATGTTCGCACTTCTAAGATAAACCTTCTTAAAAGAATACAACACTTTCAGAAATCACGCTTCGTGATCTGCCTTCCATGTTACCAGGTGTTTCTATGTGTTTATTACTTTCTTCTTCTTCCTTACTCCCATAAAGTCACGAATAATGTCAGTTCCTTGAAACTCTGTTTCTAAACGCATATGATAAAGCAATACGTGTATTATAGGCCAACTTGGTATTTCTATTCGCCAGCCACGATATCTCTATTTTCCTTCACGAAAGTGTGCAAAATTTTTTTATGAATTTTGGCCCTTCTTCTAGTTTTAAAATTTCTTAATAATTATCCTTGTCCGTTGGAATGTGATACCAAGATATTCGGCACGGACTTACCTACAGTCTCTAACCAACTACTCGGCCTTTTATCCCAGTAGACAGTAAACTCATAAGCACTTTCCTTGAAAGTTCAAAGCTTAATTATTGCCGTTAATCATTTACAGATTATTTGATGAATTTAAAACATAGATGATTTTCTAGGTGTTGTATAAATTTAGGTATCAATTTCAAGGATCGTCATCCCCGTTGTGTTTGTTAGAACGCAAGGTAATAATTCTGTGTAAACAACTTAGGATGTCTACACAGCCACAACAACAGACCGGTGTGACACTCAGCCCCCACCACAGGCAAGAAAATACTGTACCACAGGACCAAACATCGGCCCAGGCCTACCGCACCCCACGGGTCATGAACCGACTCGGCACGTACATTACGTTGTCATAGACAAAGAGGATAACATATGTTACATGCACGGTTCTTTACCATCTGCACACACGCCCACCGACTTTGTGTAAACCAGATCTCGTCCCCTTACCTACACTAATACTAATAATTGTTCTGTGTTATATCATATCTATATAGCTTCTCTGATAAATTGTATCCAACCTGATGTTGGCCACAGCAGATTTGGTCGAAACATATAGTTGATGTTGATAAGTTGATAAGTTATGCAGACCTGATAATAATTGTGTTATTACTGCTATATCCTTACAGAAATTTATGTATATTTTATCTTGTTAAGAAAAGTAATGACCCTGAATATGGCCCATAACTAGAGCCGAAACATGTCGTTGGACGAAACAATGTAAGAGATACCCATTAATAAAATCATTAATTGAGTTGTGTTTGACTATATATGGTTTATATTTATAATTCTATACAACAAAACGGGGATGTCCAAACTGAAAGTTTATGTATGCCATTTGCGTAACCTCCTTCAGTCCGGAACTTCAGAGGTGCGCAGGAATCTTCAAAGAAATATTCAGCCCCATTAACTTTAACATCTTATTTATAATGTACAATTAATTATTGCTAGTATAACAAATATATATGTAACAGTCAAATTCTGTGAATTATTTGTTAAAAATCTTATTGTTGCCACTGTTTTTATGAAGACGACATAACATACAATTAAATAGGGGTTCCTTTGAGTCAAAACACAACTATCTTATGTTGTTATTTTTAGTTAAGCTGAAGACATGTTTCGGCCTTTGCACTGGGCCATCTTCAGGTCACAAGATATATAATTGAGGAGACTGTACAGTGTGAATCACAAATAAAATAATATGAATCACAAAATAGGATATATGTATCTCAAATTCAACGAATACCATTGTCGTTCAATTTCGCAGTTTTTGTGTTTTCCGCTGCGCGAATTTCGCAGCAGGGAAATTATTAGGGATTTTTGTCTTCGCATAATTTGAAATTAACCTCCTATGTAGATACTGCCCGGTTGAAGTAAATATTAGTATTACAGCTGTATAGTTTCCTCTTAGCCTTCTCGTATTCGTAGATATGGCCTTGACTGGCAATCACAAAGAGATCTCGTTGAATTAGAGGTCCATATGTCCTATTTTATGATTCACACTATTTTATTTATGATTCACACTGTACAGTTCCTCAATTATATATATATATATATATATATCTTGGGACATGAAGATGGCCCAGTGCAAAAGCCGAAACATGTCCTGGGCTTAACCAAAGATAACAACATAAGATAGTTGTGTTTTGACTCAAAAGAACCCCTATTTAATTGTGTGTCATGTCGTCTTCACAAAAACAGTGGCAACAATAAGATTTTTAACAAACAATTCACAGAATTATTTGTTAAAAATCTCATTGTTGCAACTGTTTTTGTTCCCGTTGAATTTTAGATATATATATCCTATTTTATGATTCACTTTATTTTATTTATGATTCACATTGTACAGTCTCCTCAATTATATATCTTGTGACCTGAAGATGGCCCAGTGGAAATGCCGAAACATGTCGTCAGCTTAACTAAAGATAACAACACAAGACAGTTATGTTTTGACTCAAAAGAACCCCTATTTAACTGTAAATAAAACACAACGAGTATGATGCATCTAAAGATCGACGTGACACGCATTTGCAGCGGACAAATATTGGACCATTTTTGTGTCAATACATAATTTTCTAAAGGACAACAAAATTACATTACTAGAGAAGGACGTAATGGTTATCATCGCAACATCCAAATAACTGCGGAAAATGCCATTGGAACGAGTTCAACCCCAATTATCCAAACCCGTGCCTCGACTTACGATTACAGTCATATTCAAATAAAGTTACCAAAAATGAAACATGCATAACTACGAGCAGTTACCACGTTTTTTTTTAAATCTCTGGGCCTTCGGCAGTTGGAAGTTATTTATGGATACAAGAGATGACTTTTTATGTTCCACCCTTCCATAAACATTCAAGTAATTTTTATTTCTGATTGCAGCCATTTAACCCCACACCGCTCTCTTTCCTGTGTGTTTTGGAAGCACCATCTATGGTTACAATAATAATGCTCAAAATAAATTATTCAAGAACACAGCTTGATAGAGGGGGAAATATTTTTCGCTAAAAAAAATTGCTTCCACAGAGCTGGCTTTCCAGAATATTGAAAATGAAATGAAAACATCTCGGATGAAATTTCATCGTCTTATGTTAATAGAGATCGTAAGAAGATAGTTCAGGTCGATTTTGACTAAACTTATTGCAGTGCGATTACCATGTAAATCGGTTGTTAAGAGTTAAGTTGATTTACTGAATTCCGCACGGGCGGTTGTTATAAAGGGGTTGTTTCGATTTGGTTTCCTGAAAGATAGAATTTGAATTCAGTACTTCTTATTTTAAAATACATTGAAAATGTTTTGGTGATGAGTTCCTTTGTCTTTAAGATGTTCTAGTTGGAAGTCCAGCGCTGTTGACAGGGACAAGTTTGGTCTGAATACAATTTGAATTTCATTCTCTCGCTGGAGGTTTACACCACAATACATTTAACCAGTACATGCGGCTGATATTTGTTGCTTTAAAACGTATCTCTGATTGTAGCTTAATCGTCAGATGGCAGCATGATCGGGCAATTACGGTTTTGAGAAATTTTGAAGGAATAGAACGCAAAGTAGCGAAGCCCAGAATTTGCCTGCAGGAACTGATAAAAACCACGATAGATTGAGTCAAGTTATCCTCTATCCTCACCAGGAATATAACCACCACCACCACAACAACAAATACAACAACAACAACAACAACAACAACTACTACTACTACTACTACTATTACTACTACTAATAATAATAATATAATGAAAAATACTACTACCATCATTAATATAACCACCACAATCACCACCACTGCAACAACTACTACTACTACTACTACTAATACGACGACTAATATTTAAACGACTATCACTACCGCCACCACCAGCATAAACAAAAACAACAACAACAAATAACAACAAAAGTATGACGAAGATGTATACTTGTGTCAGTCCACTCCAATCATTTCAAGTACAAAATCACTTATGTCTCCGGTTGTAATGTTATACATTCTACACCGACACTCTTACAGCTAGTAGTGTCTCCCAAGATTTTAGGGGCGTTCGCAAAATTGAGAATAGCGACGATTAGCTTCCTCATGTCTTTTCGTCTGCATGTCTGTTCGTCCATTCACATGGAAAAACTCAGCTCTCATTGCACGGATTTTCATGAAATTTGATGTAATTTTGGTATTTTTTAAACACGTGTCGAGAAAATTCAAGTTTCATTATAATCTGACAAGAATGATGTGTCCTTTACATGAAGACATACATATTTTTTTTTATTATATCTCGCTCAGTTTTTCGACGAATGAGAACTATTTCAGACAAAAATAGTGCAGAAAATCCAAAAACATATTTTATAGTTAGTAACTTTTATCGAAAATCATGCCGTCTGTGGGACAATGTGGAAAAATAATGTGTAACCAGACAGGCAACATAGGATAATATGACATGCGCATTACATGCTGGATTCCTACAGCTACAAACACACACCCACAATATATAATACTTATTGTTTGCCCACTGCAACAATGGCTGCACGAATGCGCCTCAGTTTTAAGTCATACTTACGCTGCCTGTCTTGTATCCGTCCTCGTTTTCATCTTTATATACCTCTTTAATAATCATATACAAGTTAAAAGTTAACAGTAGGTGCAATATGCTTAATGTCCTTTGAAAAATTTCAGTAAAATATAAACGAGACTTTTTTATCTTTGCACCCTGCATTTTGAAATCTACGTAGTTCACTCACCAACAAATGCACTATTTATTAACTTGGTTAAAAATTTTAAATTTTCATTAAAGTACACAATATTATCGCTCGTAAATGTTTCGGTCTTTAATGACCATCCTCGGGGAGCTTTATCTGTACCTAACTAAAGTTATATATATATATATATGTTAAAACACTCCGGTAAAATTACGTCGTTATATAAATTATGTGATGTGGCAGCATGTCCTATAGCGGGATGTGTGTTGTTTGAAGTGCAGAATTAGATTTATTATTTTTATTATTATTGTGTATTTTAACGTAAATTTAAAACTTTTAACCAAGTTAATAAATAGTGCATTTGTCGGTGTGTGAACTATATAAACATTTTTTTATTTATCTTTTTGCACCTGTGTAACTTAAACTGTAAAATTCACTTCGCTGCCCAACGTTCATGTGACTTTAACAAGTATCACTTACTCTGTAAATACCTCACAACAGTTGCTCTATTTTGTTGTGATTATTAACGCATAACCACCCGTGTTGAACCACTTTCCAAGGCATGTGCAGTGAATCTTAAAGAATTCTTTAAGAACAGAATGGCCAACGGGCTTAAAATAATTTCTCTTATTAATGTAGACTGTAGAGTATTCTAAACATTTCTTGTAACGAATGTTTTCACTTGATCGACTCCAAATCACTGCTAATATTTACGGGTCTATTTCTAATATTTGAAAACTAAGACTGAATTGCTTAATAAGCTTATTTCTCCTTCTCTTAGAGACTTGTTTTAAGCAAAATTTAAGTCTATATTTCCGATAACTTTTTACTTATGTATAGCATCACAACAGCTATATATTGCCGTCAGTTATACGAGATTCTATAACGTGAGAGGCTAGCTTGCGTGAGGGAAAGAAATTGTGAGCGGGACTGGTAACAGTTACAAAACTTGTCTATTTAATTTCCGGGCATGCATTATATAATAATAATAATAACAGAATAGCTGCAACACTGTATTCCCTAGCAACATAGTTTGTCTCAGGAATGTAAGTATAAATACTATGCATAAAGGAGATGATGATAATAATAATAATAATAATAATAATATGGAATTAAAAACAAATGTGATACCAGTAAAAATAAGGGCGACTGGTACTATTTCAAGGTCATTTAGAAAATACGTGAGTAACATACCAGGAAAACATGAAGTCAAGAAACTACAGAAAACAGCCTTATTGGGCACTGCACACATGCTTCGGAAAGTACTAATGTAAAAATACAATAGATTCAACACTGAAACTAACGATATAAGCACCATGAATAGTAACAACAGAATAGCTGCAAAACTGAATTCCCTAGGGACATAATTTGTCTCAGGAATATAAGTATAAATACCCTGCATAAAGGAGATGATGATGATGATGATGACAACATAATAGCTACTAGACTGATATATAACAACATCGTTAAATCAGACGCAAGCATATAAGTGACGATGATACAATGCCTATTGTTGTTATTATTTTCTGGAAATCGACGCACAATTAAAGCAGGTTTTATATAACCGCAGGCTGTAGGCATATTTCATATCAATGCTTTAACCCTTTACCTGCTAACGTGGAGAATATGGTGAGCTTCGAATAATTCTAGGAAAGGGCAGATGGGATTTAACTCGGCGTTTAAAGAGTTAATACTTCAATTCGCGAAATATGTCACATTACTTCTAATCAACAAACCTGATCACATTTATTTTCCAGCACTATTTATTGATAAGGGTAATATTGGGTCATATTTCAAAAAGATATCAATCTCAGATATAGACAAGCATCGGATTTGACAGTGTCAAAGACCAAATTAATACTTAACATTAAGATATGTACCGAGTTATGTTATAGGTTTTCTTAAGAAGTTGTTCTATCGGGAAGCAAAGTGAAGCGCCACGTTTTGAAGCATGTTGTAGCGGTTCCTTGCCAAGCAGAGCAATAATTGTACACCAGGGCATGAGCACACTGCTTCTGATGTGGTGGTGATGTGGTTGGAGCGCACCGGTGAGTTTAGGGCCGATGGACGAGCTAGAGGGCCGCCACATGATTATGAGTGATGAGATTTGAGATGAGGGGTATATTGACAGCGGGGGAAAGGCAACACGCTGCTGGCAAGTTTAATGACCACCTCGTTCTCTGAAGGCGTCACAGCAGAGATAAGAGAGGGCAGCACGTAGGTCAGAGTCTTTGCAAGTAATATACGGAGGTATAGATTGGTTATATCCACTTTGTATGTATGAACAAAAATCATAAGATATTAAAGAGAGTAAATTTTTTTGTATATCAGTAATAGACCTATTATATAATATATAAGTCTTTGCTTGGTAACATTTTTTGTTTTAAAATTATGGTAGAACGAAACAAGGTTCGAGAATACGTTATGTTGTTGAACCAGATGCTGCATCTTGCAACAAAAATATTTTTTTTTATTTACCAAAATCAACCCCAAAAGCCATCAAAATTAACTCATTACTGTTTATATGAGATATGATCCAGTCCTACAGAACGTCACGGAAGCTTTTCAGCAAACTTCAGCCATGCTAAGACTGAAGAGGGGATCACGGCAAACAGCAGTAAGTTGGAATAAATTTGTTTAATTACATCGAAACACAACAATAGCATACAATCATCAGCACTATAATACAGCCACATGTTTCGATCTTTTCAAGACCATCGTCAGGCCAATATTATCCAATAGAAGTTACAATCGGTGCCTTCTACTGGAAAATATTGGCCTGAAAGTATTCTAGAAAAGACCGAAACCTGTAGTCATACTAGGCTGCTGATGATTGTATGTTATTATTGTGTTTGGACGGAATAAAAACATTTTATTTTGAGTATTAGAAACACAAAGGGATGTATTTTGTCTGAAATAGCAGTAAGTTAGTCTTCGATGCAGATTCACTTCTCAAAGTACACTATGTTTTAAAATGGTTGAGAATTTTTTTAGAAAAGGTGCAGATAATTGCCACATTAGCATGTTTGAAGGGCATCGCTAACGATTATTATAAAATTTAGTCAACATTACTTAATAAAATTCCAGTCCCTGCCGCAGGTAATAAAACTTCAAACAAGACGTTTAAAAATGTCATTAAATTATTGTACTATTGTGCAAATCTGTCTAACTAGAGTCACTGAACAATTTAGAAATAGCACAGATACCAAGGGATGGAATTTGATGAAGGAAGATAGGGTATTGATTATGTAGTCGGCAAGTATGACATAGATACAGGGGATAAAAAATATATGTTTTTTTTACATAAACTACGCAACATATTGCTGAAAACAAATGAAATCGCTGTCTGGTCTTAATCGTAGAACGTTCATTGCATGTAAAGGTAAAAAACCATCCCAAAATTTATTTTAATTACACAAAAAACATTCAGCAATTCGTCACCCTAAATTACAAATAATACTTTTCCTCTTTACTTAGCTACCATCAGGGTATCTGACCTTCACATTATACAGTAGAATGAAGTTTGAATAGTAGCATCACGATGTGCTTGTAACGTAATACAACATTAAATAGTGTACGTCAGCACAATCACTTTATTATTCAAGGTAATTATAAGGTTATATGTTTCGACTACAGATTAGCCTGAAGATGACAAATCTATAGTCGAAACATGTAGCCCTATAATTACTTTGAGTAATAAAGTGATTGTGCTGACGTAAACTATTTAATGTTATATTACGTAAAATTAAATGTTTCCATTAACAAATTATAGATTCTAACAAAAATTATCCTAATTCCAAATTTATGAATATTGCTAACTTTAATGTTTAGAATACACAAAACATTATTTTTGGCTATATAGTTTCATTATTACATACTTTCGATTATTTTCTGTTATAATGTAATTTGTTTTATGTACACTTGTCTTTTTTTTCACTAACTGAATAAAGTAACTATTAATTCTATATTAGGAAAAATTAAATAATAATTAAATAATAATAAATAATTGATTAGAAATAACTTAAAACCCCAACTGTATTCATTATGTAATCTTATACAGTATTTATCGCATAACTTATGCAATAATTATATTTGCTGACTCACATTACAGAATATCTGGGATGTGTTTGTTGACACTAACTTTTCGGTTGCATACATCCCTTACGTTCGTCTTAAATTCTAAAATGTTAATGAAATTTTAGTTCTAATTTATCTGCTGTTTGCCATACATTTCTTTTATTTCTCAGCTGTACCTCTCATTTTTGTTTTCTAAGTCGAACATCTGATGTTTTTTAATGCCAGTTTTCTCCCTAATAGCCTACCTAGCCTACTTACCAACTAGTTCTTAACCATCTTCGAAACACGGTTCTGTTCTCTTCATCTCCTTTTCCTTTTGTATTTTACCTTATATGTAAGAGTATATAGATTTCTCAGTTTTGCGATCTTGTTAGCAGTGACTACTTCCGATTTGTATCCTTCGTTCATATTTTATACATTTACCAATGAGCTAAGTGTTTCAGCCCAAATTATCATTATCTGGCTTCTATGAAAAGGCAAAAAGAAAGTACAATTTTAACTTTTGGGTTTGAATGTGTTTTTTTGTTCAAATTTGTGCTTACTGGTGGTTTTTAAATAGAATAATCCTTTAAAATACAACAGGGTATTTATGTTGAAGTAGATAATCACACGTGTCTAGTGAACTGTGAAGACTATCACGTGTGCTTAGTAGGTAAAATCTTAATATTGTGGAAAAATGTGGAGTGTAAATGGCTTAAAATATTAAACACAATTTCATGAAGTATGTAAAGAATGCCGAAAACGTATAAGACATCTAGGCTCTTAAGTCGATAGAGTCTGAATGCAGCCACGTTAAGAAGATAGATTTACAGACTTACAAATCTGCTTGGTCCTGTAGGTTGGAGTGTTGTAAAGGCAGAACTGCAAAGTTTATTTCACATGCAATTTTGGTAATCCGGATTGGGATGTTAAACAAATTAAGAAAATCTACAAATCTGTAACATGAAATAAGCCGATAGGACTCACACAGTTTATTCTGCATTCAATGCTGGCATTAAGAACGGGTGTGATGCAATTTTACGATTAGCTGGCAATGGGTTGAGGTAAATCGGGACTTAACCGGATATGCGTTCGTCGGCATGTGCACAAATAGATACCAAAGTGAACTCACATTCAGTGTGAATTAACGTACCCAAACGACAGTAGGGGGAAATAACCGCACAGAAGGGTGGAAACACGTCATGCATTTAGGGGTGTTGGATATATGTACGGACATGTAATCCACACTACAAGCAAAGCGACCACTTAAATTGAGACACACGCACACACCCACACTCGCCCGCTCTTTAAAGCGTGCGCGCACACACACACACACACACACACACACACCCAATAATACTGTGTAAATTTCAGCGCTGAACGTGTGATGTTCAGAACTCAATAAAGCTGCATCAATACCACAACCAAAATGAACTTATATTCTGGTTACTATATAGCAGAGAAAGTCCAATGTGAGGTCATTCAATTTATGTACTATTGTTCCAAATAGACTACATTCCTATAGTGCTATAGGTATTGTATTGCAGTAATTTCGGTTCTTAAATTTATGTTGACGTTGCTTTTCTCCTTACAGTATTCATACAGTTTCCATCACATCACATCAAATGGAAAAAAAAATTACAACAATTACATTGGATATTTCCTTCTCAGAAAGCGTTATGATATTTTTAAACAAATAACGCAACAACTGGAAAATATCCTTTTCCATATCTAACAATTCTCTGTTATCTAGCATCAATTTAGTGTTACTCTCCATCTATGCCAGGTCTAGCTAGTAGTCCATTTATATAAAATTCCTTTATTAACTACATGTGAGTTTCTCAATATGCGTGTGCATCCAACTTTCTCAGCTTATTCAATCTGCCTGAACAATGTCACAGAACGAAACTTAAATAACACTATATTTAAGGATATAATTTTAACAATGCAGAAAATTAATTTTCAGGTAGTTAATGACGTAATTATTTATTCTTCTGTAAGCGATGTTTGAATATTATAAGATATATCAATAAATATTTTTAATTTCGCTTTTCACAGTAAACGGAAAAAAAACATGTTCTGAAGAATATAGTAGTTTTCCGTTAAGGTTTTGTGCTAACCGAAAAAAATACCGGCCCAATGTATTTCGATATCAGGCTACTGGAAAAAATAAGCTAGTATGTATAATTCTTTTAGAGCAGACATTACTGAGAGTGTTACAAAATGTATTCGGCGTATGTAATTTATTACACCTACGCAAGGGAAAATCTTTTTTTATGTTTATTTAAGGAAAAATAAATAAATTTATATTTCTCCTAAATTTAATGCGTAGATACTGAAATTTGATAAAACGCACCTTAAAATTTCGATAGTTTGTACAAAGTCTATCGGCCCTTCACGTTTAGTCTTCGAAAAAAACAGAAAGTAAAACAAACTTTAAAGCCAATTTATCTGTTCTTATGACGTAACAACCAGAAAAAAGTATTAATTACAAAACATAAACGCTAAAGACAGAGTTAATTAACAACAAGGTTATTTCTTGTCTCAGAAATGGTATAAATTTTCCGCAGCCATTTATAAAATCAAACAAGTCTTACATTTGAAAAATAAGTAGAATCAATAATATCTTCTGTAGTTATGTTGCAGTTAGTACGACATATTTAATCATCTTACATGCCATTCTATATATATATTTTTTTTTGGGGGGGGGGGGGGGGCGGGTCGCTGCGACCCAACCAGGCATCACAGTCGGTAGTACTCCTGGACGAATGATCAGCTCGTCGAAGAGACTTCTACCTGACAACACACAACACTCACAAGAGACAGCTATCCATGAACCCGGCAGGATTCGAACCCACAGTCTCAACAGTCGAGCAGCTGCAGAACTACGCCTTAGACCGCGCTGCCACTGGGACAGGCGAACGTAAATATATATGTCTGATAAATATCCCCCCCCCCCCGTCAGAAGCTCGACATAAAATATAATACATTTAATATACTTAAAATTTTATCACACAAAGACAACTACATATATTAAGTTTGTATCTTATAAATGTAATGAATTCGGAAACTGGAATACCTGTGGTAGATGTAAACTAATTTATTTTTGTTTTCATTTTCGATAGTGAATTGCAGTTTGTTTTCTCTTTCAGTAATATTAAATTATTCAAAACCTTTTTATTTTCATATTTCACATGCTCGCATGTACACAAGATACAGCAAAAGTATGTTTGTTTAGCAAAATTTGCAGTATTTTAGTATACACTGTTATTACGAAAAAAAGAGTCTTCTTTCTTCATAACAAGTTTCAATCCAAATCAATTAAAAGATGCTGAATTCTAAAATAAAATGCATTAATTTTGAAACGTAACTAGTTTAATTTGTCTCATTTGCATATATTGCATATTGTGATCCGCTTTTGTAGAAGAAAAGCCTTTGATTCACGTGGTCCGTATTCATAGAGAGCAGGTTAACGTATTTTATATGACATGGCTTCTTAAATTACACACTCTCATGCTTCATGCGTGACAACAAAGAGAAAGTAAGTCACGCTTTGAGGAATTTCCAGTGAAATCAATTTCTTAAAATCAAAGCTTGAAAATGAGTCAATTACAGCACTTACGTTACAGCAGGTGCTGCAGTGTCCATTGAATCATGTAGTGCGTAACAAAATTAATCTCAGAAATTCTCACTCATTTGCATTGTAACCTTCAATTTGGAAGGCAAATTTTACGAAATATAATTCATTCATATCGGTTTTAATGGGAATTCAATTATTTTGAAATACAACACTGGATAGCTTAAATTTTCCGAAGTTTAGAAAGAATTAAGAATTTTTATCCGACATTTCGAATGTTGCACAAATAATGGTAGAGGTAATATTCCAGAAGAACTGAATATTAATACAAATTTCTACCTGCAAATTCTCTTCGCATGGTCATCGTTATTACCTTCATCATCATCATCATTATCATCATAATGACTACAATCTTTAACATCACGACCATTTTGAAACTTATGAAGAGGACGCTGATTGGCGTTTTCGTGTCCGCATTGTACGGTTATGTTTGTGTTTTCATTTTTTTGTTTTTTTATAAACGGCCTTCAACCATGTTCCTCCTCTTCCTTTGCTGTTTTAATAAAATCTAGGTTCAGGTACAAGTATAAAAATTACACTGGAAAGAGTAATTGAATCTGCTGATTTAGTGTTTAAAAATCCCAGTTACAAGCAATAAATATCTTGTTGCTTTGTTTCTTCGGTTTTCAAAGTGTTGTGTTAGATTTTCTGAACGGTACACTAAAATGGTTCGAACTTTCGGAACGGAGAGAGAAAGGACCTTATCCTTCAATTTTGGATAACATACATTCGGATTCGAAAATTCATGTGCTTGTATTCATTACAAATTTCCATCAGTACCAGTTCAGAATACCCTTAAAAATTTTTCCTTTATTCCATATCATAATTTTAAAGAGACCTTGAGTATTTTAAGTACAGTTACAACAAAACTGCAGTAATATTAAATTGCCATCCTAATACTGCCGTTATCATAAAATTTTAACTCATGTCCCTTCACAACACTGTCTGAATAGCTTTTTGACGTTCAGGCGACCGTGCATCGTGATAAATTCTTATATAAAACCATCTAGATACACTAATTTCTCAATTATTTTGTGGAATAAAACTCTACATGTTTCGGAAAGTTCCTCTGTCCATCATCATTGTTTTGTGTACAGTGGAAGACTCCTGATGATGGACAGAGGAACTGTCCGAAACATGTAGAGTTTTATTCCAAAAATAAATTTGAGGCATTAGTGCGTCTAGTTGGTTTTATTATAAGAGTGAACGGCTTTTGTAGGAAAGACGGAACACATTTATTTCACAACATGAACAAAATCTTTAAACACAAATCAGGATAGTGTTTACCTTTAAAGGATTCGACAACAGTAACATACATTTCCTAAAGTGGATAATAAATGCTTTTATTTGATTGTTTACAAAAAATGTTACATTTAAATGTCCTACAGTCATATCATTGAAATGTCCCGCCAAACAATCTCATCTCATATTATCACTACTCAGAAGTTATCTCCTTGTATAAGGGGACTCCTTCTTGTCCCGAAATATCTCTACAGGTTTACATGAATAATAAACGTGGTAATTATATTTTCTGCATAGTTCCTCTCTTCCAGCCATTGCGTATGTATAAAAGATGTATATATTTGGAGATACAAGACGATGCAGTTAAACTCAGCACACAGCAGACGGTAACTCTAATAATGTGTAGTAACAATATACAGAGAGGATGCAAGAGTGGTTAACGAGATTCGTGAGATCGATTCCCAGAGGGGATATGTAAATTTATGTATAGCCCTTTACCAGCAATGCTGTAACTTATTACATCGTCACTCCAAACGTTATGCTATTTAGTGGCAGGCCTCAGCCTACATGACTAACATGCAATTTATAATGGTAATTAAACCTTTAGCAGCTTCAGTTAAGACAATATTTAAATGTAAACCAACTTCCTTTTAAAGAAGAATTTAAAGTTTTAGCGAAATAAAACACTTTATAATCCAACAGATACACAAATTTATAATTGGTAGATATAAATAGAATTATTATAAAATGTTTAAAAATATTTAAAATTGTTCCAACATGTTTCGGATCACAAGTGATCCATCATCAGGGAGCTCAATAAAGTGCTTGGCTAAAATTACAGTAATATTTTAAATAATTTATAATAATTCTATACCTACGAATTATTTATTTGTGCATCTGTTGGATAATAAAGTGTTTTAATCGTCATTGATGCACGGTACAAACATGAAGATTATTGCGAGGTATTTGATATCATTTTCCGGTCAAAGTAAATGTTGCACTCTCAGGCTCTGGTAATCCAAATGGAAAATAAAATAGCTTTAATTCCGAGACACGTAGATGATCACCCTTGCTACAAACGAAATTCACTTACATTATAATATTCATTTTTGTAATGAGTTCAGTACTTGTTAAATGGAAACAAGTTCACATTTAAGGTAACCCTCAACTGTTTTTTATAGTTTTGGGTAATTCATTCTATAGACTGTTCAGGTTTCTTCCAAAAATAGTGCTTTTTAATGAGTTCTCACTTCATAGCAAAGTAAATAGCAAACGGATATTATCGAACATTACAACATATCTGATGTTTATTGGACCGTGCATCATTGCAATAACTGAAGAATAAAAAACCAACTAGATGTCACTTATTATTTTATTGTACTTCTTATAGGCTTAACAAGTTGTGCTTTAGCCGACAACCCGGACGCTACTCCAGCCTAACCTCACCTAACCTCCAACATACAGCAAACCAAGTACGAAACGACCAATGTGGTAATCAACATCATATTCGTGAGCTCATGATGATGGGCATAGTAATGCTCGAAACATGTTCAGCCTATAAGAAGTACAATAAAATAATAAGTCACATCTAGTTCGTCTTTTATTCTTCAGTAATTACGACGTATGTTCTATAATTAGGATGTCCACAGAGATATTTCTTTTCAAGAAATGCTTCTATTAACCTTTTGGAGCCGGAATTATTTTTTTAATTTTAGCACACCCTGTATATAAAATGTGAATAATACAGGAACCAAATATGTTAGAATTATGAAACAAACTGCATTTTGAAGAGAAAGAAACGGAGAGTATA
>Ga0131853_10012267_pt1 | contig 15695 bp, 13 predicted proteins | sample TergutLab28metaG_FD_92764 | JGI IMG/M metagenome (GOLD analysis project Ga0131853, IMG submission 92764) | Labiotermes labralis P1 segment gut microbial communities from Petit-Saut dam, French Guiana - Lab288 P1 (version 2) (version 2) | ecosystem: Host-associated > Arthropoda: Insects >...
AATTGCTCTTTTTGACTTTTTAGACTTTAGCAAAAGATTACCCATGTTAAATATAACCCTTCCAAGGCTTGTTTTATTTTTATCGCTTGGGTAAGCCTTATAGGCATCGTCTGCTAATAAATATGCCTTTTTTAAGAACTTTCTTGCATTATTAAAATTGTTAGTGTCTGTATAATCAACCCCAAGGTCATTATATACACCAAATGCATAAGTACAAGGATGACCTTGTGAAATTAATAAATGCGCCTCTTCCAAAAATGCTATTGCACGTGAAATATAGCTTTTCCTTCTACAGCACTTTGCAGCATTATCATAAACATTTATATTTTTCTCAAGTCCTATTTTAATTAAATCATGCACTTTTTCATAACAAATTAAGGCTTCGTCATCTAGTTTATGATAATAATAGTAATTTCCTTTTACATAAGAATAATGATACTGCTGAACATCACCAAAACCTTCAGAAATTTCATCTAAGCACTTAAAATTCTCTTCAACAGTCGCAAAGTCACCAAAACATAAAAGCAACCTGCTTTCAAAAATCGAAAAAAATATATTCAATTCTTTATAGCTTGGTATGTCTTTGTAGTTTAGCATTATCTTCACTACTGCCAACTTTTCATGCGTGACCTTAGCATCTTCAAACTTGCCTTCGCCTATATTACGATTCCAGTTAAAAAGCTCGTCCGTAAACTCGGATATTTCATTTTCTAAAATCGGCAAATGCTCAATACCCAAGGCTTTTTTAATCGCAATAATCTGTTCAGGCGTACCTTCTTTTTTTCCTGTTTCAATATTACTAAGGATACTCCTGTCGTCGATATTAGCTGCTAAAGCAACAACCTCTTGTGGCTTATTTTGTGCGTCTCGAACAAATTTAAGTACCTTTCCTACACGTTTCCAAACTGCATTAATTTTAACCACCTCACATCTTTATCAAATAGACCCCTAAAAAAATAAGCCTTAAATGTCATATCTATATTTTAAATCCCCTATATGATAGTTGTACTTTGCCATGCTGTCAATGTTTTTTGTAGAAAATCGTTGATATATTTTGAAAAAGTTATGATTGTGCAAAAATAAAGTTATAATTGTATAGACGGATTGTGTGACAAATTCAGGTTGTTTGCTTAGCAGCAAATGAACTATAGAACAATGTCGTGCCAAGGCACGATTTATTACCGTTCAAAACCGATGAAACTGCGAAGCAGTTTCCTAGCATATAAAAAACCAATATCCTGCTATCACTTTTGTAATTGTGATAGCAGGGTATTGGTTTTTTATTTCATATTTGCAGTTCTAATTTTTGTTAATTTGATGCACTCACTCTTCTTATCAAATCATCATTTGAAAAATCACCACTAACATTAATCCTCTTTAATCCAAAAAGTGATGATGGGTCATTCCGATATACAGTGCTTATACTTTCACCTGTCAACAGTGTTACGGTATAACCATTTTCATATAAAATTCGCTCCGTTACTTCACTAGCCCATCCAAATGGATATGCAAATACCCTAGGAGGTTCGCCAAAAAAAGTATAAAAATAACCATAAAACAGATCTAAATCCTTTTTAAATGCATAAATAAAGTCCTCAATCGGCTCACCGTCAAGAGGAACTACTCCTATCCGTCCAATAGTTCTTCCGGGTGAACCATGCATTTCAAAACTATGGCTTCCAATTTCTATTAAACCGCTAAAGAACATTTCGGCAGCATTTTCCCATGTAAAATGTGGAGTGCTGGGGCGTTCCATATAAGTGTCTGCTCCACGGCGTGAGCCAATTATATTTATATTTGCAGGTACTTTAAGCTCCAAAAGTATTGGAAACGCAAGTTCAAAGTTACATAAATAACCGTCGTCAAACGTTATAACAAAAGGCTTTTTTGGCAAATTACCTTTGCCATTTACATAAGCTTCCAACTCTTTGAAGGATACAGGCGTGAAACCTTCATCTTTCATTGCCAAAATAAATTCACGAAACTGCGCTGGGGTCACATCAACAGACGGGCTTACTATTTCTTCTCTTACCCTATGGAACATTAAAATTGGAACTTCTACTTCGTCTGGACCATATAGTTCAAGTTGTAACTCTTGTGATGACTGTCTTGAAACAATAAAAAAAAGTGAAGGGAAAAATATTATTAAAAACAGCAAGCCTAATTTAATACTATTCATTTTAAACCTCATTTAAAAAATCACCAAGCCATAAAATTCTTTCCTCAAACCAGTTTAGCAAATAATCAGCTTGTCCTCTAAAATCATGAATTTCTTGCTTAGCATACGGTACCATAAAAAACCAAGAAGGATTACCTCCAAAAATGTGGTCGTGTCTCTCAAAATTTAGCTCAAAAGCATCAATATAATAATAGAAAAGATGTGTTAAATAATTAATCATGTCTCGTACTACTGTATCTACAATCTCATTCCATCTTGCTGCAACCATTACTTGTATTTCTGGAATTTGCATCATTTCCCTAAACCATATATTGCGGCTGGCGGCATGAATCCCACTTGGCGCTGTCCAGTATCTTGTATTTCCTGCTGAGCGGTCGAAATCCCAAATAGGTCCAAAATAAATTCTTCGGCTTTCCCCTTGTCCTCTAATTTGAAAAAAGTTGCTACGCTCACCAACATCAATGTTTTTAAAAAATTCCTGTACAAGGTAATAATCAATCATGGACGGTAAATCAATTAGAGTTGACATAAGCTCAAAATCATGGTTTAAAACAGCGTCTTCGGCTGCCTGAAAAAAATCCCTGGCGTATTCTGTGTGTCCATTAAGGTCACGTGTTCTTGGAAACTGGACAATGTAGCCACGCTCTCCAACACGAAAAGTATCTGGTGCAGGAGCCATCATTTGCATTTCAATTAAATACTCACTAATCGCTGGGTTTGGGTCGAATGTTAGTTGTGCTCTTCCAGGTCCAATATCTCGTTCGTCGGCAAGTTGGTAAACGCCTTGATACTTCCCATTTATATATAAATGAACAAGGCGTGAAAAAGGTGTCCAGTATATTGTATCAAGACCGCTTGCCATTTTAAAAGCGGCATGAGTGCGCACAAGTGACATGTCAAAAAGGTTGGCAATCAAAACCCAATCACGAGCGTCATGACCCGAGTCAAGCAAAGTAAGTGGTTCATCAAACCTTAAACGCAAAGGTCGTTTTTCCGACCCATGAGCCCATGTTGAGTTTCCTCTGCCTCTAATTTGAACAGGAGTATTTTCCATTAAAAACGGGGCATTTGTATCAGTAACTGCAAGACTTCCCCTATGCCAAAATTGACGCTCTTGTGTAAACGGGTCAAGTTCACTATACAAATGGAAAATAGGAAAATCACGTATACCTTCCGGCATTAAAGATATATCTCTATAAATTAAATCCAATTCATCATATATTGAATTGTTTGTTTGCATGTTATTGTTTAGAGGCGATGAATGTGCAGTTTGAGCCTCGTGATAATTTGATGCAGAATCAACGGGCGAAGCTCCATCAATACCGAACCAAACCATATAAGCTAAAAAAGCTAGAACAATTATTGATGTCACGTACATAACTGTTTTTATTACAAATCTTCTGTTTAAGTTCATTTCTACTTCTCCAAAAAGTTATTTTCTAAGATTATATCATTAATAAAGTTTAAAACAAATAAAAACCTGGTTGTACATTTAAGCCAAAAGGTGTAAACTGTTTCAGTTACTAAGACATTTTTAGGAGACATAGGATGCTTACTTTTTTAGTAGTTTTGCCAGTAATTATAGCCGCACTATTATTTGTTTTGTCTTCAAATACCTCTGTCCGAATTTTTGCAGTTATTGTTCAGGCAGGGCTTTTTATTGCTTCTATTTACCTTGTGACCATTACCCGTGGAGATAATGTTTATATTACATATGTAGGAGGTTATGAAGGTATACTTGGTATAACCTTGCTGGCAGATAGTTTGTCGGCTGATTTTGTGCTGATTACTACCTTCATTTTCCTTGTAATTTCAATTTATTCTTTTAAAGAAAAAAAAGATATGCCAATGGTTTGGTTTTTGTTATTTATCATGGAAGCATCAATGATTGGGCTTTTCTTATCTAATGACCTCTTTAACATTTTTGTCCTCATTGAAGTTAGTACAGTTGTTACTTTACTCCTTGTTATGTACGACAGGATAAAGCGTAAACTGTATGTTGGTATGTTGTTTCTTATGGCAAACATAGTAGCTGCTCAGTTCTACTTATTTGGTATGGGTTATGTTTATATGATTTCTGGAGGACTTGATATCACGCTTGTTACAAATGAAATTGCGGGTCTTGATAGCGGGCAGCTTATGCTTCCGTATGCTTTAATAATGACATCGGTTGCGTTTAAATGTACACTTATTCCGTTTTTTAGCTGGTCGCCAAAGGTTCGTATTTACCCGGAGGCTCCAACTGTTGTGCAAGCTATCCTTTCGGGATTACAAATAAAATCTGCTTTGTATTTGTTTATCCAGTTTCAAACAATGTTTGATCCAATTGCAGCACAGGATTTCTTTTTGGTTATTGGAATAATTTCCGGGCTTTTTGGGGCATTTATGGCAATTTGCCAAAGTGATATTCGTTTAATCCTTGCATATCATACTATTTCACAAGTTGGTTTAATAATCATTGGAGTTAGTGTAGGAGGGGTGTATTCATATGTCGGTGGGCTTTATCATATTTTTAGTCATGCAGTTTTTAAAACAACTTTATTTTTAGGTACTGGTATGATAATACATTCATATTCCACGGCAGATGTATATAAAATACGTGGAGTAATGAAAAGGATGCCTTTGGCTGGGGTTGCAACCGCTGCGGCTGTTCTTGGCATCATGGGTGCGCCAGCGTTTATTGGAAGTGTTTCAAAATATTTCATTGCTTATGACATGGGGCCTGTTTTAACATTTGTTGCGGTAGTTATAAGCCTTGGTACGATTATTTCATTCGTTAAATTTTCATCTGTGTTTTTTGGTAAACCAAATGATGAGCATGTTGGTGATATGTTAGTGCCTGAAATGAATAAAACCGTTCCCTCACTGGTTCTGGGGCTCATGTGTTTTGCCGGAGGGATATTTGGAACACAGGCAATATATTTCTTGTTTGGGCAGAGTGTCTCTGTAATAATGAGTAGTTATATCCAAAAGTCGTTGATTTTTGTTGGTAGTCTTGTTGTTGCTTATTTTGTTTATAATAAAGTGATTAAAGGTAATAAACTACTAAAACGTATTGGTGGAATAAATTTTAGTTTTAAAACAATATGTCTTTCAATTGGCGGATTTTTTGCTTCTTTGCTTATTTATTTTGCTGTTATTGCTAGTTAAGGTTTTTGTTTGACTTTTGAAGGTTTTATGATTTAGTAGTTGATTTAATTAGTTTAGCGTATATGATAGTATACTAAGTAGCGAAAAAGAAAAAGTTGGAGGTAAAAATGAACATAGGTATTAATACAGATTTCAATTTTGGGTATTTAATGGATTTCATTTCAGAGTTCATAATTTTCATTATACCAATTGTTGTTATTCAGCTAACTCTTGCGTTAGCAGCAGTCATTAGTATAGCTAGGAAGAAAAAAGCACCTATAGGTGACAAGGTGCTTTGGATTTTAATTTCACTTCTTATAAATATTATTGGTCCAATTATTTATTTTGCAGTAGGCTCAAGCGCCATGGATGAAAGAATTGCTCGTATGGAAAATGAAAAAGAAGAATGGGAGGCAAGAAATTAATGAAATATGCTGTTTCAACAGAAAATTTAACAAAAGAATACAAAACAACCCTTGCAGTTGACAGTATAAATATTAATGTCCCTGAGGGCTCTTGTTGTGGTTTTTTAGGGAAAAATGGAGCCGGAAAAACTACAACAATAAAAATGCTTGTAGGTCTTAACAAACCAACAAGCGGTAATATTACTTTAATGGGTGAAAAACAAGTTTACGGCAAACAAATTTCAGGAAAGTTTGGTTACTTACCTGATGTTCCAAATTTTTATGGATACATGACCGGTGCAGAATTTTTGGACTTGTGTGCTAAGATGTGTGATATCCCAAAAAATGAACGTGAGTATAGGATAAAATCACTACTTAAAAAAGTTGGCTTAGATAAAACAAGAGCAAAAATTTCAGGGTATTCTCGTGGTATGAAACAAAGGCTTGGGATTGCACAAGCTATGATTCACAATCCTCCGGTAATTTTTATGGATGAGCCAATATCTGCACTTGATCCAATTGGTCGTCGTGATGTAGCAGAAATTATCCAATCATTAAAAGGCACAACTGTTATTCTTTCAACTCACATTTTAGCTGATGTGGAGCATATTTGCGACTACGCCCTAATTATCGAGAAAGGCAAAATTTTAGAGCAGGATTATATCACTGGCTTAAAACAAAAATATTCTGAAAATGCTGCGAATGTAAAGTTTTTAAATGAAAGTGATACAAAAGTGTTTGCAGCGAAAGCTAAAGAATCCGGTTTAAAAGCTGAAATAATAAATCCAGTTGAGGTAGTTTTGCGAACAGAAAAAAAAGAAAATTTAAGCAAAATTTCAGCGGCAATCATTCATGGAAACGGTTTGAGTTTTGAATCTTTTAATGCTCATTCTCCAACACTCGAAGACATTTTTTATGAACTTATAACAAAAACTAAAGGAGGTGCAAATTAATATGAACGGTTATTTTGCATTTCTTGGTAAGGAAACAATGGAAAACCTCCGTACAAAAAAGCTTCTTGTTTTAGGGTGTGTGTTTTTATTTTTTGCTATTTCTTCACCACTTTTGGGGCGGTTTATGGGTGAGTTTTTAGCGATGCTTATGCCTGCTGATGATGAACTTGGGCAAGCAATGATTGCTGTCATGAGTGACCCAACATGGACTGACAGTTTTGCGCAGTTTTATAATAACATGAGCCAAATTGGTACAATCGCTGTTATTCTTGTTTTCATGGGCACAATTTTGCGGGAAAAACGCAGTGGCTCGATTGATTTAGTTTTTACTAAGGGTCTATCTCCAGGGGCTTTTGTTTTGTCAAAGTTCACTGTTGCGGCAATTGTTATAACTATTGTAAACTTGGCAGCTATTTTAGTTTGTTACTTTTATACACAAGTGCTTTTTGACGAAATAGGGCAGATTAGTTATGTTATTTTGGGTGGACTTATTTTTAACATATTTCTTTTATTGCTTTTAGCACTTACAATGTTTTGTTCGGCACTTGCAAAAAGCACCGCAACAAGTGCAGTGCTTAGTCTAATGGTATTTTTTGTAATCATTTTTGCTTCAGCGTTGCCGACAGTTGGTAGATACTTACCGGGAACATTTGGGCTTCAAGATGCACTTAGTATTACTTTAGGGGAAATTCCACAGGATTTAATTATTGCTTTAGTTGTTGCTTTTGCATTTATTGTTGTATCACTTTGGGGTGCAATTTATCTCTCTGCCACACGGCAGGCTAATTAAATCTCTTTTAATGTATAGCTGTAATCCATTACGTTATTAAAATCATCAAGTTGAAATTCTTTTACTTTTACAGAAACTTTGCAGTTTACGCTGTATTCAACATCTAAAATTTCAATATTTGATTTATCAAGTTTGTATTTTAAAGTATCAAAGTGACTGTATTCGCAAACAATTTCAAAGTGTTTTATGATTATAAGCTCTTCGGGCTCAGCATTCTCCATTGCACCTTTTGCAGCTTTTGTGTATGCCCTAACAAGTCCTCCAGCACCAAGCATCGTTCCTCCATAGTATCTTGTAACAACGCAAATGTAGTTTATAATGCCTGTTTTATCAAAAACATTTAAAACCGGCATACCGGCTGTACCGTGAGGCTCTCCGTCATCGCTCATTCTTGTTAGTGTACCTACAGCAAATGCAAACACATTGTGGCTCGCCTTTGGGTGAGCCTTTTTTATTTCATTTAAAAATGTTTTTGCGGATTCTTCGTTATCTATAGGAGAACATTGTCCGATAAATTTTGAACGTTTTTCTTCAAACTCAAAGTACCCTTGTTTAGGTAATATTAGTGGCATACTTTCACCTTAACGTGGCACATATGCGTTATAATTGTCAAAAAGTCTTGAAAATCCACGTTCAAAAGCTAAAAAATAATCTTCATAGTCTTCTAAAATACTTCTAAAAATACTCATTTGAACATCTTCAATTTCAACAACTATTGCTACCGCTGTTACATGTGCAATTTCCTTTGCTCTTTCAACTTGCTCTTTATACTCTTCATCATTAAAATACTCTATATTTTCATATACATCAATCATTATTATGTCAAAAATAAAATCCTCAACAATAGAAAGAGATGTATCTCCTTTTAGCATCGCATCTATCACAATGCGAAACATATCCCCATATACAGGGTTTTCACCAAGGGTAGGGTTGGTTTCAATAATAAGCCCTACAAAAGAAAGTGTAGAATCAAGAAGGTCATCTTCATCAATAAAAATTCTTACAACTCGCTCAAAGTCATCAACGTAAAATGTCCCTCTTATTGAAAAGTAACCTGAACTGATATCAGGATTAATGCTATTTATTGGCATTGTATAACTAAAGTTTTCTCCGTTAAAGTTAAATACCCCCATATGTTCACCAAGCTCGTTTACAAACTCGCCTTGAAGTTCACCTTCCGAGCAAGCTGAAAAAGAAAAAGCTGTATAAATTAAAATTACTAGAATACATATTTTTTTCATTTTTCTATCCCCTTTTATACTATGGTAGTATTAGTTTATCATTCGGTTTGTAAAAGCATTTATGAGATAAGTGGATTCTTCATTTCCTTCAATAAATATCCTATAAGCCGGTATTGCCGGATAAAATGTACCGGATTGTAGACCTTCATACTCTTGAAAGTATACCATCTCTAAACGAGTTATTATTATTGGCTCATCTATTTCTCTTGCGTACTGGATAAACGTTAGTAGTGCTTCGTCCGGGGCAAAAATGTTTCTTGGTGCTGTACTGTAGCCTAAAATCTGCCCTCGTTGCTTTTCTATCCATTCGATACCAAACTCTGTTACAAAAAATTCTATAAAGTTTAGGTAGACCACCCTTCCATTATATTCCTCTCGATAAACTAATCTTACACCATTGTCACGCTCAAAAGTAATGTCCGGCACAAATGTTGGGAAATGCTCGTTTACGAAAGCATTAGTTATTCTTGCAGCTTCTTCACGAGATATTTCTCCTCCTTGCCCTAAACCGTAAACGTTAAAGTCGAAAATTACTAAACCACCAGAGATTTGAAGTTCGCTATTTCCATGACGAAAAACTTGGCGGTCGGGATTTGGCTGCGTTACAAGTTCTGGTTCATCAAAAAAAAAGTTTATAAGCTCATCAACATCGTAGTAAAAACCGGAAACATCAAGCGAGCGCATAGGCGTAAACCTTTGTTGCATAAGATTTGAATACAAGCTTATATTATTTTGCCCCAACACAAAATTTATGTTTCGTACTCTATCACTGGTCATTGTGTACCGACGGCTCTCTAAAAAAATTAATCCTCCAAGTAAAATATTCAGCAGTATAAATGAAATGAGGATATAATTTTTAGCTTTCTCCCATTGCATTTTATTTAACCTCCGATTTCCCACTCTGGTGGTAAACTTATTAGATTTATTGGATAGCCATGATTTGTAACCCCATAGTTTATTGGGAATAGCAGAAAAAATGGTTCACTAGAATCAATTGATGGCTGGTAATTAAAATCCCCAAGCTCAAAGTTTACTGCAATCCGCCTGTATCGTATTACCCGTCCATGGTCAACTATCACTTCAATTGCAGCCAAAAGCGGCTCATTACAAGTAGGACCTGTTGGCCATTTGTCTGTAAGAACTATCGGAAAGTCGTTAATTACATAATTAAATAAAAAAACATTTTCACGTCCTCTTGTTTCTACATTCGTGAGAAAAACTTCGTTTATTACATTATGGTCATTTTCAATAAAAGCAATTGCTGCTGAAAAATCTCCCAATAGGCTTGCACCTGTAGCCCTGCCTATTGTCCTGTAACTTGTAAACTCAATTACATCAAAGGGTAAATATCTAACCATTGTATTTGTTGTTGAAAAGGTATAGATATTTTCGTCGGTACTAAGGCTTGAATGGATTGCCGCTGGATTTGTAAAAAAATGCTCGATTTGTGGTCTTATTGTTGACATATGAAGTTGGTCGTAATTTGATAAGTGAGGGTTTATTGGTATTATTTTTTGATAATAAATACCATGCTCATGAATTAACGGTACAAAAAAACTCCCGTCAAAATAATGGAAAAATTTTGGCTCGTTTTCCGTTTCACTACTAAAAATAAATGTGTCTATGGGGTGCTGCCTTGTGCCAATAGTTAAATTAAACTCATGAGCAGTTTCATTGTATATGAAAAACACCCTAAGTGTCCCAACGCTTTCATTAAGGTTTGGTGGTACTACTGCAATACTCTCAAAATAAGATATATCATGATTTGTTAGGCTTGCCCCATTTCTTCGTCCAAGGGACATAGAAAAAGTATCAGCAGAAACAGGAAATGCATATTCGCTTAACAAAACACCTTTAGATGCTTTAATCCAACCGGTAGAGTCATGGCTGCCAACATAAGTTCCGCTTTGTAATATTACACGAAGTACATGTTGTTTATATTCTAACATGTGTGACAAAGCAATATTGCTGTACTTTACTGTAAATAAATTTTCTCCAACTCCATGAATCATTCGATATGGAAAAGACCACACAATTTGCTCACCAGGGGTTGAAGGGGCAAAACGGGCTTCTAAATACATAAAAAAATTACGGTTTGTAAGATTTACAAACCAAAGATGGCTTATTTGAAAAATTGCTAAAGCAGCAAGCAATAATATTAAAACCGATTTTGATATTTTTTTATGTGCCAGGAAACTGCTCCGCATTTTCCTGCCGAAACCTTTGGTTTCGGTGTTCACAACTGGATGTGAAAAGTTTGCTGTACAAACTTTTTTAATGTGGTCAAACATAAATTAATCCTCTTGGAGTTTGTTAAACCGCAAAACCATAGTAGTCCCATGACTAAGTTGGCTTGTGGCATAAACTCTGCCCCCATGCTCTTCCATGATTTCTTTAACAATAGCAAGCCCAAGCCCGGTTCCGCCCATTGCACGGGCTCTGGCCTTATCAACCCTATAAAAACGCTCGAAAACTTGAGACAAACTTTCTTGGGGTATGCCAATGCCATTATCTTTTACAAAAACCCTATAAAATTTTTCTGTAGTTTCAAGAGTTATTTTAATTACTGTATTCTCACCGCTGTATTTTATGGAGTTTGATAAAATATTGTAAATAACTTGATTGATTCTTGCGGCATTTGCTTCAATAAAATAGGGTGTTTCCGGTGGTTCAAAAATGATTTCTTGATTTTTTTGCTCGGCTTGTACATAAGCCTGCCTAATTGAAAGGCGAATTAGTGCAACTATATCAACAATATCTATTTCAAGTGATGATTGTTTTGAGTCAATACGTGAAAGCTCAAGCAAGTCTGAAACAAGCAAGGTCATACGCTCTGCTTCTTCATTTATAACTTTTAAAAATTTCTTAGCAGTTTCTGTGTCCTCCATTGCACCATCAAGCAATGTTTCAGAATATGTTTTTATGGAAGTAAGTGGTGTACGAAGTTCATGTGAAACGTTTGCTACAAACTCTTTGCGCATATTATCAAGTTTGCGCTGTCGTGAAATATCTTGCATTACGATGATATAACCCTCAATTACCCCACTATCATTTGAATATGAAGTTATTGCCGCAGAAAGATAATACTCGCCTTCTTCATGTGTTGATTCCCAAATTTCACCGGGCTTTAATAAATCTAAATCTTCGGGATTAAACCTTAAAAATTCAAGTGCAAAGTTTAAATGATTACGAATCTCCACCCCATGCAAAAGTTCTGTTATTGCATTATTTGCATGGGTTAAATACCCTTCAGCATCATAAGCCAAAACCCCATGAGAAGAGTTGTGTAAGATTGCTTCACTTTTATTTTTTTCTTTAACCATAGAACTTATTGTTGCCCTAAGCTCTTTTGCCATATAGTTAAAGTTTGTCCTAAGCTCTCCAATTTCGTCTTTAGAATCCGATTTTATTTCCAAGGATAAGTCACCGGTAGCAATTGCTCTTGCATGGCGGCTTAGTTCTACTATTGGATTTGTTAATGTGTTACTGAGGAAAAACCACATAATAACTGTAATGACAAGCGCAATAAGTACAGTAGTTACAAAGGTCAAAGTAAGTCTTGATAATGTTTCATTCAGGAACTGTGTATCAATTCTTGTGAAGATAATAAATGTTTCTTCATTTAATTCAGCAGGCATAGCAAAAGTTAGCCATTGTCTCTCCCTTCCGGTTTGGTCAAGTCCAACACTTCCCTGCGAAAAGTCTGATGTGCCGGCAAGCGCAGCAACTACCGTATTGTCATGGGGGTGAAGGTTAAGTCCTGCAAATTCCGGTGGTGCAATTACAATGCCTACGCTGTCAAGAATAAATCCTTCAACATCATATCCACTCTGCCCAAGTTCAAACCAAGACGCAGCAGAAAAAGGAGGTGCATAAACCTGCACGACTCTAGTATTAATATCCTCGGCATGTGAAAATAAGCGGTCCTCTGTATGTGCAATTTCCATGTTACGCATGGTAAAAAGCATAAAAGTACCGCTTACTGTCATGACAACCAAAACAACTGCGGCATAGAGTGCAATTAGTTTTGCTTTAATACTCCGCATATTACTTCAGTCCGTCTCCAAATTCTTGAGTAAAGTGATAACCCACTCCACGTTTTGTTAAAATATATGTTGGTGTATCCGGTGTAAGTTCCAGTTTTGTACGGAGCCTTCTTATTGTAACGTCAACCGTACGTACATCACCAAAGTATTCATATCCCCACACTTTTTCAAGAAGTGCTTCACGAGTGAAGACCTGGTTATTTTGCAACGCTAAAAATTTAACAAGTTCAAATTCACGACGAGTTAAATCAATAACTTCACCGTTACGTTTTACTTCAAACATATCTAAATCAATATTTAAGTCACCAAAAACAAGTTTATTTACTCCTTGGGTTGTGCCTCCGGTAGTGTTGCTGCGCCTAAGATTTGCCATAACCCTTGCAAGCATTTCACGTACCCCAAATGGTTTAGTAATATAATCATCTGCACCAAGTTCAAAACTAAGTACTTTGTCAGCCTCTTCAGCTTTAGCTGTAAGCATAATGATTGGTACTTGAGAAACTTTGCGAAGGTGCTTGCAAACTTCATACCCGTCCATTTTTGGCATCATAATATCAAGAAGCACAAGATCCGGATTTTCTGAAAGAGCAAGGCTTAGTCCTCTTTCTCCATCATTTGCTTCTATTGTTTCGTAGCCTACTTTCCGTAAATTGTAAGCAAGAATATCTACTATTGATGTTTCGTCATCTACTATTAATATTTTTGGCATAAATACCTCCTTTTAAGAATCCGGACCGTATTCAACTATGTGCATTACTGGGTCATCAATTATCTCTGCTTCAAGAGTTTCACGACCAATTTCATCATGGTTTATAAATTCAATTCTTGTATGAGCAAATTGTGAGCCATTTTGCCCTTGTTGAACTATCCTAGTGGTTGCTGGTTCAAGGGCTGAGTTTAGACGCTGTTCTACCGGCATGTCAATAATTTCAACTTCTTGAATTTCATCAAAACGTCTTATTGTCAAAAGTGGCTTTGTCGTTTCAACACGTAATACTTGACCTGGGTGTAAAGTTGTATGGATGTCGATGCTGTCATTGAGTTCAGTAATTCTAGTTACCGTTGTACCAAATGCTCTTGCAATAATGCCTAGATTTTCACCACTTTGTACAACATGAAGCCCGTACGTGCCAACTGTACGGTCAAGCCAAATTTCTGCATTGTTTATTGTTATAAAAAGATCAGGTTCATAATCTACCAAGGCTATTACTTCTTGCCAGTCCTCAACAAACTCCCATTCTCTTGTTTGTCCGTTTATAAACGGAGCCGATAAACGTCGTTTCAGCTCTTCTACTTCGTGTTGGCTTCTAAGCAAAAGTTCTGGAATCCCATCTACATAAATCCTTACAGCGGCAATTTGATAAGTAAAACCATATTCTTCATCAAACATTATATTGTACATTGCTTGATGCGTGAGCCTGTTTGATGCAGATGCCCTTGCAGGGCGAAAGTGCACCGTTTCATTCACTTGAACATCATATCCTCGTCTGTTTTCCAAGTGGATAATTGCGTCGGCTTGAAAAATTTCAGCGGTTAGCTCTTCACTATAATTAATATATCCAAGATGCCTGTCGTCTAAATAAACTGCAAAAGCATTGTTTGACATAAGTCGTATAAGAACGATTACGAGAAGAATAATACCCGTTAAACCTGCAATGCTGTATAATGCCAAACGTTGCATAGCCGGGTTTACTTGATGCCTACGTCTTCTTTTTTTTCTTGCACTAGCACTTGTATTTCTTGGTCGCTTCCCGTTATCCCGTCTTTCATGAGTTGAATTGCGTTTTTTGTAACCGGATCGTTTATTCTTTTTCCTAGGCTGATCATTTGTTTTTTGTTTTTGCCACATTGGAATAGACGGGTCATTGTCTGATGTCTCATGAGGTTTTGGGGTTCTGATTAAAACCTCTGTGTCACTTTTTTTACTACGTGCTGGGGAGTTTTTTTTTGGTGGCTCAAGTGCAAAAGGCTTAGGAAGGGACGCAAACCCTTTTTTATTATTGTCATCACTTGCCATGATTAAAACGTCCCTTCTTTAAATTAATATTTACTATGGTAGCACAGTTATTGATTGTGCCACATTTGAGTTTGCATCTGTTAAAACGATATGAACATTCATACCAACAAGCAACGCATTAAAGTTTAATGTATTTGTACCACGAGTAATTGTTGTTTGGTTGTTGACAATAATTGTGTGCGTACGCTGGGCAGTGCCTGTACCTGTTACAACAGTTATTGTATTACTGCCTGCTGCTTGCTGTGTTGACTGGATTACTCCAGAAACTACAGTTCCACCCACATTTGCATCATTTACGATTCGTACACTTAATACCTCACGGCTATCAAGTGCGAGTTCAAGCTGCATACCAATACGAAGGGTGTGGATGTCAAAAGTACCCGGAACAACAATTAAAGTACTACGTGTTCCGTTTCCTTCAATTATTGTAATTTCAGAATTGCGTTCTGTAATACGAACTTCTGTAAGTCGTCCTGAGATATTTGAGCGGATTCCAACAGCATGGAAGTTAATAATAAGGTCAAGTTCTAAATCAACAGTGACACTATCGCCAATGCGCATATCACTCCAGTTTAAGTTGTGTACGCTTCCTCTTGAAAAATTTGTTGAGTTGTTTACACGAAGTTCATATATATTTCCATCATCTGTTTCAACAACCATAAGCGGAGTGCCAAGAATTGTTTCCGGCACTCTCGTTTCAATTAAAGTTCCACGAACTGTCCGTTCACGTTGGATTAAATCAAGCTCGTGAATTACATTTCCGCTAAAACCAAAAAATGCAATATCACCAAGTTCAATATAGTTTACATTAGACTCATTACCACCACGAGTAATATTTGCATTTGGTGCAATGTTAAAAGTTCTTGTTTCATCAACAACTTGTCCCATGATGTTAATACGTTGGCTATAAACTGTAATTGATGACGGATTAAATGT
>Ga0131853_10012268_pt1 | contig 15695 bp, 18 predicted proteins | sample TergutLab28metaG_FD_92764 | JGI IMG/M metagenome (GOLD analysis project Ga0131853, IMG submission 92764) | Labiotermes labralis P1 segment gut microbial communities from Petit-Saut dam, French Guiana - Lab288 P1 (version 2) (version 2) | ecosystem: Host-associated > Arthropoda: Insects >...
CGCTGAAATTTCCTGTGCATACATCAGGCCCGAAACAGAAACGTAAGTAAAATAAATTGAGAATTATAAAACTTTTAACTTCACTTCCTGCGTGTAGGCACTAAACATTTCTACTGAATCAGTGGCGTACCCAGGAATTTTGTTCGGGGGAGGGGGTTCAACAAATTCAGTTGAGGACATAGAGAACGGGGATCTGTTGGCGGTAGCCCACTAGTCAGGGGTTCTGGAGGCAGCCGTAATTTGGTATAAGAAATTCCATTTCATATCGTAAAATTTTCTTAATTTTTGGAACTTTAAGACTATTTATGATGACAACCAATTTATTTGTCATTGCGAATGTAAAACAATTGCGAACCGGCGGTAGTTTTAGAATTCTACTGCCTTTTTTCCGAACATCTTAGGGTGTTGGCGTCCTAAATTTAGCGATTTTTAACAGTTTTCTCAGTCGGGTTGAGTTTGGCACGATTTTGGAGGGCCTTCCGAATTTCGGAGGGGGGGGGTTGACACCCCAACACCCCCCTCGGTACGCCACTGTACTGAAACTTTTCTTGAACTGAAATATCTCTGATTTATTCGCAACAGTGCTGATTATTTAATTGTATCATCACCTTCGGTTCATAATTTACAAACGTTTATAGGCAACCACGCGCAACTATTTAAAGGGCTGTCTAATATAAACACTGTACCAGGGGCACGAAGACTAAATTAAGTGCCGTAAGATAAAGGTTAATACAGTTTTAACCTGTTTTATCTATTTGTAATCTGCGTTTTATATAAATATTGATATACCCTCCCCGAGGATGACCCACAAAAGGGTTGAAACTTGGCATAGTTGTAGTGCTTTAATTGTAAACAAACTTATGACATTGTAGTACATTTGTTAATGTTTTCTTGAAATTTAAGTAGAAGTTTCCAGTTCATAGGACTCCTCGTGACCAAATCACATGGCAGGGAGTGTGTTACTTTGATCATTTTCTATTTTAGTGGTCCTGCATTCATATCATGTCTACGTCCTCATGTAGGATTTTACATCTTTTCGTTCATTTTACTAATATTTATGTTGCAGTTGTACTGATGATATCTATTTTACTCTTTGTGATGTCATTTGGTTTTCCTTTTACATATGGAATTTCAGTCATACTGAGTAAACTTTTATGTTGTATTAGACAAATAGTGATTATGTGCAGATTATGTGTCATCTACAAACATACGTATAAATCATTAATAATGATTTGTTCTCTGTTAGGGCAAATCCTCGTCGATTCAACTTTGATAACATAGGTGATGCAATGTTGGCATTATTTGAGGTGTTATCCTTTAAAGGATGGCTCGATGTTCGAGATGTTCTCATAAAAGTTTTAGGACCAGTAAGTTCAAGTGTTTTACTTGTGTCAGAGCTTTTGACAAGTTTTAGATGTGTATGTGATGCAGCATGCAGTTTAGTGCTGTCTTATTAACTTTAGGAATCTTGGTAAGTACTGTAGATGTTATTCTGGCAGTAGCTACTGTTTACTGTGTATGTGCCAGTACCTGGTTACTATGTATGACCCAAACATTAGTTACTTTTCCTCTGCTGCTAGTTGAAAAACAGCCACTGTTTACAAATTTTGTTTGAGACCATGCCATTATATACTGTTCTAGTACTCATATCCAGTGACTGCTGTATTTAGTTTGTGTGATACTGTTTTAGATGGAGCCACTACTTGCAGGTATATGTGTGATGTAGCAACTAGTCTGTAAACCAGCATGATGTTGTAGTGATGAGTGCCAATCCCAGTGACCACGCAGGTCGTAATAAGCTACCAGTGTGTTGGCATTGCAAATTCATATCCTGCTCGGAGCATGGATGTTTGTTCATGTGTTTCTCTGTTGCTGTGTGTACCTTGCTGATGCCTTATTAAGTGAGCATCTTCATAAATTAATTGCCTGAGAATTAACTCTGACAGCCAGAGCACCCAGTTGAACAAGCAGTAGATGATACATCTCTGTTACAAGTGTGGGTGAGCTGTAGTGTATTGTTGCCATCACAGGCATTTAAGCATTGCTTATTCAGAGGCCATGGAAAGAAGTCTCATAATTGGTGGGGTTGACATTGTACAAGGTTCCCTCCTCCTGCCTGTTGTTGCATTGTCTGCCAGTGTCCTGTGGCATATTTCAGCCAGCCTAAAGTGACTGTTGCTAATGAATATTATTTATCATGTGCTTGATACTGTCAACATTGAGTTAGTAAAATCACAAGACACCTGGAGGGATATATGGGAAGCATGCTGAAGGGAGAATTGTAAAAGATTGAGAGAGATGTGAAAGGGCTCATTCCATTGCAATTCTTTCTGTGTCTTCAGTACATAAATTTTATTGTGTCATACATTGTAGATCCATGGTTCACCCCTCAGGGAGGTGTGTCTGAGTTCTGCCATATTTTGGTTTTTCTGAGTTACTGGAGACCAGAGCTGAAACAGAACTCTGAGCTGCACCCATCAGGTTATGTTCTGCAGGTTTGCTGCGAACACTGAACCACAAAGTGAAAACTAACCAATTGTGTGAGAACTGATGTTTTGTGGCACTCAGCATTAAGTTTAAGGTCTGCTGGAATGTGTCTCTGTGTAGTGTGGTAGATGGGTGCCAGTGTTTGGAGGAACCTGCTGCCTCATCTGGAATGTGGCACTGTATAGTGTGGTATATTTGTGCCATTGTTTGGAGGAACCCACTGCCTCTTCCTTCAGTGTACACAGCGTAAGCTGCCATTGTACTGCTCAGGTTGCTGTCCCTGCGCTCCATGCACTGTATTACATATATTAATAGAACTCAATCCAGGGCCGTGACTGGCCTTCTCATGGGTCATAACACCCTGAGGAGACATCTCCAACTACTAGGGCTGCTTGACAGCCCTCTGTGTAGAAAGTGCAGGGTGGGAGAGGAAACCTCGGCTCGCATTTTATGTGAGTGCGAGGCTCTGGCCTCACTCAGGCATGTGTACCTGGGCTCCTTCTTTTTGGAGCCCAAGGATATTAGGAGTTTAGGCTTGGGGGCCATCTGGAGCTATAGTAAGGCTGCAGGGCTCCCATGATTCGATAGGGGGCAGAAAGGGCCCGTCTTAATTAAGGCCTAGGTGCATCGGGGCTGAGAGGCCCCGAACCCAAATGCAAATCAATCAATCAAATCCTGCTCAGCTTACATCTTCTGCCCTGAAGGTGGAGGCAGCAGTTCCCTTTGAAATATTTGTGCCAATCAACCAGGCTATGTGGTGTCACATGCCATAAAAATGTGGATTTGTTTTGCCTCATATTTGCTTATAACGGTTACTTCAAACAGAAAGACATTTTGTATTTCTAATGTTTGTAGAAAGATTAAGTTTAGCATGATTTAGCTTGATTGTTGTGTTGAAGTTATTTATACTGTTGCAATCCTGTTACAGAATCCGACATCCTGTGAGAATTGCAGCAAGAGAACATGGGGATAGTTTGGAATTGTTTCAGTGATACATCTGCTCTGTTATATTGTTCCAGGTCCACGCCATTTATATTCATATTTACATATTCCTTGGCTGTATGATTGGTCTTACTTTATTTGTTGGAGTTGTGATTGCTAATTACTCTGAAAATAAAGGAACTGCACTTCTAACTGTGGACCAAAGAAGATGGTAAGTAATATTAAACACTTAATTTGTGTCAGTCCTTTGAAGTAGAAGGCATGATTGTAATAGCCTGTTTACAGTTAACTTTCTTGATCAGTTCTGGAGAGTTCTGATGAAGGTGTACCGTGCTGTGTATATGTGGGTTTCTGGAATACTTGCATTTTAAATTATGTATTTTATTGCATGATGATGGTCTGTAAGAGTGAAATATGTAGCATTGACTGATGAATTGAATAAAAGCTTGTTGTGTTTGACGGCAGCACGCATACTAATATTTATGTGACTACACAATGCGATGAACTCCATTCAAATTGGAACTTTACATTGTCTAATGTATTGAACATAGTGTATCAGATATTAGATCTGTCAACATCTTGAAGTGAATGGAGTGCAGAGACACCCACTTCTCTGGATCTATTGTAAAGAGAGAAATTGGCTGAGATTATCTATTTGCAATTGAGCCACTGATTATATGCCTCCCCACCTGTTTACTTGTAGATGGAAACAGATCTGGTATGTTAAACTTTTTTCCAGTTCAGAACAGGCAAAGTCGAAAAACACGGTAATTCTACCTTCTGTTTGTTAACAGATCTTTTTGCTTAAACTTTCTAAGAGAATAAATAAGTGAACATTAGAAATTGTGAGATTTATTGGTAGGTCCCTACCCACTAGATGGAGCAGTATTATGTAGATATGTATATATAATAAGCGTTATGTCGAAGGTGTACAATTTTTTTTTTTAAGATCTGGGGCCACCTCAGAATTTTAGTATCATATGGTTGACATGAAGCAAGTTCCTTACTGAGGACTCACAGTACAAATACAGGCACCAGTACAACATGCTGCCTGGGATGTGTGCATCCTTGTTGTATGTGGTATACATCATTAAAATAATTTGAATGTATACTGTATTATAAATATTCAACTTCTGTATGTTTTATTTACAAGGTGTGATTTGAAGAAACGTCTAAAAATTGCCCAGCCTTTGCACTTGCCACCAAGACCAGATGGGAAAAAGTTCCGTGCTTTCATATATGACATTACACAGAACATCTACTTCAAGCGATTCATTGCTGGCATGGTGCTGATCAACAGCAGCCTCCTGTGTGTGTCTGTAAGTCTGTCTTGTTTGTTTCTAATCATACTGTCCACATGAAATGTACAGGGCCCCATGCACCCTAAGGTAAACTGTGCATTTTAGCTGTGTAAAAAAAACTGCATGAAAAACTGAATGTTCTCTGGCACAGCACAGGTTTCCCATCAGGTTTGTCAGTTTTTTTGACAGTTCTGTGTGTCTTCTTGTGCATGTGACTATGGTGGTCGTTTGCTGTTTGCTAAGCACGTCGGCCATGTTATCCAAAAAGAAGAAAAGAAAGCGTAAAATGTACAGTAAGAAGTGGTATTTGAAAAGGAATATATTGTGCCATGCTCATCTGCTGAATGAATTACTAGAAACAGATGTAAAATTATGTAAACTTTTTGAGAATGAATGATGCCATCATGGTGTCGGCAGGTAAACTGAGGAAACTGTATGATTCCCTGAGTGAACTGCGCAGTTCTCTGTGTGAAAGATGACTGGAAAGGACATTTCTGAGGCCTGTTATATTGCCTGTCAAAACTATGCAGTTTACTCAGTTTTTCCATCAGGTATGACTCACACAGTAAAATTGCCCAGTTTAACTGAGAGTTGTATAGCGCCCTTAACAGGAGAAGGAAAAATGTTTGCACTTCCCTGTAAAAGTTTGTAATTGTGCTATTCTAGGTGCATTATAAAGCCACATTATGGTGAACTAAATATGGTAGCACAACCTTTAGCTTTACCACAGCTAGTATCAAAGTTTGTCATTGCACAATCTTCATCCACTTCATCTGCTTACCCTCTTCGCTCCATATTTTCCTAAGATGTATCTTACTAATTAACTCACTCCATTAGAAGACCTCAAAGGCTTGACACCACTAATACTGAAGCCCACCGTTGTACATGATCCTGAGCCAGCTCCCTTGATTTCCCTAGTTGTCTCTTTCCAAAGAGTATATTAACCAATACTGTGTATTCATTGCTACCTCTGTGTTTGTTACACATACAGTCCTTCTAGTCGTTCATAGCCTCTTAGATTTATTTCACTATTTAGTTAATCCTCCAGAGTTCAGAATATTTTCATTAGTGCTTTGTTATGTACACTGGGTGTGTTCATTTGGTGCAGCTTGATGTTATATTGTTTTCTTTGGTGCTTTGTTATGTATGCTGGACATACTGCCTTAATACATTCGATTAATGTTATTATGTTGTTTTTTTTTAGTGGCGGGAAGAGGAATCTCATACAGACCCACTGGCAACTTTCAGTACTGTTTTGACGCTAGTGTTTGTGGTTGAAGTTGTAATGAAAAATATTGCTTTCACTCCACGGGGATACTGGCAGTCGAGACGAAATCGTTACGATCTGTTGGTTACTGTCCTTGGAGTGGTATGGATTTTCATCAACACCACTCTCAGAGTAAGTGAAACGAAGTTTGTGTAAGTACAGAGTTCGATAGACTGGGAAATATAGGATCCAACTATGAACTTGACAAGTATTTCTCAATTTCAGTGTAGTTGGGTTAGTGTTTAGGCTATGGGCTGGATGGTGTGTGCTTGTGTTCTTGACAGGCATAACCAAATTTACTCTTCTGCAAAATGTCTGGACTTGCTGTGTGACCCCCCTAGCCACATTCAGTGCGTACCAGGGTTGAAGCAGCCAGGGCATAGGGCTGAGGTTAAGAATGAGTGGAAGTATACCACCCGTACATGCCATCATGCCATGCACAGAGACAGCTTTACTTTTTCCTTTATTACGAGAGTTTTAGAGTCTATTGTTTCAAAGAGAAAATGAAGTGGGTTTGTGTCTTACTTCAGGTGCCAAGGTGTGCGGTCCCTGTCGGAGTGGGGTTCCCTAGATAGAGCTATTCTCAGTAACTGGATTATTAATGGGCTGAGCTGAGGGCTCAGTGGATACCGGAGCAACTTCCCATGGTGTGAAAGGAGCCTGTGCATGAAGTTAATCCCCTCATTCACTACCACTGTTGCTTTGTGTCCTGGCCCCTCTATATTGTCTTTCCATCCCATTCATCTACATTGACATAATCTGTTTCTTTCAGAATGATCTGTCTTATTCAGTTGGCTTCATGGTGGTGATCTTGCGTTTCTTCACTATCACGGGGAAGCACGCCACCCTTAAAATGCTGATGCTGACTGTTGGTGTCTCAGTTTGCAAAAGTTTTTTCATTATCTTCGGCATGTTCCTTCTGGTGTTCTTCTATGCCCTTGCAGGAACAATCCTGTTTGGTACTGTCAAATATGGTGAAGGGATAGGGAGGTGAGCTTTATTTTATTTGTGGCACTTATTTGGCATTAAAACTACTAATACCTGTTACAGTTCATGACAAAAATAAGACTGAAATACTGGCAGGGTTAAAATTAAATTTCATGTGTGTTGGCTAGTGGCATGACTGCATCTTCATAGTACCTTTTCTTAACTCGATTCCAGTCTGAATGCTCTTTTAGGAAAGCAGTTTTATATACAAAATACTACAGACAAACCCTCTTAAGACATTTCTGGAAGAACAACTAATTTGACTTACTAGGCAGGGAAATGTCTTAAAAGAGTGAGCCTGAAAACATTATGTCATAATTCTGCATTACAATTAATATTCCCTTTACTAGAATATTATTCCATTTAAATTACTTTGTAAATACTTTATTTTTGCCATTTATCCACATTTGGAATTTTACCTCCTTTTGTGATTTCAGCACATCCTTGAACACAAGATTTTTTGGTATTGTTTATTCTGTGCAACTTATTATACTTATTTTATTTAAAAAAAAACCAACTGCTTGCACATACAAAGTTTACACACACCCACACACACACACACACATATATATATATATATATATATGATTTTCCTCACATCATGTCATTTGTATGTTGAAGTAGTTTTTTTTTTAAATATAAAATAAGTATGATATTTTTTTACATACTCAGCTGGTAGATGAGCCCATTCTTGCTGTAACTGTTCAATAAATACTGCTTTTAGATCATTATATTTTGTTGTATTCACCTCTTCCTGGCTCATCTGTTCGCTAACTTTGGCCCATATTGTTAGCTGATGTAAAAATTTCATAGTTCTTTAGTGATTTTTTTTGCGAAGACTGTTTTAAGTGGCATCCTCCTCGTAATAATCTGGCTTATGTTGATTGGAGAGCACTTTCGTGTTTTATGCCTGTAGGTTAGTAGCCATACTGTTCCCATGTTTTATAATTAATTACTGTACAGGACAAACGTTGTCGAAATATTGAATTGAATTTGAGTATTTGAATAGAACACAAAAAGTATATCAATTATTCACACAGAATATTTCATATTATTGAAGTTAAAGTAAAACAGTCACAGTGTGCTCCATTAAACTCGTGGTAATTTGCCTTGCATAACGTTGCATCACATTTTGTGAAGTGCATGTGATGCAGTTAATGACACTGCAGTTAGAATGTGACGTCATTTCCACCACATCTTTCCACAGATTGTTTAGTTGCTTATCTCCGTCCATGGTGGAAACAACCTGTGAGATTAAGCTTTACAAACTGAGAGCATTATTTTATCATTGTACATTTGGAGCAAAGTTAACAAATTGGGAACTGTCTAAGATGATGGTACAACGTATTAAATTGGTAAAAGATTCATTGCATCTTGAAATTTTTATGCTTGTGTAGTGGGCATTGCTTTTAAATGGGATGAATATTAAGAGGGATATATATATATATGTTAAAGATGTGGAAAAATTATGGTATTAAGTTTTTCTGACTTCATACAGAAAACTTAGTAAGCAAGTTTTGCTGTATTGTGATGGATATGAAACGTGTTACTGGGAGGGTGCAACAGAAATTCGAATGTAGTGCTCAAAAAATATCTGTATCTGAGAATGATGAAGAAAGTGGGAAGTTCAGGATGTTGTATAACAAGGAACTGTGTGATTTATACAAGTCACCTGTTATTGTGAGTTAAGTGAAATTGTAGGTGGTTAACATGGACTGGGTATGTAGCTGGGATGGATATTATGTAGGTAGGGTGGATATTACACAGTGAGGAATGTTATGATTTATATAGGTCAAGTGGTGGTGTTATTTTGCTGGAATGTAGGTCATGATAGGCTGGATATTTAGTTAGGATGGGTATTACATAACAATGGACTGTGTGGCTTCTATGGGTCATGTCATGTTCCTACAGTCGTGAAATGTAGGAGGTCACAATTATGTGGGCAGGAAGCTACGATGGATGAGTTGAGGAATCCATATAAATTTTTGTACTTCATGGAATATACCTAGTGGGAGTCTTAATCAAAGGTGGGAGGGTAAGTTAATAGTCACTTGTTGGCCAAGCATTTAGAGGATGAGATTAGCATTTGGTTTCGGGGCCTCTCAGCCCCGATGCACCTAGGCCTTAATAGACGGGCCCTTTGTGCCCCATATCAGATCATGGGAGCCGTGGCCCCCAGATATACTACTACTTTTCTGTCAAAAGACCCGCAAATGAACCCCATCCAGGTTAGTCAGCGGGGCCCCTATGGACAGAAATACTCGTCTAAGCATTTAGAGGATAGGATGTAGATGAAAGTAGCTCAGGATCATGTCCACGGAGGGCTTGGGTATTAACGGTGTTGAATCTTTTAGGTTTTATTACCAGAGTTACATATAATGTTTTAAGAAAATATGTGCTGGTAGCAGACAAGATAGCATAAATTCAAAAATAATTAGTGGTCTTAGTAATCAGTCATCAGATGAGATCATTGTTGATGTTCACATTTGTAACCAAAGTGCTTGCAACTGTGTTACGTAGCAGACGATCGTTGTGACATCTGAGATGATGTGTTGCAGGAGAGCAAACTTTGAGTCGCCTGTAACTGGGGTTGCCATGCTGTTCCGCATTGTAACAGGAGAAGACTGGAACAAGATCATGCATGACTGCATGGTCCAGCCTCCATACTGTACACCAGCAAATAATTACTGGGAGACAGACTGTGGAAACTTTACAGCTTCACTTGTATACTTCTGCTCCTTTTATGTCATCATTACATACATTGTCTTGAACCTCCTGGTTGGTGAGTTCGTTGGTTTCTGTCAAATTAAGTTGTTGGCTATGCTAAGTTCTGAGGTTTTGTGATGATGGATGTCTGTATTGTGGTAATCTGGTCTATGACACTGAGTTGCAGTCAGACCGTTTATATTATGACTCTTGGTAATGGGGTTCATGTAATCAAATGTTAGAGTGACTTGTGAATGGTGAATTGGAAATGATCTGGAAGGATGTGATTGTTGCAAAATGGAAGTATTATCATTAGTAATTAACTTGAAGGGTCTGAGGAATTGCATGCAAAACCTGACTCAGGATTGGCATTTTCCCAACTGAAATTAGGCTTGGGTAACTCTTGAATACAAATTTAGAATATTGCCACTATGCCAGTGTGCACAGTACTGCAGTGTGTTTGGTAGGTAGGTAGGTAGGTAGGAAGGCACCAGTGTCTTGGGCAACATGTAGCATGTATCTTGAGGCTTATACCATTAAGACGAGGAACCCAATGGTACAGACCACCAGACAAGAACATGATGCTGTCACTTGGAAGACCACAACACTGGTTGCTTATTGGCCTTACCTATCTGAAGGTCTCTGCAACTGTCAGTCTGCAATTACTGTGTCATTGTGTCAGTATTATGGGATTAATATTCTTTTGTGTTCATGATAGCAATCATCATGGAAAACTTCTCTCTGTTTTACTCCAATGAAGAAGATGCGTTGCTTTCATACGCTGATATCCGAAATTTCCAAAATACGTGGAATATTGTGGATATCCATCAGCGAGGTGTTATTCCTGTCAAGAGGGTAAGCAATTAACATATCAGATATTAGGTTTTGACAGTGATAAGTATTTAGAATATGGTCTTTGAATTATCATGTGTTGTATGGAGGTGATTACCACCATACCATACCCCCCCCCCCCAACCACCCCAGAAGATAATCTAATATCATAATATCAGTTATGGTTGCTTTCCTTTTTCTTATACACTGACACATGCCATTTGCATAATTATGAGTTATGAACGTTCACTACATGTAATTGTGATATTGGCATGTATGTTCAAAAGTAGACACATTCATAAGTGGGAGTTACAATGACATTTTTACTGTATGTGGTGAGTCAGACAAGAACTGCTGGTTTTTACATGCTAAGGAATAATAAATACTGGATTTATCAATTGATTGATTGATTGATCATTCAGTTGATCAATTGATTGCTTCATTCATTCATTCATTCATTCTTGATTTACCACATGATTTTTCAGCTACTGTGTGATAGGACTTGCGAATAATGAATTGGAAATGATTTAGAAGGGAATGTGTTTTTACTGCTTTTAAGGTACTGGCATTTGCTTAGAGGGACTGAGGAATCTGAGATAATGAGTGGGTATAGCTGGCTTTCACCATGAGAAACTGGGATCTTGCATACTGTAATACTGTGTTTATTGCAGGTGAAATTTATCCTTCGTCTGCTGAAGGGAAGACTTGAAGTTGATCCTCAGAAGGACAGACTTCTTTTCAAGCACATGTGTTATGAACTGGACCGTTTACACAATGGGGAAGATGTTACATTTCATGATGTCCTGAAGTAAGCACAATGTATTGTAAACTATTACAATGTATTGTGATTAGTGTTAACCCTTTGGCACCAAAAGACAACTTGGTCAACATGCAGTGTGATGCTGAGAAAGCTGGACTTCACCAAAATTCATTGGCTAAAAACATACAAAGTAACAGGTGGCCATTTAAATCCTCGGTCTTTTGCAGAGAACGCTGGGCAGTTGCTACAATCACCAAAGCGGTAACAAGTTGTGGTATATTTATCACCTGTTATAATCTGAGAGCTGAGCTGTCTGCATCTGGGTGTCACTATCTGAACTTATCACTTTGTGTTACCTAGGATTTATATTTGAAATTTTCAGCAGCAGAAGAAACAAGAAATCTCAGAACTATCAAAGTACTGCCTTTTGGATTTCATAACTTACGCCATAGCAAACAAATATATACATCAGATAATGGCAACACTGCCACATTTAATTGGTCAGTGGAGACATTGTGGTAGCCATTCAGATGCCGAAATGTGAATAGTTAGGGAAAGTTTGGGGAAGACACAGTATAATACTACTGGTCTCAAAACTTTCTCATTCCTTAACCATTTGAAGCCTAAGGTCATATAAAAATGTATAATTCATTTCCTACTGCACTGGGAACACACTTCACATCCAGTGCAGGAGCCATCTAGTTGGCATTCTGAAAAATAATTGCTATTTATTGTATCATCAATATATAAAGTACACTGTGTGGGCAGATGCAGAGGTTCTGAACATTAACGCAGTTGATACATGTAGTTAGAGGTTTAACCTTTTGCTTGTGTGCTTCTAGCATGCTGTCATATCGATCTGTAGACATACGTAAAGCTCTTCAACTCGAGGAATTATTAGCTCGAGAAGAATTTGAATATATCATTGAGGAAGAAGTAGCAAAACAAACAATAAGGACTTGGCTTGAAGGCTGCTTGAAGAAGATTCGTGCAACCAGTGTGAGTATTGCTGTAGATCTGTTAAACCCATATTATCTGGTGTAGGGGATTTAATTATCACATTGTACATGTAAAGGTAGGTGGATTTTAATTTGGGATAACAGTAAGTGTACTGCACAAGTGTGATGCTGGACCTGCTGAAACATATGCAAGCCTGTCTCAGTAGTGCAATATAAGGCTCATAAAGGGCAAACTGAACTTATAAGAAGGGTACATTGATGTGAAAATGTATGCTTGTAATCATATGACATGATAAAATAATGCATACTTCATATGCTTTGCAGAAGCAGCAGAACAGTCTTATTGCAGGATTGAGGGCAACCAATGAGCTGCTGACTATGCAGGATCATCCAGAAGATAAACTGAAAGACAGCAGCACAGAGAAGGACAGTGAAGGTGAACCCAAGGTAACAGTACTGTAGGGGGACCTGGTGGTCTTAGTGAGGTTTCCTAGTTCTTTCTGTGCACATTTTATGTTCACTGATTGAAAAATTCACCTTTACCTAAGATAAAAACTTCGAGAATTTTTATAACCCCTCCTCCCATCCTTTAGTTTTGAGTCCATTTTGTCATAATATCTTGGCTAGGTGGACACAGCTCAGGGTGGTCAATACAGTCTATATCTGTAGTCCATTGAAGTACAGGGTAAAATGCTGAAAAGTCATTATGTGTTCACACCCTGCTGTGGCACTGCATTGTTTATGGCATGCCACGTATTAGCAGATTATGCACGTAACTTCACTGTTCATGTAGCGGTATGTCTGTTTAGTGAAGAAACATACTGTTATGACCTAGAAAGGTGATGTGTCCTGTCTTGTTTCATGGTTAATTTTTAACTTGTGAATTTAGTGAGGGAATTATTTTTGTTTATCATGATACGTGTCAGTTGTGTACAGTCATCATCTGCTGACATATGTCAAGATATAAATGAGTTACAGACTGGTGTGTCACCAATATTAATCCAGAGCAGCAGCATCCTACTTTCCCACAATAAATGTTGGAAGAAAACGCTTGTAACACATTGTGTGTGACATGTATTTCCTTGGCACACAAGGAAGCATAACCTTTAATGGCTATGAAGTGCAGTATTTAAAATAAAGATAATTTTTTGTGCTGCTAGGAGGCTGAAGGTGCACGACTGCGTGGTAATAAGAAGACTGTAGTGATTCCTCGGTCTGACAGTGTTGGTAGTGGGTCTGGAAGAAAGTATCTAGCCCCTACATTGTCTGATCCCTCAGTTCGAACAGACAAGGAGCGCACTGGTGCTAAAAAGAGGAACAACAGGCCACAAAGTTAGTATTTATGTAAATTTCATTTGTAGCATGTAACGTAATACAGGAGAACCCCAATTGAAGATACATTAAATCAAAAAAAATCTGAGATGGATGTTGTGTCAAAATCAAACGGGAAATTCTACAGCAGTTACAGAAATATTTTACTCATTCTAAATATATGCTTCGTGCTTTTCTTCAATTGATTTTATATTTATATTTTTGTATTTATTTTGTGGTACAGGAAAGAACAACTTAAATAAACTGAAATTATGGTTTCACCGCACAAAATATTCTGTGAGTAAATTCCTCTGTCACGGTGTTGTATGATGACCAGTCGTAAGGCAGCTTACATTCATTATTCATGATCAGCCAGTTAGAGTGCTGAGTCAGATTCGTGCTTATATGTAAATGGTTTCTGCCACAGGCTTTTTGAACAGTCACTTGCTGACTGTTGAGAGTGTAGTGCATTTCTGCAATAGATGTTCCATATCTGTGCACTGAGGAATATTAACACTTAGGTAACAAACAACTGCACACTGATAAAATATGTGTAGTCATATGCTACTAATCACTGACACTTGCAGTATATTAACCAACAAATGCATTTGGTAGATACAATACAGTATAAATCATATGAGACTATTTATGATAAGTACCAATTCCTGCATGTTTTGGCACCAGAGTGCTGTCTTTTGGGAGTCTACAGACAAAAAGAATCAAAAGTTCATAGGCTCCATGAAGATGGCACTCTGGTGCCAAAACATAGGAGTTGGTTCCTATCATGAATTGTTTTTTGTGATTTGTATGTTGTATTTTATTAAGTGCATGTGTTGGTTTATATATTATATAAAAATGCACTGTCTGAATAACATAAAATTCACTGATATGTTTGGTTGCTTCTGCAGCCATCATCATTGTGTCATACAAGAATACTATCAATATGTAACAATGTGTTAAGCACCTCCAGTGGAAGCACTTAAGACATTAGCTGTAACATCAGGTGGTTTTAGATGTGCATATTGATAAACTGAAACCTTCGGCTAAAGGAGCACACCCCTACAGAAAATGGGCATGTTTGGAGGCCCTGAGGTTAGCTACCACCAAACTTATTCAGCAAGGGACTGGTTATCCATCCTGAGGACGCCTTACCCAACTCAGAATCTGCAGAGGAAGCACAGGACTGATTCACAAATGCCAACTAAGGCAAGAAAGAGGACAATGAATCCAGGTTTAATGAAAATAGGTGTTTGGAATGTCAGAGATTTATATGGCAAAGAGAAACTGCTGCAGGTAGAATTAAAAAAAGCAAATGTATATAGCAGTGGTACCAGAAACAAAAAAGAAATTAAAGGGTTCGCAAGAGTTGGACGACTATATTTTATTGTACAGTGGTGTCCCAACGAATAAAAGAGCGGCCGCAGGCATAGCAATAATGATTAAAGCCAAATTTAAAAAGAGAATACATAGTTACATGTTTGTAAATGAAAGAATTCTTCAGTTAAGATACAAATTGCAAAGAGGATATGTAACATCACTAGCTGTCTATGCCCCTGAAGAAGGGAAAACAGAACAAACAGAAGAATTCTTTGAAACCCTCCAAGATCAGATAGACAAAATAAGTAAAAACGATTACATTGTCGTTGCAGGAGATTATAATGCAAGAGTTTGATATATTCTTATTGACGGAATTTTGGGTACAAATGGTGAAATTAATACTAACAGTAATGGACACAAACTAAAAGAATTTGCATCAGTAAATGAATTAAAAATAACGAACATGTTTTTCAGACATAAAGAGATTCATAAAATGACGTGGAGTGCCCTAGGTTACAGATCCATTATAGATTACATTCTGACAAACAAGAAACTATCACCTTAGTAAATGACACTAAAGTTTTTAGGGGATACGATGTCACTACAGACCATTACTTATTAATTTCCAAAATTCGTTTACCTCAAAAATGGTGTACATTTACTAAAAGATCTCTACGGCAAGAAGAAATTTTTATGGTACATTGGTTAGAGGACCCAAGTATAAAATTACTTTATCAGAGGAGATTAGAGCAAAATCTGATGCACTCACCATGCAGCCTTAATATTGATGCAGAATGGCAAACTTTAAAGAACACACCACAACAAGC